>Ga0075021_10000209_pt1 | contig 32942 bp, 29 predicted proteins | sample ColStrG_CSR_2012_FD_72749 | JGI IMG/M metagenome (GOLD analysis project Ga0075021, IMG submission 72749) | Freshwater sediment microbial communities in response to fracking from Pennsylvania, USA - Cold Stream Run_MetaG_CSR_2012 | ecosystem: Environmental > Aquatic > Freshwater > Creek >...
GTCGTCGTCCGGACAGGCCCAGGCGATGTGGTGCACTGTGCCCGCCCCCTGGCGGCCGACGATCTCGCCGGCGGCGTCGTAGGACCATCGGAACTGACGTTCGGCACCGCCAAGCCGGTAGCGGCCGCCGCCCTCGAAGCCGAAACCGAGCGTCTCGGTGAGCAGCCGGGACTCCTCATCGAGATGCACTGCCGGCACGTAGGCGCGGGCGCCGGCGATTCCGGCGATCGCGTGCTCGGCCGGGATCTCAGGATGCCATGCGCGCAGCGGCGGATCGTCGCGGGCGAGATCCACCCTGAGCGCGAACGTAAGCCCGTCGTAGTCCTCGAAACGCAGCTCATCGCCCTCGCGGCGCGGGGAGTAGCCCCGCTCGGTCAGCCGGCTCTCCCAGAAGCGCAGCGCGTCCTCGCCGTCCACCGCGAGCTCGATCCGGTGGATCATGCCCGGCCCCGGCCGGCCGCGAGTCGCGCCCGGAAACTCGAACCACGTCAGCAGTGAACCGGGCGAGCCGATCTCGTCGCCGAAGTACAGGTGGTAGGCGTCCGGCGCGTCGAAGTTCACGGTCTTCTTCACGAGCCGCAGGCCGAGGACGTCGGCGTAGAACTCGGCGTTTCGCCGGGCGTCGGCGGTGATCATCGTGATGTGGTGCAGGCCCGCGAGTCGCAGGACGACGGCTCCTCTGCGTGAATCGGAGGAGGTCGACTCTAGCGCCGGAATCGAGCCGACCAACAACCCCGCCGAACGCGCGCTCAGAGCGCGCTATCCGTGTCCGGGAGCACGATCATCGCTCGGCGACGCTTGATTGGGTTCCTGAACGGGTGACGGCGGTGATCCGAGGCGAGGGAGCAGCTCGGCCGCTGCCTCCGCGAGCTGCAGGCAGAGATCGTCGGCGAACCGCCTGCAGGTCACGTGGAGGCCGACCGGCAGACCGTGACCGTCGAGACCGGCCGGCACGCTCGCGGCTGGGCCACCAGTGAGGTTCGCGAGCACGGTCAGGTTGTAGGGGGCGGTGTCCAGATCGACATCGACCGACGTTCCGGCGATGTCGATCTGTCCCTGCGGGTCCGCGGCGAACGGCGCCATCGATGTGGTCGGGGTGAGCAGCGCGTCGTAGCCCTGGAAGAAGGTCTCGACACGCGACGTGAATTCGGCTCGCTTCAGCTGCGCAGCGAAGTACTCGCGCGCGCTCCTCTCGGCGCCCTGTTGGAACAGCTCCTGTAGCGCGGGCGAGAGGAGATGCTCGCGCCCTGCGAGCATGGGCGGGAGCTCGGTCAGCAGGATCGGCATCGAGATCTCGCCCAGGTCGCACACGTCCGGGCTGTCCTCCACAAGCTGCCATCCGGCGCGAGCCAGCGCCGCGAGCGCCACGTGGAACCGCTCGGCGATTCCCGGGTCCACTGGGTGCTCGCCGAGCTTCTCGGACCACGCGATCCGCACGCCGGCAGGAAGGCGATTCGCGAGCGGTTGCGATCGCCGCTCGATCGGCACGCTGAGGTTGTCGGCTGGATCGGGACCCGCGATCACGTCCAGACACAGGCGGGCATCGGCGACCGAACGCGCCAGCGGGCCGACGACGTTGAGGGATCGCATCTCCTCGAATGCCGGCGAGCGCGCCACCAGGCCGTGGGTCGGCTTGTGTCCGACGACCCCGCAGAATGCCGCCGGGATCCTGACCGAGCCGCCGGCGTCGGTCCCGAGCGCAAGCGGCACCATCCCAGAAGCGACCGCCGCTCCCGATCCGCCGCTCGATCCGCCCGGCGTCAGCCGCAGATCCCACGGGTTCCGGGTGACGCCGAACAGTTCGGTCGCCGTGTACCCGCTCCACAACAGCTCGGAGTTCGTCGTCTTGGCGACAATGATCGCCCCGGCGTCGCGGAGCCTGCGGACCGGGGCGGCATCCTCCGTCGGCCTGAAGTCCGCGAATGCACGGCTCCCCAGCGTGGCCGGCTCCCCCCTCACCCAGATCGCGTCCTTGATCGCGACCGGCACCCCGTGCAATGGCCCGGCACCCTCGCCGGCAGCGATCGCACGCTCGGCCTCCCGCGCGCGGGCCCGCGCGTCCTCACGGAGCACGACGGTGCAGGCATTCAGCGCACCATCGCGCTCCTCGATCCGCGCCAGTGACGCATCGACGACCTCTACCGGCGAGATCTCGCGCGCCCTGATCAGTCCGGCCAGCTCGCCGGCCCCGAGGGCATGCAACTCCCCGCTCACGCGACCCGCGAGGCTGCGCCCCACCGGCACTGCAGCGCGATCGGAGCACGGAAGACACAACCCCTGAAGCGAGGCTCGCTCACCAACGCGATGTCAGGGACCTCCTGGAACAGTCGCGTCACGGCCGTCCTCGCTACCGCCCTGCCGAAGAGGTTGCCGGGGCACAAGTGGGTCCCGAACCCGAAGCCGATATGCGAGCGAGCCGGATCAGCGGAGATGTTCGACCCCCCGCGATCAACCCACGGAACCAGTGGCGAAACTCCTCGGCGCCAACCTTGGGGATCCCGAGGACGTTTCCGAGGGAGAGCGCCGAGACCTGCTCGAAGTCGGCCAGCAGGTCGCCGGTTGCGCGCCCGGCGATCAGGCCGTGCTGAGCGTCCACGACGCGAGCTCCGCGCGCCGACATCCAGCACGAGCGCCGTGCGGTCAACTCGAAGCTCGCGATGTTGTGATGACATCCCACTGCCCGCCGTCAAGATCGTGAGGCGCCCGGGTGCCCGGACCGAAGCCTAACGACCGCACCCCGACAGGAGCTGAACCCATCCCGACCGCTCGGCTCACCCTGACTAGCTACCAACGGGCGATCGTCGAGCATCTTGCCGAGGGCGACACGACCCCGCGATCGCTCGGAGCCCTGCTCGTCAAGGCGGCGGCGTTTGATGCGGCCCGGGAGGCGGAGCCCCGTTGGGCGGGCGCGCGACGGGCGCACCGGCGGGCGACCCCGCACCGCACCGACGCGCTGATCGACTTCGAGATCCCAGCGGCGAGCGGAGCAGCAATCGCGCTCGGTCCCGGGGAGACGATGCGGATCGAACAGGTCGCTGACGGCCAGGGGGTGGATCTCTGTGCGCAAGAGCTCGCGGGACGAAGGCGGCGTCTGAGCGCCGGACGGACCCGGGCCATCCACGGTTTGCACCCAACCACCGGGGCGGTCCTGTGGTCGACGCCGCCGGAGGTCGCGCTGCTGACCATCGTCACGGACACGGCCCCAAGTCATGACCTCACGTTCCCGGCATGCACGCCACTTGAATACGAGCAGTTGACCGGGCTCCCGGGCCATCTCAGCTGCAGCCAGATCCACGCTGAGCTCGCGGAGACGCGGGGGCTCGGCGCCCCAGGCGTAGACGACGTCCTCAACCTGTGGCTGCCGACCGCGGTCGACATTGCGGCAATGCTGCGGTGGTGGCCGACCTGGTGCCGGCGTGGCGACAGGATCGACCTTCGCGCCGAGCGGAAGGTGCTGGTCACGCTCAGCACGTGCCCGGACGATCTGTTCGGGGCCTCGCAGTACGCCCCCAGCCCGGTGCGCGTGATCGTGCGCGGGTCCCGGGCGAACGCGTTCCGCGACCGCCGCGTGACCCTGCTCCCCCACCGCCCCGAGCTGCGCCACGAGCTCGAGATCGAGCTGTCGCCGGCATCCAGCGACCGCCTCGCCACGCTGGTGGAGCGAGGCTGGCTCGGCTACACGGCCGGCGCGGTCGCGCGGGCGCTGCTGTTTCGGTGGTATGAGGCCCTGGGCGGGCAGCGTCACTTCGGCGCGACGCCGCCTTCGGCCGGCAGCAGCCAGGTCGCATCGAAGGGCCAGCGGAGCGTACAGTCGTCGCCGACCTCAAGCTTCACATGGGCCTGAGGCATGCTGATCGCCAGCTGCCCGCCGCTCTCGGTCTGGGCCACGCACGAGACGTGGTGGCCGAGGTACGCGATGTCGGTCAGGCGCGCTTCGATCTTTGCCTCGTCGGCCTGCGGTGCTCCGGTCGAGATCGCCTCCGGCCGGACGATCGCCCGGACGGCCTCGCCCGCCTGCAGACCCTCGACGCCGGCGGCGCGCACGAGCCCCACGCCGACCACCTCGGCGTCGTAGCGGCCATCGTCACGGGCGACGACGATCTTGGCATCGAGGCGGTTGGAGGCGCCGACGAAGTCGGCCACGAACTCCGTCCGCGGCCGCTCGTAGACGTCCCGAGGCGTCCCGAGCTGCTTGATCTGCCCGTCGTGCATCACCGCCACGCGGTTGGACATGAAGAACGCCTCCTCCTGGTCGTGCGTGACGTATACGAACGTGATCCCCACCTCGTGCTGGATCCGCTTGAGTTGCAGTTGGAGCGCCTTGCGCAGCTTGAGGTCAAGTGCTCCCAGCGGCTCGTCGAGCAGCAGAACCTCCGGGTCAAGGACAAGCGAGCGTGCCAGTGCCACGCGCTGCTGCTGTCCTCCGCTCAGCTGCGAGGGGCGGTAGCGATCCCGCCCCTGGAGGTCGACGACCTCGAGCATCTCACCAACCCGACGTCTGATCTCCGCCTTAGGGGTCCGCCGCTCGCGTAGACCGAACGCGACGTTTTCGAACACGCTGAGGTGGGGGAACAGCGCATACTGCTGGAACACCGTGTTGACGGGGCGCCGGTGGGGCCGGACCGTCGTCACGTCACGACCGTGGACCTCGATCCGCCCCTCGCTCGGCTCGACCAGTCCGGCGATCATCCGCAGCGTCGTAGTCTTGCCACATCCACTCGGGCCGATCAGCGAGAAGAACTCGGCGTCGCCGATCTCCAGATCGATCCCGTCGACCGCAACGACATCGTCGTAGCGGCGTCGCAGTCCGATCAACTTGACGGCCGGTGCGCTCCGCCCTTCTCCACGGGCCGGATCTCCGGACGCGGCCACCGCCGGCGAGAGCTCGGTCATTCGGCCGCACGCCCTCCCAGGCCGAGGAACTGACCCGCGCCGGTCGGCCACAGCACCGTGATCAGGCCGGCGGTCGAGAAGGTCAGGAGCGTGATCAGCATCAGCCCGCTGCCGATCGCGTTGACCTCCGGCGTGACGTGCAGGTGGATCATCCCGAGGATCAGCACGGATACGGGCTGCGCGTTGTTGCCGCCCAGGAACTGCGACACGATCACGTCGTCGAACGAGAAGCTGACGATCAGCAGCCCCGCCACGATAACCGCCGGCAACAGGAGCGGCATCGTCACCCTTCGAAACGCCCGCCAGCGGCTCGCGCCGAGATCGGCAGCGGCCTCCTCGAGCGTCTCATTGAGCGTCGCGAGCCGAGCCTGGATGATGACGGTGGCATATGCGGAGTTGAACACGACGTGCCCGAGAACGATCGCCCCCACGCCGAACGGTACGTGCAGCTTGCCGAGCAGAACGAGCAGTCCGAGTGCGAACACGACCTCGGGGAGCACGATCCGAGAGTACGTGAGCCCGTCGAACGCGCGCCGCCAGCGGTGCGAGGCCCGCCGCGCCCACAGCGCCGCGGTCACGGCGATGGTCAGCGAGATCGCCGTCGACAAGGCCGCGACCTTGAGCGTCGTGACAACGTCCTGGCGGACGGTCGGATCGTTGAACGCCTGCTTGTACCACCGGGTGGTGAACCCCTCCCAGTGGATCAGCAGCGGGTCCTTGTTGACCGAATAGACGATCACCGTGACGATCGGCGCGTAGAGGAAGACCATCACGAACGACGTGAAGATGCTCCTCAGCCGGGGGGGTCGGAGCCTCACGTGATCCGCTGCTCCGCCTTGTAGCTGCGTGACCGAAGCACCATCAGGACGATCAGCAGCGCGAACGTCAGCGCCACCGACATCGCCGCGCCGAACGGGTAGTCGCCCAGGTTGAGGAACTGGTCGGAGACCACGTTCCCGAACATCAGCGTCTTGCCACCCCCGAGTATCACGGGAATCACGTACTCACCGGTGGCCGGAATCGCCACCAGTATGCAGCCCGCGAAGATGCCCGGCACGGCGAGCGGGAGGATCACGCGCCGGAATGTCCGGGTGGGCGTTGCGCCGAGGTCGGGTGCCGCCTCCAGGAGCGCCGGATCGATTCGCTCGAGCGAGACGAACAGCGGGAGGATCATCAGCGGCAGGTAGGTGTAGACGATCCCGATCCCGACCCCGATCGGCGTGAACAGGACGTGCAGGTACCCGTGCACGAGGCCGAGCGCATGCAGCAACTGGTAGAGCGGCCCGTTGTACGACACGAGGTTGTAGATCCCGTAGGTGCGGACGACGAAGCTCGTCCAGAAGGGGATCATCACCATCAGCAGCAGGATCGCCTGGCTGCGACGCCTTGCACGGGCGATCGTGTACGCGACCGGGAAGCCGATCACGAGGCATGCCAGCGTCGCGAACAGCGACAGCTCAAACGAGCGCAGGATTGGCTTGATGTAGAGGCTTTGGAAGATCCCGGTGTAGTTCGAGAGGGTCCAGCCGAACTGCACCTGGAACGTCAGCAGGTTCTGCGTCCCGAACGAGTACAGGAGCAGAATCGCGAGCGGGGCGAGAAAGAACAGCACCGTCCAGCCCACGCTCGGCAGCGCCAGCAGGTGGTGGGCCGCCCGCCCCAGCCGAGCCCGTAGACCGCGTCGCGGGCTATCGGCGCGCGCGGAAACCGCGGAGCCGTTGCCGACGTCCGCGGTCACGCGAGTGCCTCAGGCTGCGAGGAACTGCTCCCAGAGCCTGCCGCGGTATGCGATCTGCGTCGGACCGAGGTACTTCTCGAATTCGACCCTCTTGAGCGCGACGGGGTCGTAGCGCAGGCTTGGGTTGTGGACGATCGACTTGCTGATGTATCGCGTCGCCGACTGCTCGACAAACGCGCTCCCCGTGTTGTTGATGAACGACGCGTAATTCTTCGGCGCGAGGTGGGAGTTCATCAGTTCCCACACGGTCGGCAGGAGCTTCGAACCCTTCAGCGCACACCATCCCTCGAGGTAGGCCGCCATGCCCTCCTTCGGCGCGACCCAGACGATGTTCTTGTTGTGCTTCTGGGCCGCGGCGATGTCGTAGTCGTAGTCGATCGCGATCACAGCCGTGCCCTCGATCAGCGCCTTGGAGTAGTCAGTCTCCAGGATCGCCTGCAGATGCGGCTTGAGCTTCAGCAGCGCGTTCTGCATCGCCTGGAGCTGGGACTTGCTCTTCGTGTTGACCGAATACCCGAGGTATTTGAGCGCTGTCCCCTGGATGTCGGAGTCGTACTTGAGCATCGTGATCTTCCCCGAGTACTTCTTCGCCAGCGTCGTCCACAGCTCCCGCCAGGTGGTGGGCCGCTCCGTGATCAGGTCCTTGCGATAGCCATAGCCGGTCTTTCCGAAGTCGGTCGGGATGCCGTAGGGAAGGCTCTTACGGAACGTGCTGCCCACCAGCTTGAGGTTCGGAATCTGGGAGGTCTTGAGCGGCTCAAGCACGCCCGCGGCATGCATCTGGGAGGACACCGGAACGCCGGCGAGGGTGACATCGAATGCACCCGGGTTTGTCTCGATCTGGGCGATCTGTGCGGCAGCACCCGTCGTTCCGCTGACCGCGGTCTTGATCGTGATCCCGGGGTGCTGCTTGTCGAAGTTGGCGAACTCGTGGGGCCCGTACCACCCGGGGAAGGTGAGGATCGTCAACGTCCCGGCCTGGGCGGCGGCCGACGCCAGGATGGGCGATCTGCGGCCGGCAAGAGCATCGGCCGAACCGGCATCCAATAGCGCTGCCAGGCCGCTCGTAGCGAGCAGGCCGCCGGCGCCCGCGACGAGCGCGGACCGGCGCGTGAGACGGCCTTCCGTCAAGTCATCCACTGAGCTCAATGCGCTCTCCTCCTGTTGCCAGATGGCCAACGGTCGCGGGATTTCTACCACGGCGTACCGAACCTCGCAAGAGCCATGCGCGCGCCTAACGCAATCTCAGTGCAACGAGCCCGTCAGCTCAAGGACGGTTGGACCGGTGTTCGCGAACGCATCGTCGAGTGCGCCCTCGAGCTCGTCGAGCGCTGTAATCCGCGTGACCGCGGCCCCGAAACCCTGCGCGATGCCGGCGATGTCGTGGCGGGCGTCGGTGCCGAGCCTCGCGATGCCGGCGTGGTCCATCGAGTCCCGGATCTCGCCGTAGCCGTGGTTGTTGTAGACGAGCACCGGCAGCGCAAGATCAAGCGACACGGCTGTCGCGAGCTCCTGCACGGTGAACATGAACCCGCCGTCGCCCGCGATCGCGACCACCGGTCGCTCGGGCGCCGCGAGCTTGGCGCCGATCGCCATCGGCAGCGCACAACCCAGGCAGCCGTACCCGATCGGCATCATCCACGAGCGGGGGCGATACATCCGCAGCAGATGATTTGCCGCGTACACCGGCTGGGTGGAGTCGCCGGCAACGATCCTCTCTTCTGGCAGCGCCCGATCGAGCGCCGAGATCAACCCGTTGAAACGCGTGACCTCGGCCGGAGGATCGAGCCGGCCCCGAGCCTCGCGCACGCGCTCGGCGGCGACGGCCCTACGACCCGGATGGTTCCCCCCGATCGGCGCGAGCTCAGCGCGGACGGCTGCGGCGAGCGCCGCGAGCGTGCTCGCCGCATCGCCGTGCAGCGCGATCAGCGGATCCCACCGCCGAGACAGCTGATCGGCGTCGATATCGACCCGAATCAGGGCTTGCGGCCGCAGCGGTGCGTCGAGTCCCCACAGATCGAGCCCAGACAGCTCGGCTCCGACGAGCAGCATTACGTCGGCGTCGCGCAGCAGGTCAGAGATCGGCGGGAAGCTGAGCGCCGAGCCGAGACACAGCTCGTGCCCGTGAGACACCGTCCCGAGGGCATTGATCGTCAGCCCGATCGGCGCCCCGAGCAACTCGGCGAGGGTCTCCGCCTGCGGCCCGGCATCACGGGCGCCGCCGCCGAGGACCAGCAGCGGCCGCTGCGCGCTCGCGAGCAGTTGAGCGGCGCCCGCAATCGCATCGGAGGCGGGTTGCGGGCGCGGCGGCGGCGGCCGGATCGGCTCGGTGGGAAGCGGGGTCTGGCGCCCGAGCACGTCGACGGGGACCGCGATGTGGACCGGCCGCGGCCGGCGTGATTGGAAGATCTCGGCGGCGGCGGCGAACACGTCAGGGAGCTCCGCCGGATCGCCGACGGTGTGGCTGAAGGCCGTGACGGTCGCCATCAACCCCTCCTGGTCAGGTAGATCGTGGATCTCGCCGTGACCCCGCTCACCCTCGGCTACGGCGCCTGAGATCACGAGCAGCGGAATCGAGTCATGGTAGGCCTGCGCGATCGGCGTGATCGCGTTCGTCAGGCCCGGACCGCTGATCAGCACGCAGACGCCGGGCCGACCCGTCACCCGCGCCCAACCGTCCGCCATGAACGCGGCGCCCTGCTCGTGACAGGGAGCGATGTGCGCAAGCCGCGAGTCGGACAGTCCGCGATAGATCTCGAGCGTGTGAACACCAGGGATCCCGAAGACCGTCTCGGCGCCCGACAGCTCGAGCAGTCTGACGACAGCCTCACCGCACGATGGCACTTGCCCACGCTCCGTTGCCGTATTACCAAGACCTATCATATGCCGGTGAGGACAGCCCCTCAGGCGCGGGAGAGCTTCGAGCAGCTTGCTCGCTACGAGCCGCCCGATGCGGGCCTTCGAACCGCGATCCGCCTCGACGCCAACGAGGCCTCGGAGGGCCCGATGCCGGCGGCGCGCTCGGCGCTCGCCCGCAGCCTTCGGCTCGTCAATCGCTATCCGCTGGGCGACGGCGACCTGATCGACCGGCTGGCCTACCGCCACGGTGTCGCGGCCGAGATGGTCGCGCTCGGGAACGGCATCGACGGCATCATCGGCTACCTCTCCGATGCCTACCTGGACCCCGGCGACGAGGTCGTTACCGGCTGGCCGTCGTTTCCGACCTACGTGACCGAGGCGCGCAAGCGTGGGGCGACGGTCCGTCTCGCGCCACTGCGCAACGGGGCAGTCGACACCGGTGAGATCGCGGAGCGGATCGGTCCGCGCACGAAGCTCGTCTGGGTGTGCACTCCGAACAATCCGACGGGCGGCCCGCTGGCCCGCGAGGCGCTGGGAGAGCTGCTAGACGCGACGCCGGCGAACATCCTGGTGATCATCGACGAGGCGTACTTCGAGTACGGCGGCGGACCCCAGCATATCGACGCGATCCGCGAGTTCGTCCTCGGGCGCCCCAACGTCGCCGCCGTGAGGACCTTCTCGAAGATCTACGGACTGGCCGCGTTGCGCGTCGGATACCTCGTCGGCCCCGCGCCGGTGGCGATCGCGGCCGGCAAGGCTCGGCGCTATTACGACGTGACGGAGCTCGGCAACATCGCGGCGCTCGCCAGCCTCGATGAGGCGGACGAGTTGCAGCAGCGCCGGCTCGCCAACGAGCGGGCGCGGGAGCGCTTGCGCACCGGCCTCGAGGGGCTCGGACTAGGCGTCCTTCACTCGCAGGCGAACTTCATGGCGGTCGGGGTCGGCGACGCCGACGCGGTCGCCGCCCGGCTGCTCGCACAACGCGTGGCGACTCGCTCGCTGTCGGGTGTGGGCGCGCCCGAGCTGCTGCGAATCGCCGTCGGCACCCCCGCGGAGATCGACCGGCTCCTGGCGCTGCTGCCCGACGCGCTCGCGCCGGGCGGCCGCGGCGCCTGACAGGGTGTCCGGGAGCCCAATCAACGGCCACGAGCCCCCGATTGGGCGATTGAGCGCGCTAGGGGTGTCAGGCAGCAGTTTGATCGCCGCGCGGTCGTCGATCGGGCTCCTGAACACGTTGAGTCGGACCCGCACCCGCGAGCCTCTGCCCGAGGCGCCGCGCAAGCATGGCCAGGCTTAGAGTTGGAGACGGGTTCAGCCGCCGTCCGCCACCGGACCCCCGAGCTCGATTGCGATCGAGTCCGCGACGGAGCGGAGTTCGCGGGCGGCCTCGTCGACGCGGTCGAGCAGCCGGAACCTCGGAGCCGACGCGTTCAGCGATGCGACGATCGTGCCCCCTCCGTCCCGGACGGGCACGGCGACCCCGATCAGGTCCGGCTCGAACTCCTGATCGACGACGGCAAACCCGCTCGCCCGGGCTTCGGTCACCCGTTCGGCCAGCTCCCGCGGGGAGCGCACGGCACGCGAGCCGTGGCCGGTCAATTCGACCCGGGCGAACATCCGCTCGATCTCCCGCGGCTCGGTGTCGATCAGCAACGCGCGTCCGGCCGAGGTGCAGTACGCCGGCGTCATCCTGCCCGCCCAACCGACGGTCTCGACGACCCGACCAGGAGACTCCGAGCCGACCGTCAGAACGTCGACGCCGTGGAGCACCGACAGGTGCACGCGTTCGCCGAGGCGGACCGCGAGCTCGCGCATGTGGGGGGTCGCGGCGTCGAGCAGCCGGCGTTCCCTCCCGAGCTCGGCGAGCGCGAACAGACGCCACCCGAGGCGGTAGGTCGAGTCGGCGTTCCGCTCGACGAGCCCGTACTCGCTGAGCGCCTTGAGCGCCCGCGACACCTGGCTCTTCTCGCGGTCAAGCAGTTCCGAGATCCTGCTGACCCCGAGGCCGCCCGAAGCGACGGCCTCCTCGCTGCCCAGCGAAAGCAGCACCTCCACGCCGCGGCGGATGCTTCGCTCGCGCTCGCCAGCGAACCGCTCCGGCCCTGGCGGACGTCCCCCGTGGCGCCCCTCTGAACCCGGCGACCGTGCCTCGGAGTCACGGCTCGTTGGCGTCATGCCAACAAGCCTAGTGGGCAGCCGCGCGGATTTGAGGATTGCCCGCGCGCGCTCAGATCACCCGGCTTGGCGGATCCAAGCCGTGCAGCACGGAGGATCTCAGGCACTCGACCGCCTCATCCAGATAGGCCTGATCGGCCTGCGGCGAGCTCCATCCGACGTGCGGCGTCAGCAGCAGACCTGGGGTAGCGAGGCGGGTATCGCCGGGCTCGGGCGGTTCATGCGGCCAGACATCCCAGGCGACCGCTCCCAGCCGGCCGGCGCGCAGCGCGACGAGAGCCGCGTCCAGGTCGACGAGCGACGCTCTCGCGGTGTTGACCAGTACCGCTCCGGGCTTCATCGCCGCGAGTTCCGCTGCGCCCAGCGCCGGCGGAGCGCCCGGCTTCCCGGGGAGGTGCAGCGAGACCGCATCCGAGGTGCGCAGCAGCTCATCCAGGGAGACCGCGCTCACCCCCGGCGGTGGAGCGGCCCACGGATCGTGTGAGACCACACCGACGCCGAGCGCGAGCGCCTTGCGCGCCAGCGCGCTGCCGATGCGACCGGCGCCGATCACGCCGAGGCGCTGTGCGTCGAACCGGCTCAGGATCGTGCCTGGCTCCCAGCGCCGATCACGGACCGCGTCGCCGAGGCTCCACAGCCGTCGCCAGCCGCCGAGCACGCACGCCAAAGCATGGTCGGCCACCTCCTCGGTGCAGTAGCCCGGGGTGTTGCAGACCACGAGCCCGCGGCCCTTCAGCGCCGCGAGGTCAAGGTGGTCGGTCCCGACCGAGCATGTCAGCACGACCCGGAGATTCGGGTAGGGCGCGACCTCCTGATCCGACACGCGAACGATCCCGGTAACGATCGCGGCGACCTCCTCGGCCTCGCCAGCCGTAACTCGCTCGCGGCAACGCAGCTGCGACTCTAGCGCCGCGGCGAACGGACCGACCTCGAAGCCGCGGTCGATGAACAGCGCGATCGGCGCTGACCCGGAGCGCCGCGGCTCAGCGGCGTTCACGGCCCGGTGTCGGTCGTCGGCCCCAGGATCTCGCCGATACAGGAGTTGACGACAGCAGGGCGGTGTCCGAAGGCGGAGCCGTGCCCGAGCCCGTCGAGCAGGTGGAAGTGGCCATCGGCGGCGAGTTCGGCGACCTCACGCACGCGCTGCGGCGGGGTCTGGACGTCCTGGGAGAACGCGATCGCGTGGATCGGCGCGGCGATCTTCGGAAGCAACTCAGACGAGTCGTAGTCGAGGCACGCCTGCCAATGGGCCGCGAGCATCTCGCCGTCGCGATCGGAGAAGTCGGACGTGACCTGCGGCTTGATCCGCTCCCACAGCACGTCGTCGCCGAGCACCTCGGCCGGGAAGTACTGCATCGCGTAGTGGGTGGCGGCGAATGCCGGTGGCAGCGCAATCCCCTCCCGGCGGAGCGCGATCTCGGCCTCCTCCCACTCGCGGATGAAGCCGGTCTTCTTCACGCACGTTCCCATCACGACCGCGCAGCTAACGAGCTCCGGCCGGTCGTGGGCGAGCTGCACGGCGATCAGCGACCCCATCGACAGGCCGACGAGACTCACCGGCGGCGCGCAGGCGGCCTTGATCAGCGCCGCGACGTCGACGGCGTGGTCGGCGATGCTCCATGGCGGCGGCGAGTGCGACCTGGTCGCGCCGACGCCGCGGGCATCGTATGTCGTGCTTCGAAAGCGGCCGTCGAAAGCCGGCGTCTGGAACGGCCGCCAGTTCGATCCCGGGTTGTCGCCGGCCGCCAGCCAGACGATGTCCGGCCCTCGTCCGCTCTGCTCGTAAGCGAGCGTGACGTCCTCGAGCCGCAGCTCAGGCAACGGTGGGCGCCAGAACCGCTTGACTCATCACCGTCAGCAGCGCGGGGGTGTCGAGCGCGGCCAGGCCGCCTTCGGGCACGACAATCGGCGCGAGGTCGCGCTCCGGCTCGACGTGCGCCCGGAACTTGCGAGCGATCAGCGCGGCGAGATCAGGGTCCTCCGGCTCCCCGGGCGCCTCGAGCGGACCGGCGCGCAGCACGGTGTCGTCGCGAAGCTCGATCTCCACCGCGGTCAGCCGCCGCGCGGGAAACTCGGCGTCCAGCTCGGGCGCGATCTCGATCCTCACCCGCTCGACCAGCGCGCCGGCCACCGGATCGTCGAACCCCCCTAGGACGTCCTCCACCGTGAAGCGCCCGCGCGCGACCGCACAGGCGACCGGCCACGTCAGGCTGTACTGCGCCTCCTCGGTGCTCACCGGGACCGCCGCCGACAGCCCGTCCGCCGCGCCGAACGTGCGCACCCGGATCTCCCGAACGCGCGCCGGGTCGACGCCGCCGGCGGCCCGCGCCGCCTCGAGCGCCGCCGCGATCGCGCCCTGAGACCACCGGCAGCACGGATACGCCTTGATGTAGAGCTCCTCGATGCGGAAGCGCTCACCGAGGTCCTCGAGCGGGCTGTCCAAAAACTCGGCGCGCGTGCTCGTGAAACCGCGCAGCGAAAGCAGCGCCGACTCGATCCCGAGCGCCGCCCCCCATGCACACGCGTCCTTCGTCATCGCCGGATCCGCGCAGCTGCGCATGATCCGCGCGATCGGCGCGTGGTATTCCGCGAGCCCGATCGCCGCGAGCGTCCGCTTGCCGTCGAGCCCCAGCAGCCGGGCTGCGGCGCCGGCGACGCCGAGCGCCCCCCAGGCACCGGAGGCGTGATAGGCGTCGTCGCGTGCATGCAGCTCGATCCCGGCACGGATCGCGATCTCGTATCCGACGAGCACGGCGGCAAGGAACTCCTCGTAGGGAGCATCGAGCTGCTGGGCGAGCGCGAGCACCGCCGGGATCACGACCGCCCCGGGATGGCCCTTCGTCAGGCGGTGGCCGTCGTCGAAGTCGAGCGCGTTGGCGAGGACACCGTTCGCGAACGCCGCGCCGACCGTGCCGACCCTGCTCGAATCGAGGAGGCTGGTGGCGTCGCTGCCCCCGTAGACCGCGTGTGCATGATCGAGCCCGATCCGTGCCGTCGGGGTCGCGCGCCCCGCAATGCAGACCACCGCGAGATCCGCGACATGCAGCCCAAGGCGGTGGCGGACGCGGCTCGGCAACTCAGCGAGGCGGGTTTCATGGATGAACGACTGCAGACGCTGATCGCCGGCCCGCTGCATTGCCAAAGGGTACTTGACGCTCGGAGCCCGTTGCCGTAAAACCATCGTCTGTTGGCAACAACTAGGAGGCGGCGTCAGTGACAAGCGATCGACCCAAGGGCCTGCTCGAGCGGCTGCAGGATGGCCCGGTGATCTGTGCCGAGGGCTACCTGTTCGAGTTCGAGCGGCGCGGCTACCTGCAGGCCGGGGCCTTCGTTCCCGAGATCGTGCTCGAGCACCCGGAACTCGTGGAGGGCCTGCATCGCGAGTTCGTGCACGCCGGGTCGGACGTGGTGGAGGCGTTCACCTACTACGCGCATCGCGAAAAGATGCGAATCGTCGGTAACGAGCACCTGATCGAGCCGCTGCAACGCAACGCACTCGACATCGCCAAGTCGGTCGCTCGGAACACCGGGACGCTCGCCGCCGGCGACATCTGCAACACGAACGTGTTCTACCCCGACGAGGAGTCCCGGCGCGAGGTTCGCCGGATGTTCGAGGAACAGGTCGCCTGGATCGCCGAGGCGGGCATGGACTACGTCGTCGCCGAGACGTTCTCATACGCCGAGGAGGCGCTGCTGGCGCTCGAGGTGATCAAAGAGGCCGGACTGCCGGCGGTGGTGACGCTCGCGATCCACCGGGCGCCCGAGACGCGCGAGGGCTGGTCACCCGCGGAGGCGTGCGCGAGGATCGCCGAGGCGGGCGCGGACGTCGTCGGCCTGAACTGCATCCGCGGCCCGCGCACGATGCTGCCGCTGATCGAGCAGATCAGGGCCGCGGTCGACGGGCACGTCGCGGCGCTGCCGGTCCCGTACCGCACGACCGACGCGGAGCCGAGCTTCCAGTCGCTGACCGATCCTGGCTGCGACTGCATCCCCGGGGACGGCCGGCCGTTCCCGACCGCGCTTGATCCGTTCTACGCCAACCGCTACGAGATCGCGCAGTTCGGCCGCGATGCCTACGCGCTCGGCGTCAACTACCTCGGCGTCTGCTGCGGCGCCGCGCCGCACTTCATCCGCAGCATGGCGGAGGCACTCGGCCGCGAAACACCCGCGAGCCGATACAGCCCGGACATGAGCCGCCACGCCTTCCTCGGAACGGACCCGAAGCTCCGCGAGCACAACCGCCAGTACGCTTCCGAGCTGTGACGTCCGAGGTCCTGGACTCCCACTCAGAGCGCCTGCGCCGCGTCGGTGAGCTCACCGACGCGATCCGGGAGCGCGCTGCGGCGCTCGACGAGTCCTCGCAGTTCCCCGCGGAGACGTTCGCGGACCTGCGCACGGCCGGACTGATCGCTCTCACGGTTCCGGAGGGGCACGGAGGCGAGGGACTCTGGTGGGAGGGGCGCTTCCGTCCGTTCTACGAGACGCTCAACGCGCTCGCGCAGGTCGACAGCGTCACCGCGCAGCTGCTGCAGGTGCACTGCCACGCGGTCGGCGTGATCGCGCGGCTCGCAACCGAGGAGCAGCGGGCGCTGTTCATGCCGCCGGTCGTCGAGCACGGCACCCTGATCGCGTCGGTCGGCAGCGAGGCGAAACCGACCGGAAAGCTCGCTGACATCTCGCGGACCGAGCTCGAGGAGTTGCCCGGCGGGCGCTACCGGCTCACCGCTCAGAAGTACTTCGCCTCGCTCGCGCCCGCGGCCGAGGAGCTGATGATCTGGACGGCCGTGCCGGGCGACAGCCCCTATCAGGAGCGGAGCATCCTCGTGCTCGTGCCCCGCAGCGCTCCCGAGGTCGAGCTGATCGACGAGTGGGACGTGATGGGGATGCGCGCGACCGTCAGCCACGGCGTGCGGATCACCGGCTACGACGTGCCGCCGGTGCGGCTGATCGGCGAGCCGGGGGCGTGGACGCGCCGCGACCCACGCACGTTCACGCTCGGCTTCGCCGCTAATCACATCGGCGCCGCCGCTGCGGCGCTCGAATTCACGAGCGACTGGGTGCGCGACCGCCCGGGGCTCGCAGAGTCGGTCCTGACTCGGGCCGCGCTCGGCGCGATGGCGAGCGATCTGTACGCCGCGCAGTCGGGGCTTTATGCAGCGGCTGACCTGTGGGATCAGGGTCGCTACGACGACGCCGAACTCGCGTCCCTGAAGGCGCTGCACCTCGGCCGGCGGACTGCGCTTGAGATCGTAAACCGCTGCTTCGACGTCTGCGGAGCGCGCTCAGCGTTTCGCCGCCACCCGCTCGAGCGGATCCTCCGTGACGTCCGGACCTTCTCGCTTCACTACTCCGACGACGAGTACCTGGCACAGATCGGCCGCGCGATCGTCGAGGGATCGTTCCGGGCCAAGGGCTATGCGGGAGCATCGACCTTCCCGGCGCAGCGGGCCTGAGCGCCGCGCCGCTGAGTGTTCCAAAGCGAGCACTCAGTCGCCGCCCGCGGCGCCGCCACGCCAGCGGGCGGCGAGATCAACCAGCAGGCCGGCCATCAGCGCTCCCCGCTCGGCCAGGCTCGCGATCTCTATCCGCTCCGCGCGGGAGCACGAGTCGTGGCAGATCGGGCCAAGGCCGTCGAGCGTCGGTACATCGAGCGCAGCCGCGAAGCTCGCGTCCGAGCCGCCCCGGGAGCTCACGGCGACCAGCGGCATGCCGAGCGCCTGAGCGCGTTGCTGGGCGAGCCCCAACAGGAGGTCCGATGCCCGGCGTGGAAACGCAGGGCGCGTGATCCCGCCCTCGAGGTCGATCCGCACCCCTTGACCGTCCTGCGAGATGACCACCTCGCGGACGCGGCCGAGCAGCTCCTCCGCCGCCTGCTGATCGGGGGCCCTCAGGTCGATCAGCAGCTCCGCGTAGTCGGGGATGACCTGCCGCGCGACCCCGCCCGTGAACCGCCCGACGGTCACGAGCGTGCCCTTCTCCGGCCGGCCGAGAGCCTCGAGCGCTCCGACCAGGCGGGCAAGAGCCGCGACCGCGCTCACGCCGCGGTCCTCGTGGCCTGCGCAATGGGCGGCGCGACCATGACCGACCGCCCGCAGCGCCCCGACGGCGCCGCGCTCGACCACCACCCCGCCCCCGGGCCAGCCCGCCTCGAGCCCAAGACAGGCACCCGACCCAAGCGCGTGCTGCTCGATCCAGTTCCGACTGGTGACACTTCCTTGCTCCTCGTCTGGCGTGACGAGGAGCACGACCTCACCGATCCCGTCGATGCCGGCCGCGACCGCGGCGCCGACGGCGTGGATCGCCATCACGATCGAGCCCTTCATGTCCCCAACCCCCGGCCCGGCCAGCATGCCATCCTTCATCACCGGCGGCCAGCCGGCCGCGGTCCCAGCCGGCCACACCGTGTCGGCATGTCCGAGGAGCAGCGCGCGCGGACCGGCGCCGAGCGCCAACCGCGCCTCGAGCCCGCCGCGATCCGCCGGGGTGACCTCGAAGCCGTGAGCGTCCAGCATCTCCGCGAGCTCGTGGCTGACGCGGGCGACGCCCTGGTGGTCGCCGGTGCCGCTGTCGATCTGCGCGAGGTGCACGGTCTCCTTCACCATCGCCCCGGTCTGCTCTCGCAGGACCTCGATCAGCTGCCGATCGGTCAATGACCTTCTCGCTGCTCGGCAGATGCGAGGAGACCGGCCAGCTCGGAGTCGTGACGACGACCTCTGATCTGGCGGTGGGCGCGCGTGTGCCGTTCGCGGCGGCCGGGGTCGGAGTGGTGGTGACCCAGAGCCGTACCGATCCCCGGCTCGGCCCGGCCATGCTCGAGGCGCTCGCCGCGGGGCGGTCGGCCGCCGAGGCGGTCGCAGGCGTGGCCGGCGCGGACGAGCATCGCGCGTGGAGGCAGCTCGCTGCCCTCGGTCGGTCGGGCGAGGGCGCTGCGCACACCGGCGGGCACGCCTGGCCCCTGGCCACTGCGATTCCCGGCAGGGACTGCGTCGCGATCGGCAACATGCTCCGCGGCGAGCGGGTCCTGCGCACGATGCTCGACGCGTTCTCGAAGACGACGGGCGAGCTCGCCGGACGGCTGCTGGCCGGGATCACGGCCGGAGAGGAAGCGGGCGGTGAGGCCGGAGAGCTGCGCTCGGCGGCGCTGCTCGTGGTCGAGCATCAGCCGTTCCCGCTCGTCGACCTGCGGATCGACGACGCGGCCGGCCCCCTCGGCGCCCTCGTGCTGTTGTGGGAGCGATACCGGCCGTGGGTGCGCGAGTTCACCCTCCGGGCGCTCGCTCCCGACGCGGCTCAAGGCGCGAGCTCGACCACGACGTAGCGTCCCTGCTGCCGCGCCGAGTAGCGCTCGAGCCGCTCCTCGACGCTCGCGGGATACGCGCGCACGCGCTGGTGCTCGGGATCGAACCACGAGCGCCCCGTCTTGATGTCGAACTCCCAGCCGTGCCACGGGCAGCGGATGATCCCGCCGGGATCGCTGTACTCGTAGTCGCCGGGGCGCTGCGAGCGGAGCGCCCCGAACTGGAATCCGCTGCAGATCGGGCCTCCCTGGTGGGGGCAGCGGTTGCGCAGCGCGTAGTAGTTGCCATCAACGTTGAACACGCCGATCGAACGGCCGCCGATCTCGACGATCTTGCGCGCGCCGGGGGGGATCTCCTCCGCGCGGGCCACGACGACGCTAGCCACCGTTGGGCGTTCCCGACGGCGTCAGCCGGTAGCAACGGTGGGCGTTGTCGCGCAGAATCGCGGCGCGGACCTCCTGCGGGAGCGAGCGCGGAAGCGCCCGGTTGGGCGCGTCGAAGTCCCAATGCGGGTAGTCGGTCGAGAACATGATGTGGTCCGTCATCCTCATCTGTTCGAGCATCGCGGCGAACTCGGCGTCGCTCGGCGGCTCGTCGATCGGCTGGGTGGTCAGCCAGACGTGCTCGCGGATCAGCTCCGACGGCAGCCGGGTGACCCGTGGCGCCTCTTCGCGCAGCAGCTTCCAGGCGCGGTCAAGACGCCACATCAGTCCGGCCATCCAGGCGATGCCGCCCTCGATCAGAACGATCTGGAGCCTCGGGAATCGCTCGAACACGCCCTCACAGACTAGGCTTGTCAGCTGGTCTTGGAAGGCCGTCGCCATCCCAACCGTGTCCTCGATGTAGAACGAGGGGAAGCCGGCGCCGGTGATCGGCCCGCGACCCCACCCGCCGAAGTGGACCCCGACCGGCAGCTCGTGTTCGGCTGCCGCCTCGTAGATCGGCCAGTACTTGCGCCGCCCCATCGGCTCCGCCGTGCGGATCAGCATCAGCGCCTGCACGAAGCGGGGGTCGCCGGCTCGGCGATGGATCTCGGCGGCCGCGAGCTCGCCGTCCTCGTAGGCCACGTTGATCGACGCCCGCAGCCGCGGCTCGGGCTCGAGCCACTCCGCGATCTGCCAGTCGTTGATCGCGCTCGCCAGCGCGGCTCCGCGGTCGAGGTCGAGCTGCTCGCCGGCTCCTAGCATCGGGGTGAGGACGCCGGCCTCGATCCCGTAGCGGTCCAGCAGCTGCTCGCGCATGAAGTCGAGGTCGGACGCCGGCGGACTGCCGCTCGGAGGCCACGAGTCGGCGCGGGCCGCGCGGGGCGTCGGTCGTGGGTATTCCGCGCCGAGGTAGGAGCGGTCGCCGAGCGTCTCGCGCCGGCTTTCGATCGCGGCGTCGAGCCTCCCGCCGCGGGCGCGGGCCTGGCGCCACCGCTCGGGCATGTACGCGAGCAGCGCCGCCTCTGAGACTGGCGCGTTGTGGATGTCGCAGTCGACGACCGGGAGCCGGGCCATCGCTAGAGACGGTAGTGAGAGCGGGCGTTGGCGTCCATCAGCTTCTCGCGCACGACCTGCGGTAGCCCAGCCGGCACGGCGTCGAGCCCTTCGTCGGTGTGCGCGTGCGGATAATCGGTGGAGAACATCAGCAGCTCCTCTGACTGCAGCTGGTCGATGACGTGCATGAGGGACGCCGGGTCTGTGGGCCCGTCGACCGGTTGGAGCGCCACCCGGACGTGCTCGCGGACGTACTCCGAGGGCGCTTGCCGGGTCCACGGGATCTCCCGGCGCAGCCCGCGCCAGCTCTTGTCAAAGCGCCACAGGAACCCGGGAAGCCACGCGAACCCGGACTCGATCAGCGCGAGCCGCAGCTCCGGGAAGCGATCGAACGTCCCCTCCGCGACCAGGCTGGTCAGCTGCGACTGGAACGCCGAGGCCATGTCGACGTAGTCCTCGAGCCATGAGGTCGGCCAGCCAGCGGCGGTCGGCGGCAGGCCCGAGGACCCGCCGAAGTGAAGCTCTACGACCAGCTCGCGCTCCGCGGCCACCTCGAGCAGCGGCCACCAGGCGCGGTTGCCGTACGGGATCGCCGAGCGCACCGGCAGGTACAGCGCAACGAACCCGGGGTGCTCGCAGGCCCGCTCGAGCTCGTCGCGCGCCATCGCGGGCTGGCCACTGGGGACGACGATCGCGGCGCGCAAGCGCGGGTCGGGCTCCAGCCATTCGGCGACCTGCCAGTCGTTCGTCGCGCGCGCGAGCGCGGCGGCGGCGTCCGGGTTTCGGACGCTCTCGACCCCGTAGTCGCAGCTGAGGATGGCGTGGCTGAGCCGGAGCGGGCCGAGCAACTGCTGCTGGACCGACTCGAGCGTCGCGCCCGGAGGCCTGTGAGCGACGCTGACCAGGTCGGGGCGCAGCGACGTCGCGAGGTTCGGCGGGTGGGCCTTGTCGGTCGGCCCCGCGAACTGCGAGGTGGTGATCACCTCGCGCCAATGGCGGTCCAGGTAGGGCTCGAGGTCGTTGATCGAAGAGACGACGTTGTGGACGTCGCAGTCGATCACCTGCGCTCACCGTCCCCAGAAGCGGTCACCATCACCCCTCCCCGGGGGCGGGGACTGGCGGATCGCGGCGATCCAGTAGCGGCTCGGTCAGGTAGACGAGGTTGCCCTCAGGGTCGTGCAGTCCGCGATAGCGGTACCACTCGGACTCGATGACCTCCCCCGCCCATGACACTTCGCGCCGATCCAGCTCGGCGATCGCGGCGTCGAGATCGTCGACCTCGAACGCGAATGAGTCGATCCCGGGCGGGTTCGGCCGCCCGCTGAAGCGCGGCGGCGGATGCACCTCCGACGCCTCCTCCTCGATGAAGTAGATCACCACGTCGCCTGCGCGGAATCCGACCCAGCCCTGTCCCGGTTCGTAGGGGAGCCGCAGCGGCAAGCCGAGCACGCCGCCGTAGAACTCGCGCAGCGGCTCGACATCCGTGCAGATCACGTCGATGTTGTCCAGGCGCTTGGCGATCACGTGCAGTTGCGGGGGATCGTGCGCGCAAACGTGCGGGTGTGCACGCGGGTGTCATGCTCATAGGCGTCGATTACGGTGCTGAGAAGGTACTCGTGAGCGGACACGGTCATCGTCGAGCACAGCTCGATCCGCGCGCTCCACGCGCCGCGACTCATCTCGATCCGCCGCTCGCACACAGCCTTCGCGGACAGCGGATCGCCGTCGCGGATCGTGAGCGTGGTCGGGTCGTACTCGCTGTACTCCATGCCGCTTGGCAGGCGCTGGCCACCGCCGAAGTCCCGGCGGATCCGAACCGTCACCTCCCTCGTCGACGGATCGTGACCGATCAGGTGCTCGGGGCGGCGGGCCCGGAGACGAGTCACCGGGAGCGGCGGTGCGTGGGCCGGTGGCTCGAACGGCTTCACGTTCGCGTCCTCCGGGCTCGGAGCGCGTACCGGTAGCAGCAGCCGGCTGGCGGCGCCGGTGCTGACGGTGATCGTGACCGGCTCGGGCGAGGGCCACATCCACGGCCAATAACAGGTGGATAGCGCGAGCCGAAGCCTGTGACCGGCGGGGATCGCGTAGGCGGTGCTGCGCAGCGCGACCGTCGCCTCGATCGCCTCGTCCGGGTGGAGTGGCAGCGGCCGGTCGTGCCCGCGGTGGTGGCAGAGGTTCAGAACGCCTCGGGTGATCAGCGTTGAGCTGCCGTCGGGCGCGACGTCGCAGAGGCGCCCGAACACGAACGCAGTCGGACGGTCGCTCTCGACTCTGAGGTGAATGGCAGGCTGGCCGAGCAGCTCGATCGCCCGCTCGAGCGGCTCGGTGTCGAAGGTCAGCGAGAGCGCGTCGTCGCGCCGCTGGTCGGTGGCGAAATCCGCCGGGTTGCCGTAGGCGCAGAAGGCGCCGCCGTCGAGCCCGAGCGTCTGCACGCTGCAGTGGATGAGCGTCGTGCGAGGCCCCGGGGCGGAGCGGAGGCCTTCCTCGGTCAGGTGAAGCATGAGCGGCGGCTCCGCTCGGGGCCAGCCGGTTTCCGCGACCCAGCGCCCGGGACGCTCGGCATAGTCAGGAGCAGGCGGCACGGACTCCTGCATGTAGGCGCGGAGCATCGGCTCCTCCATGATCCCCGTGTCCTTGCCCTTGAGCCAGTGATCCCACCACCGCAGGGACTCCTGGAGGAAGCCGATCGCGGGGCCTGGGCGGCCATCCTGGGGCCAGAGGTGCCCCCATGGCCCGATCAGCCCCAGCCGCGGGCACGAGAGGTGCGCGAGCATCCGGAGGATCGCGTCAACGTACGCGTCGGCCCAGCCCCCGACGGCGAGCACGGCGCAGGTGATGGCGCCGTAGTCCTCGCAGATCGACCCGTATCGCCAGTACTCATCGCGACTCTGATGCTCGAGCCACAGGCTGATCAGGTCCGGGTTGGCCTGCAGGCGCTGAAGCCACAGCTCGCGCCAGGCGTCCCCGGCGATCCGGGGATCGGGCGGCCGGGCGTTGAATCCCATCAGCGCGCAGGCCCAGGTCAGCAGGTAGCAGGCGAGCGGCACGCCGCCGAGGTAGTGAACGTCGTCGGCGTAGCGGTCGTCGGTCGAGCAGGCAGTGATGATCGCCTTCAGCGCCGGCGGACGGCGAGCCGCGACCTGCAGCGAGTTGAAGCCGCTCCACGAGATGCCCGTCATCCCGACCGAGCCGGTGCACCACGGTTGCTGGGCGAGCCACGCGATCACCTCGAGCGCGTCGTCGTGCTCCTGGCGTGAGTACTCGTCGAGCAGCACGCCATCGGAGGCGCCGCTGCCACGCATGTCCACGCGCGCGCACGCGTACCCGCGGGCCGCGATGTACGGGTGGCGTAGCGCGTCGTCGGCGGCGGTCACGTCGTCCTTGCGGTATGGCAGGTACTCGAGGATCGCGGGGACCGGGTGCTCGTCGGCTGACTCGGGCAACCAGATGCGGGCACTCAGCCGGCTGCCGTCCGACAGGGGAATCCACGTCGGATCGATCACGCGCAACGGCTCGGGCGTCGTGCTCACAGCCCTCCCGAGGCCGTGCTCCAGCTCGGGCCGGCCCCCGCTCTCAGCTCGCCGTGGTCGATCGAGATGGCGCTTACGCGGCTGAATGAGAGCTCGCCGGGCGTCGTCGCTTGGACGACGAGCTCGTGGCCGAGCTCGGTCAGGCGAGCTCGGACCGGCTCGGGTACGCGTGAGTCGATGAACGTCTGTTCGCCCTGGGAGTGGACGCGAGGGCGGTCGATCGCCTCCTGGATCGGGAGGGCATGGTCGACGTGGTTGGCGACGGTGTTGATCACGCCGGCGAGGATCGGATAGCCGCCGGAGCCGGCTGCGGCGAGCGCCGCTCGCCCGCCCCGCGTCGCGACCAGCGTCGGCACGGCGAAGAAGGGCATCTTGCCCGGCGCGATCGAGTTGCCCCGATTCGCGCGGGGGTCGTAGTTGACCATCGAGTTGTTGAGGATGACGCCCGTACCGGGCACGGCGACGAGCGATCCGAAGTCAGCCCCGATCGTCGTGATCAGCGCGACCAGGTTGCCCTCGGCATCGCCGCACACGACCTGCGTGGTGCCGCTGACGCCGCCGGTGGAGGGTTGACCGTCCGCGCGCCAGGGTGCGGCTGGAACGATGGGCCGGGGCGCGGCACGGTCCAGGCTGATCCCCGCGGCGCGCGTGGCGGCAAACTCCGGGCCGCCCAGCTCGTGCACCGGGTCCCCGGTGAAGTCCGGGTCGCTCGAGTAGGTCGCGCCGTCGGCGAATGCGTGGCCCATCGCCTCCGCGAGCAGGTGGTAGTGCTCGGCGGAGCCGTCGCCGTGGTGCCTGAGGTCGAACTGCTCGAGAATGCCGAGCGTCTCGTAACCGACGGTGTCGCCCGCGGTCACGTACTCCAGGTCGCGGTAACGCGCCGGTGGCTCGGTGTAGAGTTTGGGCGCGTAGGCGGCGAGGTCCTCCGCGGTGAGGATCCCTCCACCCTCCGCGACCGCCTCAGCGATCCGCTCGGCGACCGGACCCTCGTACAGCGCCTGCGGGCCACGCTGGGCGATCGCCTCGAGCGTCGTAGCGAGGTCGCGCTGGTCGAGTCGCTCACCCTCGGCGTCGGCCGTTCGCGCCCTTGGGAGGCGGCCGTTTGGTAGCACGATCGCGGCGAGCGCCGGGTGGGAGCGGATCTCCTCATGGCGCGCTGCGATCTCGATGATCAGGCCCCAGCTCACCTCGAGCCCCTGACGGGCGAGCGCAATCGCCGGCTCGAGCAGGCGCGACCACCCAAGTCGCCCGTCGCGCTGGTGCGCCGCCCACAAGCCCGCAACCGCGCCGGGGACGGCGACCGCCAGGTGCCCGACGGCATTGCATTCGCCGATGACCGACGGCCACGCGGTGCCTGACGTCCCCGAAGGCTGCACGTTGAACATGTCAGGCCGTGCGGCGGCGGGAGCCCGCGGCCCGTGATCGACGGTGAGGAAATCGTGGTCGGCCGCGAGGAACGCGCTGAGATGGCCGTAGCCGCCGATTCCGGCGTTGTTCGGCTCTGCCACGAACGCGACGAACGCAGCAGCGACGATCGCGTCCACGGCGCTGCCGCCGTCGGCGAGCGCCGCCAGTCCCGCCCGGACAGCCAGGGGGTGCCCCGCCGAGACCACCCCCTTCCGGGAGCTGACCTCGCTTCCGGCGAGCGCCATAGCCCCGGGGCGTTGCGACATAGCCATCTGATGTTGGCAGACTAGCTGTGGTGATGCGCGAGCGGCGGCTGGTGTTCGGCGAGGTGGCGGAACTCTACGACCGCCACCGTCCCACCTATCCGGATCGGCTGATCGACGACTTGGTGGCGATGGCCAGGCTCGACGGCAGCCAGGCGGTGCTCGAGATCGGAGCGGGAACCGGCAAGGCGACGCTGCTGCTTGCCGCGCGCGGGATCCCGGTACTGGCGGTGGAGCCGAGCGTTGCGATGGCGACCGTTGCCCGCCGCAACTGTGCGGCGTTCCCCGGCGTGGAGATCGAGCAGAGCGACTTCGAGCGCTGGGATCCCCGCGGGCGGCGGTTCCCGCTGCTGGTCTCGGCGCAGGCATGGCACTGGGTGCAGCCTGCCGCGGGCTACCCGAGGGCGCGCAAGGCGCTGGTTCCGCACGGAACCCTCGCGGCGTTCTGGAATCTGGTTGCGTGGGATCGGTCCGAGCTGCGCGAGGCACTGCTTGACGCGTACCGCACGGCGCCGGAGCTAGCGACCGACGGCCCGATGCACCCCGCCAACCTGTGCGCCGACGGCGAGGACTGGGAGGCTGAGATCGAGGCGGCCGATGGCTTCACCGATCCCGAGATCCGCGACTACGACTGGGGCCAGGACTATTCCGCCGAGGAGTACATCGGGCTGCTCGGCACGACCTCGGACATTCGCCTGATGGACGAGCGGCCACGGACGGCGCTGCTCGACGCCGTGACCACGGTGATCGAGGCGCGCGGCAGACCCCTGACCCTCCCGATGCGTACGCGGTTGTGCCTCGCGCGCCGTGGATGATCGTCCCGCCGGCGGTTGGCGCCGGCGAATTTGCCGGCGATCAGTCTTCTGATCACGGGCGGGGCAGACGGCCTTTGCGCGCTCAAGGAGGCGGTCGAGATGCTCGAACCGACGAGCGCCCACCGCCGGACGGAAACAAGGTCTGACTTGGGTACGTCACACCACCCAAAAGAAGCTCGACCACCGTAAACACGGGCGATCGGGCCTCAAACCCTCAAAGCTTCGCTCTAGCGCCGGCCGTCGGGATGACCACGGATCACCCGGTTGGGGTGATGTCGGCGACCCCGCCGTGACGGAGCATTGGTGCCCCCACCCGAAAGGACGTTCACGATGGCAACCCAGCCCGAACAAGCGCCGATCCTGAGGCTGCTCGCGACGATGACCGCGGCATCGATCGAGGCAAGCAACCTCGACCCCGAGACGTTGATGCTGGTCCGCGTTGCGGCGCTCGTCGCGGTCGACGCCCCGGCTGTCTCCTACATGATGAATCTGCGTGTGGCCGGCGAGGCCGGGGTCAACGAGGAACAGGTCGAGGGCGTGCTCGCCGCAGTCGCCCCGATCGTCGGCACCTCTCGCGTCGTGGCGGCCGCCACACACATGATGCAGGCGCTGGACCTCAAGCTCGACCTCGAGGAGCTGGCCGGGGAGTAGACGCGGGACCGCGACACGCGTGACGGCACGTCGAGCGGAGGTCCGGCCGCTCAGCCGGTGAGACCCACGATACCGTTGCGCAGGACGGCGATCGCTAGCAACACGACAATCGCTGCGGCCAGGGTCCGCGCGTTGCGCTCCAACCAGTCGCGGGCCGTGTTCAGGGTTGCGACGGCCCAGTCGTGCGAGACCGAGAGCGCGACGAGCGCGGCCAACAGCGGGAGCAGCGACACCACCGCGAACAGGAGCCAGAGCGCGATGTACTCCGCGGAGCTCGGCTTCAGCTGCGAGATGCTCTTCAGCGCCACGGGGATGAAGCCGCCGGGGTTGGCGAGCGTCGCGCCGGCCGCCACGATCCCGATCGCGGGCGAGGACGACACCTTGCTCATCTTGGCGATCGCGTCTGCGGTCCGCTTGGGGTCCCGCGGTCGGCGAAGCGCGCGCACGACGAAGACGAGCAGCAGAACCCCGATCACGATGTCGAGGATCGACACCCAGGTCGGGGGGGTGCTCGACTTGCTGGATGCGGATGCGGCGTCGCCGATCACGAACGCGGCGATCACGCCGATGATCAGCGTCACCCCGAATGCGCCGGCGAAGAACCAGATCCCCGTCCGAGCCGGGCGTTGGCTGAGCACAAGCGCCAGCACGCTGAACGTGAGCGTCGTCGGCGAGAGCATCGCCGCCAGGGCAGTGAGCGCGAACTCGGCGTAGACCGAACTCATCGGCCGGTCAACCGACGGGTCGTGCCAGTGCGTTGCACCCCGATATCTTCGCGGCCTCGACGGCGGACCGCGAACCCAGGGCACTCCGATCCGCGCCCGTCCCCGTTCCCGGTCTCCGAACCGGCGGCCGCCGTCGCGTAACGCGTCCGCGCCCGCCGGCTGCAGCCCGCGTGCGGGCCTCAGAACGTGTCCGGTGGCGCCATCCTGTAGAAGAACGACCCCAGGCCTCCCTGGTTGATCGCGAACACCAGACTGATGAGCTGCTCCTGGGCCGCGGCCTGCTCGAGGCCACCGGCGTAGATCGGCTCATAGCCGGCATCCCGCGTGAGCTGCTCAACCGCCTCGCGCGCCTCATCGTCGCCGCACCAGATGTTGCCCGGACGGGTGGACGCCGTTTCGATTTGGTCGTAAATCGCGGCGAAGTTGATGTTGAACGACTTCGCGGTCGGCCCGCCGATCGTCGCCTTGACGAACTCGGCGTTTGATGCGAACCCGTCGGGTGGCGAGCTGCCGATCAGGTTGGTGGCGTCAATCGTCGTCTTACCGGCGATGCCCTGAACGGCCCGGAGCGCGTCGGCGATCGCTGCACCGGGCATCGCCAGCAGCACCGCGTCGGCGTTTGAGACATCGCCGCCATCGCGGCCGATCCGCGTGACCGTGTGTCCCGCTCGTTCCCATAGGCCGGCGAGCCCACCACCGACGTTGCCTCTGCCGACGACCGCGATCCTCATCACAAGCCTCCTGGAGTCGTGGGTGTGGCAACGACAATAGCCTTGGGCTCTGTCCACCGGCTTTACAACGACCCGACGGTTTGATTAGAATTTCCTCACCGGCCGATCAACCGGAATTCGGCTGAACAACTCGGGGGAGGATCACGTGGCTCGCCGTCGCCGTCTGCTGCTCTGCGTCGCTACGGGCATCGTTCTGTCGGCATCAGGGTCCGTCGCCGCCGCGGCGACTCACCGCGCGCACGCACGCCATCGCCGCGCACACCACCTGATCGCCGGGCTCGTGCTCAGCCGACTTGCGGATACCCAGGCGTCGGTGGCGAGAACGCGCCCGACCAACAACCTCATCTTCCACGGCGGCCCCGTGCTCCCGACGAACTCGACCTATTCGATCTACTGGTCGCCGGCGAACTACCCGGTTGCGTCCAGCTACGAGACGGTCATCAATCAGTTCTTCGGGGATGTCGCGACGGCCACGACCGCCGGAGCGACATCGAATGTGTTCTACGCCGCCACGCAGTACGGCAAAGGGATAACGGGCAGCTCGGCCGTGACGCTCGGGAGCATGCCGAACACCTCGACCTTCGGTGGGGGATACGTCGACACCAACCCGCTGCCCGCCAGCGGCTGCAAGGACCCCTACACCGCCGTCTGCGTGACCGATGCGCAGATCCAGGCCGAGATCCACAAGGACATTACGGCGGCCGGCTGGACGGCGGGATCCGGGAAGATCTTCTTCATGTTCACGCCCAACGGCGTCGGCAGCTGCATCGCTTCGGGCTCGAGCCAGTGCTCCTACTCGTATTTCTGCGCGTACCACTCGAACATCGGGACCGGCAGCGCGGCCGTCCTCTACGCCAACATGCCGTTTGCCGACACTGTCCGTGCGGCCTGTGACGCTGGCTACCACCCCAACAGCAGCGTCGACGCGAGCGCCGATCCGACGATCTCGGTGACCAGCCATGAGTTCAACGAGACGGTCACGGACCCGTTCGGAACCGCGTGGTGGGATCGAAGCGGCAACGAGGACGGCGACAAGTGCGCCTGGAACTTCGGAGCGCTGCTCGGTGGCTCGGGGGCGACCGGTTACAACCAGGTGATCAACGGGCACCGCTACATCACCCAGCAGGAGTGGTCTAACCGCAGCTCCAGGTGCGTGCTGACCGGCGTCTGATCGCGTTCCGCGGGTAGGCTCGCGGCGATCCGTGTCAGGGGGCGACCCGCTACCGCGCTGACATCGTGATGAAGTCTCGGGCCCACCATCCGTCGAAGAACGTGTCCGGGCCCCGCACCCCCGCGGTCAGGACGTGGCCGTTGGACGGCGCGGCCTGGCCGTGCTCGCTCGCCGGACGGTAGGTCGCGAACACCGGCCAGTCGGGGTTGATATCGAGCTCCATGCCGCGCAGGACTCCGGCGCGCACCAGCAGGCGTGCGAGCTGGAGCGGGTCGAGCGTCGGCCCCTGCGCGTAGACGAGCGCGCCGTTCGCGGTCACGCCGACCGCGGAGCGCCATTGATGCTCGATGCCGGGCACGCTGGCGGCGCACGAACTCGCGCCGCACGTCGCGCCCCACGCCTGCCAATCCGCGCTCCGTGCGAGAGCGGTCGGTCGACCGCGGGCGACGAGCGGCGCGAGGTTCTGGCGTACGGCGATGACCTCCGGGGTCATGCGCATATCGCTGCCCCAGGAGCCCACATTGATCGAGCCGCCGGCGTAGATCACGAGCGAGGCCGCCCCGCGGCGGAGAGGACGGATCGTGCGACCCTCCGTCAGATAGCCGCCTTGGGCCGCGTTCATCATGAAGCCGCCATTGAATGCTGCGACCAGCGACCGAGCGAGCGCCGGCGCAATCGGCGCCGTGTAACGAAAGGGCCCGCCCCCCGGGCTCCTGGACCCCGAGTACAGCCGGCCGGCGAGCAGATTCGTGTCCATCCACGCGAGTCCCGCCGGCTGTGACCCGCCCGGCGGAACCAGCGTGGTCTCATACACGGCAGGCATTCCTCCGACGCGACGCCCAGCTGCTCGCCACTCACCTTCCCCGCGCACGCGCGAGCGTCCAAACGGAGCCAAGCGCCCCGGCCTGGGAAGCGGCGTCAACCCAGCTCTCGCCGTCAGCCGTCGTTGTTGCGTTGCAGACGTGGCCGCAGGTTCCATGGTCACGGTTCCCTGAGAGGGTGCCGCGCTCGGCGCGGTCACGGACGTGAGGGTGCGGCCAGCGGTCGTATCTGCGCCGCACGCCGCAACCGCGAGCGAACACCACACCGTGCCGGCGATGACATGGAAACGTCTCGCCCTCATTCCGTTGAGTCGAGCGTAGACGACCAGAGGGCTCGTGATCGTGTGTAGGATCAGGCGATGACGGAGCGGCAGGGTGCGGGTGCGGTAGCGGTAACCAACGAGGAGGCGGTGCGTGCTTGGGACACCGTTCTCTATGAGCGGTGGAAGTCCAACCGCCATGTGTTTGTGGGCGCGCTGCGAGAGGTCACCGAGGACGTCTTTGAGCGCTTCCCCCCGCCCGCAGGCGGGTGTTGCATCGACATTGGTTGCGGATTTGGCGATACGACTCAGCGACTGGCTGGGCTCGTCGGAGCGGGAGGTTTCGCGCTCGGCACTGATTCCTCTCCGCGCTTCATCGAGGACGCTCGCCGCGAGGCGGCGGAGGCGGGGGTCAGCAACATCAAGTTCGAGCTCGCCGATGCGCAGACGGCGGCTTGGGATCCAATCTATGACTACGCGTTCTCACGGATGGGGACGCAGTTCTTTGCGGCCCCTGTTGTGGCTATGCGGGTGATCCGCGGCGCGCTGAAGCCGGGTGGCAAGCTTCGCAAGGTCTGCTGGCGCCGCAAGGCCGAGAGCCCGTTTTGGGCCGAGACGGAGGAGGTTGTCCAGCGGTTCCTTACGCGCCCTGAGGAGTACGACGCCGACACCTGTGGGCCCGGCCCATTCTCGCTGGGGAATCCTGAGACTACTCGTGGGATTCTCGAGGCCGCTGGGTTCGCGGAGGTTGAACTGCAGCGGCGTGACTTCGACTACTTCATGGGTGCGGATATGGATGAGGCGATCGAATCCCTGTTAGCGATCGGGCCCGGCGCCGAGCTGATTCGCCTGAACGGCGAGTACGGCGAGAGCCGTCGGGGGGTGATCGCCGACGCGCTACGGGACCACTACGCCCGATGGCAGAAGCCCGACGGTTCGATCGTAGGCCGCGGGTCCGTCTGGCTCGTCTCCGCCACCAATCCCGGCTAACGCGGGTACCTGTTCTCGTCGATGCTGAGTACGGCGGCGAGCGCAGCCGCTGAGGCCGGGTTCATCCGAGTGGCAGCCGTCTGGTGCGTGGATCTGGTTGGATCGAAACTGTGACCGCCCGTGAGGCGATTCCCTCCCGCGACGCGGTCGGCGAGCCTGGAATGCTGTTCTGGACCGCTCGGCTACCCGTCGTATTTCAGCGGCTGGCGGGCGTTGGGGTCAACGCCATCGACCCGGACGAGGTGCGTCTTGACAAGGCGATGGTCACGCTCGTCGCGAGCTTCCTTGCCGCGATGGCCTTTGGGTGGATCGCGATCTACCTGGCGATCGGGCTTCCACGATCAGCCGCGATTCCGTTCGCCTACCAGCTGTGTGTAGTCGCGAGCCTCGTTGGTTTCGCACACGCCAAGCGGCTTCCCGAGATCCGCACGGTCCTGCTTGTGCTGATGCTGGTGCTCCCGTTCGCGCTGCAGTGGAGTCTTGGCGGGTTCGCGAACGGCTCGGCGGTTGCTGCTTGGGCCGGTATCACTCCGGTTCTCGCGTACTTGTTCGGAGCGCGGAGCACGGCCTGGCTGATCGCGTTCGTGCTGCTGCTGGCGGTCTCGGGGCTCTTCGAGGGCACGCTCGCTGGCTCGGCTCCGCATATCGATCGGGAGGTCCGTACCGCGTTGTTCGTGATGAACCTTGCCGGCCCGGCGATCGTCGCGTTTTTCGCGTTGCTCTACTTCACGACCGAGCGCGACCGGACGCGCTCGGCACTCGCGCGGGAGCACCGTCTGCTCGAAGCTGAGCAGGCGCGCTCCGAACGGCTGCTGTTGAACATCCTCCCGGCGCCAATCGCCGATCGGCTTCGTGACGGTGCGACGACGATCGCGGAGGATCAGCCCGACGTCACGGTCCTGTTCGCCGACATCGTCGACTTCACAGCGCTCGGCGAGCAGCTCGGTGCGCAGGCGCTCGTCGGCCTGCTCAACGACGTGTTCGTCATCTTCGATTCTCTTGCGGAGACCGCCGGTCTGGAGAAGATCAAGACGATCGGGGACGCGTACATGGTCGTGGGAGGGCTCCCGCTACCACGCGCTGATCACCTCGCCGCCGTCCTCAACCTGGCGATCGCTATGTGCGACGCGATCTCGC
>Ga0075021_10000210_pt1 | contig 32935 bp, 28 predicted proteins | sample ColStrG_CSR_2012_FD_72749 | JGI IMG/M metagenome (GOLD analysis project Ga0075021, IMG submission 72749) | Freshwater sediment microbial communities in response to fracking from Pennsylvania, USA - Cold Stream Run_MetaG_CSR_2012 | ecosystem: Environmental > Aquatic > Freshwater > Creek >...
ACCTATAATTGCATTACCGGTTAGAAATATCATGGCATAACTTGCTAAGGTAAAAAAGCATATGTACGCCGCCATAAATGCACTCGCTTTAATTTCCCCGTGAAACGTTGAGGTTTTATGGTTTTTACCAGCGTTTGTTTTTATTAGTACTAGCAATAAGACTGCAACAAACAGCACTATAGGCCAGCAAACATAGCCGTAATTGAGATAATAATAGCTCGTTAACTCGTTAATGTTACTCGATATCGTTTGAGACGCCTGTCCAAAAAAAGTTAGGCCATTCTGAGAGTAAAATTTAATGGCATCAATTAAATTTATATTTGAATTTACTTTAATTTTACTTGTATACGCCACATCCAATTTGTAGATTTCCCAATAACCGCTTCCCTTAACAATTAAAAGTTGCAATATTCTTAGCAAGAGAAGAGGAAAAGCAGCAGTAAATATTATAGCAAGACCTCTTTTCATCATTTGTAACTTATTCAGCTCAACTGAAGAATAGATAGTAAATAATGCTGTTATGATTATCATTAATATGACCAGATTTGTTTCAGTGACAGCAGCAAGAAAAAAACATAACAGTAACTCGAGAGTGAACGATTGATTGATCTCTTCCAAATCCCAAATTCGCTTTAATAGCGTTAAATGCCAAATTACAACGAGTAAACTTACAGCTAAAAATAAGTTTTGCGGGGCAACGTTGAACGCTTTTAGCGGGACAAGAATAATTAAAATAAAAATAAATCTAAAGGGTTTTTCAATATGTTTACTAGCATATTTTAATGCCATCAATAAGCCAACTATGCTTACCAATAACGAAATAGTAAATAGCCATATCTTTCCAAATTTCAAGTTATATTGAATAAATCCCGCGAAAAAATGTATCAAGTCAAGATTATGAAAATACACCAAAGGGTGTTCATTTGGCAAAAAAGAAGTAGACCAGTCTCTTATGTAAAAAAATGTTCCACCATTATTTAATATCGCATTTTTATAGAATAAGAGTCCTTCGTATCTAAATGCAGCAAACAGTATGCTTTCGAAGTCAATGTGAAGTGCATAAATAAAATTATAAATACCATACCCAGCAATGAATATGATTGCAATACTATTAATTCCGGGCATGCCAAGTTCAAATATTTTTTTGAAATTTATCATTATATATGACTCTTAATTTGCGACAAGAAAAGAAGTGCGGAATTGCTTCACGTGCATGCACATAGTTCTCCAATAAGATGATTTTTGTATCGGTGGACAATGGAATAAAATAATTGTCTAAATAAAATTAAGGTGCATGGGTGCTTCGTTGTGAGGTTTTCCCAAGAGAGCTTTATCCTTCTTCAACTCCCATAAAAACTCGTTCACCTTGTGTTGCAAGCAAAGTGACCCGCACATCGTGCGCGCATCGAACTGTTCGGAAGCAAGCAAGTTAATGACCTCCCAGTAACGCTCGCTTTTCCATATCTCCTTAAATGACGTGTCCGCGATATTACCGATGTGGTATTTTTTATATTTACTATTAAACAACATGCCGCAAGGGGCCACGAGACCTGAGCCGGAAAATTGCATAATAAAAGGAGGGCCATAGCATCTACAGTAATCACGTTTTCCGTTGCTCAGAATTTTTGACCATTTTGCCTTCACCAAATAGTTATCATCAGAATATGTCTCGGCCTTTTTTAGCAAATCAACCAATTCATGGTACTTCGAATAATCTACTCCCAGACTTCCATTTTCATCATCGCTGCAATGTTTTATGACAAGATAGTCTACGCCCAGTTCCTTCCCCAGTTTTGTTAAAGAAAGGATCTGATCTGCAAATTCAGGAAGGAGCACCATCTGAAGGCCGAGTGTTACATCAAGACCGTTTCTCTTCTTAATTTTAACCGCTTCCCTGATTGTATTGCTCACCTTGATGAAATGCTCAATCTTGCAACCGTGTATTGCGGCATATCTTCCTGCGTCCCCAGCGGAGATATTGAACCGTAGATAGGTCAACGCCGGCAAAATCTCTTCCAATCTGTCATCTTTCAGCAAATAACCGTTGGTCCCTAACGCCATATCAAGACCATTTGCCTTCCCCCTGAGAATGGCATCATAGAGGTGAGGAGAACACGTACTTTCTCCATCGCTGACAAAACTTATGGCTTTGACCCCTATTTCCGCGGCATCATCAAGGAACCTGAAAATGACGTCTTTTGTCATTTTCTTTTCGTCATTTGCCTGGAGCGCGCCATAGCAGTAAACGCATTTGTAGGAACAGCGCCTTGTCAAGGCGCAATCGATCGTTATCGGGGCTATTCTTTCGCCTCTGAACCAGGCCTCTACCCGTTCGTTATGCCAGGCCAATTTATGACCATCAAGTATTATGTTTTTCATTATTGTTCGATGAGAAGTTTCGCTCGCTCCTTAATAATAAATTCAATTATCATCACGATTAGTTCATTCAGTGCCATTGCGTCTTTTCCCCGTTATGGAACCTAGTGCAAAATCTTTGTTGATATTTTTGTTGGTATCCATATATATATCTCTTACAAGTCGAATATACCCTTTAACGACTTTCAAGAGGGAAGGAAACGATACAGCTTTAGACGCGCCTGAATTTCGTAAAGCAAGCCTGTAAGGAACTTCGGCAAAAAGATAGCCCCGCTTAACAGTTCTAATAAGTATATCAGTCTGGAAAAAAAAACCGCTGCTTCTGTATGTGAGTTCTTTTAAAATGGATTTCCGGTATAAAACCGTGCCGTTTGTATAATTGAAATTTACCCCAAACGTGGTATTAATGGCGAACCGGTAGACGGAAGACAGAACATTTCTGAATACCGAACGCACCTCTTTATTAAACACAAAGGGAACCACGATGTCAACCTGTTCGAGCAGTTTACTATACCGCAAAATTTCCCACGGGTCGTTTTCATTGTCCCCCGGCAGCATGGTGACGATATCTCCCTTGGCGTTATCGGCGCCGTCCCAGAATGATGCGCCGATGCCTTGAGGAGTGTCGTGGTTTATCAATCTCAGACGAATGTTTTGCTTGATCACATCGCTTACAAGGTCTCTTGTGTTATCCGTGCTGCCGTCATTGATGATGATTATTTCCCCGTGAATTCCATAGTCGTCAAATGCTTTGAGCGTATTATCGATTGCTGCGAGGATATTCCTTTCCTCGTTAAGCGCCGGCATGATAATAGACACAAGTGTTTTTTGCATTTATTTTCCTTTCACCAGTTCTTTCACAGCGGTAACGATAGAATTATGATCGGGATAATATGCAGCTTCCAATACCGGACTGCACGGAGTGGGAACATCGGGGAAATTGACCCGTTTGATCGGCGCGTTAAGATACTCGAAAACAGATTCAGCCGCTCTACAGGCGATCTCCGCCCCGACCCCGCCTGTTTTGCAGGCAACATCGGCTATGAGCAGCCGACCTGTTTTTTTTACGGACTCAAATATCAACTCCTCATCCAGTGGTTTAATGGTCCTGGGGTCGATAACTTCTATATTGATCCCTTCTGTTTCAAGTTGTTTTGACGCTTTCATCGCCTCATAGACCATCTGAGACAATGCCACCACGGTAACATCGCTTCCCTGCTTCCGAACGACGCCTTCCCCTATGGGGACGGTGTATGGCTCCTCAGGAACGTATCCGACATAATCATAAACCCATCGGTGTTCAACAAACATGACCGGGTTTCCATCTTCCACTGCCGCCATCAGCAGGCCCTTTGCATCGTACGGCGTACTCGGCATAACGATCTTGAGACCGGGGATATGCATAAAAAGTGAATGCAAAGCCTGTGAATGCTGTGCAGCTGACCCCCACCCTCTCCCGATAATGCTTCTTATAACAAGGGGAACGTTTACCCTTCCCCCGGTCATATAGTGCCATTTGGCGGCATGGTTGATGATCTGGTCCATGCACATCGGGAGGAAGTCCATCCTCATATGGACTAATATCGGCTTCATTCCGGCCAGTGCCGCCCCGATAGCGATTCCGGTCATGCCGTTTTCTGCAATCGGCGTGTCCATCACCCTATTTTTTCCAAACTCATCACACAGCCCTGTTGTGGTTCCGAATATTGCGGCGGCGTCATCAACGCCTTCGCCAATAATGAAAGCGTTATTATCGTTTCTTAAAATCTGTACATGAGCTTCCCTGATGGCATCCCTATAGCTCATTCCCCGCAATCCGTCTTTTGCGAGGGTTTGTGTAAACTCGGCCTTTTCTATATATACGTTCGTCCACGGCATGACTATGTCCTCTCACAATAAAGATCAGTAAAAAGCTCGTCCTTGCCGGGAAATGGACTTTCCTTGGCAAACTTCATAGCAATTTCCAACTCTTCGTCAATCTCGTTTTGCATATATATCAATTCTTTTTCAGTGATCATCTTATTCTTAATCAGATAGTCTTTGCAAGCCGCTACAGGACATTTTTTCAGCCATTCTTCAAGTTCCTGGCGGGGGCGGCAGCCCTTTTCGTAATCACAATCCGGTCCGACATGTCCTTTCCAACGGTATGTCCTGCATTCAACGAGAGTAGGGCCGCCGTTGTTGTGCGCCCTTTGAACCGCCTCCCGAACAGCCCGATACACTTCTCTCACGTTGTTTCCGTCCACTTGAACGCCTGGAATCCCGTAGCTGTCGGCTCTTTTGGCAATATCGTCACTGGGTTGTCGTGCGAATAGAGGAGAATTAGTTGCGTAGAAATTATTTTCACAGACAAAAATTACTGGAAGCTTTTTAAGAGAGGCAAAATTCATGCTTTCATGAAAAGTGCCTTCTTCAGATGCGCCGTCGCCGAAGAGGGCCGCTGTTATGCGGCCGTCGTTTCTCAGCCATGAAGCGAGGGCCGTTCCCACAGCCAGCGGTATTCCTCCGCCGACGATTGCGGAGGTCCCCAATATGGAATGTTCGGGGGAAGCCGGATGCATCGAGCCACCCTTGCCCTTGCAGCAACCGGTTTTTCGGCCGTAAAACTCCGCAAGAAGGTCTTTGGTGGCAACACCCTTGGCAAGGCAATATCCGTGGTTTCTGTGAGTCGAGAAGATATAATCTTCTTTCCCCAGGTTAGCGCAGACGCCTGCGCTAATAGCTTCCTGACCAATGCATAAATGGACAGGCGACTTCATGTCCTGTGCCGAATAGACAGCGATAACTTTCTCTTCAAACCGGCGGATCTGGAGCATTGTTCTGTACAGATTTTTTAGAATACGCGAATCTAAGCTCTCTCCGTCTTCTTGATGTTTCGACACTCATCACTCCTCTACTTCTTATGTAGTATGGAATTTATTTTCCCTTGCGCAACAGACTAAATAAAATTGACATGTATTGGCGGGTTCTTAAGGTCCCACAAATATCTATTGATCTCATCCATCCTGCAATTGACCCTGCATTGTGCTGTATCAAGTTCCTTGTCTACCCATCGCAACGATTCCCGTCTTTTCTCGCCTTTCCATATTTCCTGAAACGTGTTTTCATATATATTACCGTACAGAAACCGACTGTCACCAAGATAAACGCTACAACCCCAGACGTTTCCGCCCGCATCGAGGTAGGACCAGAACGGCTGAGCGAGGCAGTTCTTGTAATTGCGAGTACCCGCATCCCACTTTGTCATAGCGCGTAGTCTGAATATCACGCTGAATTCATTTGTGTTGATTTTTTTCAATTCATCCGCAAGAGACAAGCAGTCATTATATTTTATATCCTTATATATTTGTGTTTTACTCAACAAATGCTGTGAATAAGGTTTAACAACAAGATAGTCCATCCCAATATTCCTGGCCAGTGTCGCCAGGGCCACTGCTTCGTTCATATTATCCGGAAGCAGCAAAAGCTGCATCCCCAGCGCGCAATGATAACCGTTGTCACGCTTTATCTTCACGGCACGAGACATATTGGCGATCACGGTGTCGAAATCGGAAGGTTTTGTGCGATGGATCTTCGCGTACGTCTCGCTGGTCCCCGCATTGATACTAACCTTGATCCATTCGACATTGCCGAGGACTTCCTCTGCCAGAGACTCCTTGAACAGCACCGCATTCGTGGTCAAGGCGACGTCTATCCCGGACTTTTTCGTATGTGAAATAATTTCCTCGATCTGTTTATGAAGAAATGGTTCGCCTTCGCCGGCATACATAACGCTCTTGAGGCCAAGCGCCCCCATTTCTGAAAGCCTCTCCTTCAGTATGCCGGTATCGAGAAATTTTTTCTGGTATTCCATGAAATCAAGTCCACAAAAGGTGCACCGATGATTACACATCCCGGACGGGCTGATTTCCATATAGAGCGGGTAAATGACTTTGCCTTCCAGCCAATGATGAACCCTTGAAACATGATAAATAAGTTTATGACTGTCTATCCTGTACTTATCCATTTTTTACGCTCATGATCGTGTCCAGGATACAATGGCAGATTGAATGGTGAAGTATTTCCACGGGGCCATAGGCCTTTGCCGGCACGTAAAAATTGACGTCCCCAAGAGAGCAAAGCGGATTGTCAACGGCAAACCCGGACAGAGTGATTACCTTACACTGTTTTGCCCGGGCTGCATTCACTCCCAGCACGATATTTTCTGATTTACCGGAGCTGCTGATACTCACCAGGACATCGCCTTCCTGGGCAAACATTTCTATCGGTTTTTCAAAAAGGTGTTTATATCCGTAATCATTCCCGATGCAGGTGAGAATCGAGCTGTCATTGAAAGCAACGGCCTTCATGCCGCCGTTTTTCCAAAAGTCGGTAGACATGTGGCTGGAAATCGCAGCGCTGGCGCCGTTTCCAATGAACATTATCTTCCGTTCGGAATGCGCTTGATCCGTGATAAGACGACCTGCCAGCTCGATACCCTCATAAAAATCAAATTTATTTCCATTTCCATTAGTAACTCTAATGGAGTTCATGTAGGTGGATAGCTCGTTATAGTATTGTTTCGCCGCGTGGCGCACCATGTCACCTCATTTCAGAAGAGCATGTATGAATTCAAGCAACTCGTGTTTTTCAACGGGTTTTTTGTTACCAACGATCTGAACTGCCAATGCCCCTACTGCATTGCCGATAAATGAGACCAACTCTAAGGGCACACCGCGGATAAAACAGGGCGCGGTAAACGCAAAGACGGCATCTCCGGCCCCGACCGTATCAACGACTTTTGAGGAGAAAATAGGCGTCCTGACTACCTCGTGTCGCCCGTTCATTGCAATTGATCCTCTTTTGCCGAGTGTAACGGTGAGACAGTCGGCATTCAGAACACGAAACATATTTTTTAGGATATCTTCAATGTTCGCGAAACGGTCTTGGGCTGCAAGCCTTATTTCCGGTTCGTCCAGACAGATATAGTTCGACTTGCGATATTTGGTAATCATGTTGTAGCCTGCATTGGCGGCATTTGTTTGCGTGTTGACTGCCAGTTTCCTCGACTGTTCTTCAACGGCTTCGATTATCTTATTGGTAATAAAGCCGTGCCCAAAATCCGAAACCATGACGAGGTCATACTGCGGCATTATTGACTTTAGATACTCAATGATGCGCGACTCACAGGCTTCATCAATATAGTGGTCGCTGAGATAATTTATTTCAAATAATTTCTGGTTGAGATATTGGTTGATATATCTCTTTTTAACAATGGTGGGACCATTATCCCTGTAAAAAAACTTTGTATCTATGTTCTGCTTAAGGTTTTTTGCAATGTAATCTTCCCGTGGATTCTGGCCTCCCAGCAAGGACACCAGGTGCACCCGTTCACAGAGTCCTGCTACGTGGTTCGCGATTGCAAACGCCCCTCCCGCAAAGATCTCATGTGTCAAGTATTTGCTTACCACAAGATGCGCTTTCGCGGACTTTCCCATGGAATCACAGTAGAAATACTCATCAATAATCCCATCGCCTATAAGCAGGACCTTCAAATCCTTGAGAGTATTCAAGGCATCGGCAATTGCATGAAAACTATATTTCTTTGAAAAATTTTTCAGGAAAACTTTCGTTTCGTCAGGATATATATCCAGAAAATTATTGATTATCTCCGAGGAACTAAATGAAAATCCTTGTGTCTCGAAAACCTTGACTTGGCCTAACAAAAGCTCTTTTTCTGCTTTAAATATCTTATTGTGAATCTTCTGATCGCGTTCCCTGTGCGATTGGCCGCGTACGAACACGTCAGGCTTTATTTTCTGAACGCATTCAAAAGGGGTTTCGTCATCAACAACACAAACAGTATCAACTTGTTCTAAAGAGGCGATGTTCTCTGCACGTAATTGCTCCGAGAAAACCGGCCTGCCGGGCCCTCTGCGCACATCTTTATCCTTGATAAGGGTAACCAGGAGCACGTCTCCCTGCTTTTTGGCTTCATTGAGATGTTTTATGATACCAGGATGAATAAGGTCGAATACTCCGTGACTTTGGACGACGATGCGGCCTTCCCGTTGCAGCGCCCTGACCTTGTTAATCATATCGTCAAAATAAAGAATTTTATTTTGCACTGCCTGTCCCATGAATCCCTCAAGCAAAATAACGATTCAACAAATCTGTCGAAGAAAAGACTATTTCCTGAGTAAATCTCATTTCAGCCCCGATTTCCTTGACAACGGCATATTCCCTTTGGATCTTGCCTGTTTTGTCCTCGATGTTCTGAAATTCCTGACCTTTGACATATATATCGGGTTTCAACAGACGTAATGCTTCCTCGGCCGTCGGCCATTTGTTGATAGCTACATAATCTACACATTCCAACGCTGCAATAGATTCAGCACGTAGATTCTGATCAAATACGGGGCGACCAGGTCCTTTATCAACGTAGGTATCGGGCGTCACGGTTACGATAAGAATATCACCCATTTTTTTTGAGGCCTGAAAATATTTAATATGACCAGGATGCATAAGATCAAAACATCCATGGCAATAAACTATTCTCATACCATGAAATTTATGAATACTTATTTCATTTGCCAATAATTCTATGTCATGAATTTTCACGTTCTTAAGCTCCATTTTCATGACAGTATAGCAAAATATGCGACATTTGGAGTATTTTTTGCGCAATTTAAAATCATTTTTCATATCATAGATTATTATGCGAATATTTTGCACTTAATAGCAACTTACCACTCTATTTTGTTTGTTTAGTTCATACTAAAGTGCTCCTAAAATAAAGCAGTTATGAACCAACAGATTGCGCAGGAAATTACGCCGTATTCAAAAAATGTACACAAATATTTGCTTCATTTTGGTTTCAACAGAGGGACTTTACAGGAAAGAACTGATACAAAACTTCGGATTGTATTGTGGCATTGTCAGTGCAGACGCGATTGTCTGCAAGATAGCGTGCGAGGATTGTAAATCGCTACATGTAGTTAAGAAATATTACTTGTTATGTTTTTTCAAGTTCGTTAATTGCCGCCCATAAAGACGGCATAGTTTCAGCATGTTTTCCATTCATATAGAAGCTTTCTCCTCCGTCAGCTACTGTCCTTACGAGCATGGTCTTCCACGGCCTGAAGTAGTAAGCAGGATTTTCTTTAGACGGTTCTTCCTTGAAATCTTCAGGTAAGGGATATAAATCACTCACAAAAGCCGTGAAGCGATTAACAGTGCGGCTTTCTTTGTGTGCTTGATTTCTGACCATGCTTAATGCCTTCAAATATACTTCCGGGGCCATTACTGCGCTGCCGAAATTCATCACGACTCCGCCTTCTAACTCCTGTAATATTTTTGTAAAGCGTAAAAAATCATTATAGGAAGTCGCGCCGGTGGCTGCGCCGTCGCAATTAGGATGTTCATGGATGATATCCTGTCCGATCCCTACGTGAATGGTGACCGGAATCTTCAATCGACAAGCGCCAGCAAGCAAGCTTATCTCTTTGTAAGGAAAGTCACCCTGTTCGATTGCTTTGCCGACAGCTTCCCCCATGCCGGTTGAAGGATCCTTATAGTAGGCGTCGTTGATAATGTCGTTCAGCATGCCGGTTTCTTTCCATAAACCAAATTGACCATCTTTGATATATCGCGCCACACTTTCGGTGGTGGCGCCGATCATTGCAAATTCAAAGTCATGAATCATGCCTGCGCCGTTCATCGAGAGGCACGATATATATCCGCGTTTCATCAGATCAAGTATATATCGTTGAACACCCGATCTGATAACATGGGCTCCCATCATAAGAACAACTGCGGATTGATTTCTTTGTGCGAGGATGATACGCTCTGCTACTTTGCGCATGTTATCATGGAGTATCGAAACACCCTTGCCATCCAGTGCCTTGACCTCCGAAATGTCGATATCATGCCGCCTATCCGTCAATGATTTGATGATAAGCCTGCTTCTGTCAAAAAAAAGAGCTTTTTTCATGATATTAAATCACCTGCCTACCCAGGAACTCGAAATTAACGTGGCAAATAAACTAACTTTATGTGCAATTATTAAGGTTTGATTATAGCAAAGTGTACGACTTTAAAGGTACCATTGCCGTCTTTTCATGCTTTTTGACCGCGGGCGTAGGCTGGGGCAAGTATTTACCTGGGTATTTTTTGTGTCTGCGCAGGTAGTGTCCGTTTTTTAATGGATATTTGAAAAAAATTAAACAGTCTTATGCCGTACTTTTGAATCAAAAAAATAATTTCCTTTGATTTCATGGTGTTTAATGTTTCATTACTTTTATCGAACAATCCATAATAATTCTGCCTTCTCGCTGCCGTGACGATATTTGCATTAATGCAGTCTTCACACTGTTGTTTCAGCTTCTTGTTTGTTGTCAGTTCTTTATATTTTTTTATCACCGATACGACATCGGCAACCTCGGGATTTTTTCTCACTTCCTGCTCCGTGACCTGGTTTTTATGCACCCGATAATTGATCAGGTTCTTGTTTATTATTGCAACTTTATATTTACTTGCTATCTTTAGCCACAATTCATAATCTACGGCGGACCTATACCCTTTTAGCTCAAAGACTCCCAACTCGTCGTACAATTTTTTTCTTACCATGATTGACGGCGTAACAAAAAACCAACCCCTCTTTACTATTCCCGAGAGGGCCTCATCAAAGTTATATATCGTCTTATTCAGCTTCCGCAAGTGCTTTGGCAATTTAAAACTGCTGAAAAGGGTACCTTCTTCGTTCATGATGTTCCCCATGGTTCCAGCTAAACCTATTGTCTCGTCTCCGTCAAGTACTTTTACGGATTCTTCAACAATTGTCGCGTCATATACGTCGTCAGAATGATAAATAGCAATATATTTCCCATGAGCAAGGCTGATAAGTTTATTGAAGTTGCCGCCCATGCCCAAATTGTGGGGACTTTGATAAAACTTAAAACCGTGTCGATTTACATATTCTTGGACGATAGCAACGGTCGCGTCCGTGGAGGCATTATCAGAAATAATCACCTCTATCGGCCGATATGTTTGCGTAACAACGCTGTTCAAACTTTCCCGAATGAACCGGGCGCTGTTGAAGGTGGGGATACAGATGGAAACCAAAGGATTTTCCTTCTTCACGCCGTCTCCTTGCCGTTCAGAAAAAACTGTTTTTACCGTTCTAGCAACGCAGAACCGATTGTCTTTGAAAAGTAATTAGTTGTAAATGGATACGCCTTATCGCTCGCGAGGAACCTCTGTGTCGCGTCAAGATATCCCATATAATCTTTGTCAGTCATGGACTTCAGAAACCGATAGAGCTTTTCATAATCCGGGAATTCTCTTTTATCGATGAAACAATCTGCAGGAATATGATCGGTGACATTGTTTGCACCCCAGTATACGGGCACGCACCCCGCAAAAAAGCAATCGAATATCTTTTCTGTGATGTAGCCAGGAATGCTCCTGATATTCTCATAACATATGCTAAATTTATAATTCTTAAGTAGAGAAATCTTGTCAGGCACAAACCCTTTATAACAGGAATACGGTTTGGCTGGAACCGGATGCTTATACTTCAAGCTTTGAATAATTTTGTCAATGAAGTTTCTATTATAAAATTTTTCCCATCCTGCCCCATATAAATCAATTTCATCCGGATGATTATTCTCGAACCATTGAATGGCCTTGATCCTTTCACTGTAAAGCTCCAACTTATGTGTTGATCTTTTCCGGTTAGCAAACAAACAGGCAAATTTTGTTTTATTCTTCAGGTCAAATACATTGTCTGGTTTAATTAAAAATGAATAATTTATTTTGATTACTTGCTTGTTGTCGATAATGTCATCTTTCCACGTAAATACCTTATCAAAATGTTTATATCGTTCTACTTTAAAGTTGATCGGGAGTACCGCGACACTCTCCAGCGCAAGTAAATAAAACCGCTGACCCGGCGCCTTTTGGGGGACAATGTTCGGCATATCATTGAATATCACAACCTCTGAATCACGGATAGGATTTATATCTTGAGTAGATAAATCAATATTTTTAGCCGATAGCTCTTTTTTTAAATGATAAAAAGCGTATAAGCAATTGTCTCTATTCGAAATAGGGTCATTAATATCAAATAATTTATTATTTTTATAGAAATCATCTACTACGATGGAAGCCTTTTTCATCGGATCTTTACATCCCCCAATGCTTTTATTAATCTGTGGACACATCCAAATGATTAAACGTTTTCATATAACATTTGTATTTTTTTTCAGTTTTTAACCTGATGGGAAATGGACGTCATGGCTTTTACTATCTATATATGCAAGTTGATCTGTGAACTTTCAAAATCTCTATGCATCCTATCTGAGAATACGAATCCGTTCGGCCACCCATGGACAAAAGCTTCTGCTGTTTGCTTATTTTGTGAACTCGAATAGTCCACATGCAAAATTTTCTTCCTTAACACTCAAAGGATCTATATTTTCACAAAACTGTGCGCCATTGACCGCGGAAAAAGATAACAGTTTAAGATCTTCAAATATATGCAAAACTGTAAAAGGAGAAAGAACACGTTGAGCATTAAATTCTACCCTCTCCTTTCCGACAGGCAGAGCAAAATATAATCTACCGCCGGGTTTTAAAACACGAGCTAAAGATTTCATAAATTTAATATGTGCGTTCGGATCTACCGTGTCTCCATACCTGCCGAGCCCGAAATGTTCAGCAGCGTGAAGCGATGACACGGACTCCAGAGTGTCATCTGGAAATTGTTCAAGTTTCGTCGCATCGTCCTGGATAAAACGTAAATTGTCGACATTGTGTTTCAATGGGCGAATATCAACTACTTCTACCTCTCTGAATACCAACAAATGAGCAATTAAGCCGCTTATACTGGACCCGATGTCCACATGACGTTCAGGTTTGTTTTCGAATATTTTACGTGCCGCCCATATGTCCTGAAAAAAATAATGCCAATCTACGTCACCGGCCTGCGCAAATCTCTCATGTAAGATGGGGTAGAGGTTGACAATTTTAAGCGGCACGGACTCTTGTGTTTGCGCACGTTTATATTGCATTAAATCGGTCACGAAAGAAGGGAGCCCCTTTAACGATCTTCTTAGTTTTTTTAAATCTAAACCAAACTGTAACGTCATCTTCCCCATCAAACATCTCCTTAATAATAAAAAATTAACATGATAAAATCAATAATTGCATCGATAACTAAATAGATTCACAAAAAAACACACACACGTACCACATGGTATTTCCATTGCTAATAGCGTGTTGGCTCTGGAATTAGATTTCAGCAGGAAATTCTTTTCCAACAAGGGTTTTGGATATACGTTTTTCATCCAGAATTTTCACTATTTTACTCCCCAAGCCTATCATGGGCTGCTCTATGTATATATATGACAAGTAACATACTAATACCGTGATTATCATTATAAGAGTAAATTCAATCATAAGCGGAATACGAATGGGGAAAATATTTTTGATAGCTGCTATAACAATCCCGTGCAGCAGAAAAGCCGAATAACTTATTTTCCCAATGAGCGAGGTCAATGAGTTATTGAAAATAATTTTCACAAGAAAGTAATCTGAGTATACTAAAAAGGGAAAAGATAGCAAAACGTAACCATAATTATAGTTTACAAAAAAAACTCGGGAAATATTGTTGGCGACCCTTATTCCATAACCTGTTGCACACATGAGAAATAATGCTGCGGCAATAAATGCAATATATTTCCAGACATTCTTCTTAAAAAAGTCAGGATACTTATAAACCAGCATTCCGAAAATAAATAGATACATATTTACAATGGGGGATTTTGGAATCCAGAGTCCAACCGCAGCTGTGTTTCCAAAAATCAATCTCCCGAGAGGAGCAGCAAAAGGAGCTAATAGTAAGGCGGCTACAAGGCACTTAACCAAACTCTTACCCGACAATAAGAATAATAATGGGAAAAACAGATAAAATACAACTTCTGGCGTAAGTGACCAGTATATACCAATGATACTTCTTAAATAATCAGGATGAAGCCCATGCAGGAATGATATATGCCACACAAGATTGGATATATCCAGTGCTTTTATAGGAACACTCTCTTCAAGCTGGTTATTAAAACCAATTAGATAGCAAATTATCAATGTAATGTAATAAAGAGGCGCCAGTCTAAAAAATCTTTTAATAAAGAAACTGGTTGGATAGAAAATATCTTTTGATGCCACATACGTAAGTATGAAACCACTAATAAGAAAAAACAGCTGAACTCCAAACTGACCAGCTCCAAATCCAGTTGCATGCACAGCTATCACCCCAATAATAGCCAAGCCTCTAAGTCCATCTATTCGGGTTAAGCGATCGCGCATTGGTCCTTTCTCTCACGAAACAAATTACTCATTTTTGCACTAATCATTCCAAGAGATTGCTGCAAGAGAACAAACTGCATTAAAGTCTTATTGAGTTTGCTGCTACGAAAAATTCGTAGGTCTTACGAATTCCTTCTTCCAGATTTGTTTTGGCGTTCCAGCCGAGTGACTGCAAACGTGAAACATCCAGAAGCTTTTTGGGCGTGCCGTCCGGTTTTGTAAGATCGTGCCTGATATCCCCTTCGTATCCGACAATTCTTTTTACGAGTTCCGCCAGTTCCCGAATGGTCACATCCTTTCCGGTACCAATATTGACAAATTCTCCGATGTCATTGAAATCATATTTATCCATGAGAAAAATACAGGCATCTGCCAGGTCGTCTACATAGAGAAATTCCCGGTACGGTTTACCGCTTCCCCATAGCGTCACTGACTCTTGATGCGAGGCCTTTGCCTCGTGGAATTTCCGAATAAGGGCCGGTAAAACATGGGAGGTTTCTAAATCAAAATTATCGTTTGGTCCATAAAGATTCGTCGGCATGACTGAAATAAAATTGGTTCCGTATTGCTCGTTGTAATAGCGGCAAAGTTTTATAGCTGCTATTTTGGCAACAGCATATGCTTCATTCGTCGACTCGAGAAGTCCCGTGAGAAGATATTCTTCTCTCATGGGCTGAGGCGCTAACTTGGGATAAATGCAGGAAGAGCCGAGATTCAGCAGCTTTTTTATCTTTAATTTATGGGCAGCATTGATTACGTTGGCCGCGATCATGATATTGTCATAGATAAATTCAGCCCGATAGGTGCTGTTCGCAATGATCCCCCCCACCGTGCCTGCGGCCAAAAAAACATATTCCGGTTTCTCGTGCGCGAAGAACGCTTCTACTTCGGCTTGACGTCTTAAGTCGAGTTCTTTGCTCGTCCTCGTAATAAGGTACTCGTAACCTTCGTTTTGTAGTTTTCTCAGAAGCGCAGAGCCTACAAGACCACGGTGGCCTGCGATGTATATTTTTGAATTTCGTTCCATTTTATCTCTCGATTAGGCTAAAGTGTAACCTTAGCCGTAAGAATTCTAAATCTCACAGCTATCTATTATCTCATGTCCGTGGTCTCGAAGAAATTTTTCTTTTCTGAATAAGGCAAGATCGCCATCCATCATTTCCTTGACCAGGTCTTCCAGGGTATATTGCAGCACCCAACCGAGTTTCTCTCGGGCTTTTGTTGCGTCCCCGACCAGAAGGTCCACCTCTGTCGGCCGGTAGTAAAAAGGATCAACTTCTATCAAAACCTGGCCCTTTTTCAAGTGATCGGGTTTTGAATGGGTTTTTTCTCCGAAAATATCCTTATTGATATGGGCAATGACCCCCTTCTCATCTTTTCCTGTTCCTTCAAAAACAAGTTCAATCCCTGTTTCCCTAAATGCCATTTTAACGAATTCCCGGACCTCAGTCGTTCTTCCCGTTGCAATAACATAGTCATCCGGCTCGGTCTGCTGCAGGATTCGGTACATGGCCTCAACGAAATCCCGCGCATGTCCCCAGTCTCTTTTTGCATTCAAGTTCCCGAGGTAGAGATTTTTGTCCAGATCGAGTGCAATTTTCGCGGCAGCACGCGTTATCTTCCTGGTAACGAACGTCTCTCCCCGTAACGGCGATTCATGGTTAAAGAGAATACCGTTACAGGCAAACATGTTATATGCTTCCCGGTAGTTTACCGTTATCCAATAGCCGTACAGCTTGGCGACCCCATAAGGACTTCGCGGATAGAACGGGGTCTTTTCATTCTGAGGGACTGCCTGTACCTTTCCGAAAAGCTCGCTCGTCGATGCCTGATAAATTTTTGTTTTTTGGGTCATGCCGAGCAGCCTGACGGCCTCGAGCACTCTCAACGTTCCCAGCCCGTCGGCATTTCCCGTGTACTCCGGCGTATCAAAACTCACGTGGACGTGGCTCATGGCAGCAAGGTTATAAATTTCGTCAGGCTGTACGTTTTGGATAATGCGTATCAAATTCGTGCTGTCGGTCAAATCGCTGTAGTGCAGGTGCATTTTTACGTCTTTTGCATGAAAATCCTGATACAAGTGGTCGATCCTCTGCGTGTTGAACAAAGACGACCTTCTCTTCAGGCCGTGGACAGTGTAACCTTTTTTAAGCAACAGCTCCGCTAAATAAGCGCCATCCTGGCCTGTTATACCGGTTACAAGTGCAACTTTTTTCATTTTTTCTCCATCAAGATTAAATATAGTCATCCATGGTCTGTGGAATTCGTGTATCCAATTCGGCATCCTGGTCATCCATAAGACCGCCGAGTATCTGTGTCATGTTATTTATGTCCTCTTGAGAAACGTGACCGCTACTTCCTGATGGGCGCTCTCGTTTGGCAGTCCGTACAGGGCGCGGTAGTTTATCTGCATGCCACTCCTCCATTGCTCCAACAAATAGTTTTGATGAATTGTTCCGTGGATGTTGTTGTTGTCCTTTTGCACTTTATTGATCGGGATATTAAGAATTTTTGAACGTTTATAGCAAATTCCGAAGCGGTGTTGAAAATATTTTGCATATTGCTGCAGGTTAGCTTCAAGCGTGTTTGGAGAGTTGAATTCTGCATGGTTCACCAGCGCAAGAAATTCCTGAGTTGAAAAAAAATGACCGTTGACTGATAAGGGATATGCCCAATCGTATTCGCCGTTTTCCCAGAACCAACATAATTTGTCACTATCTTCAACTACGCCACTCATGAATGGTGGTAGTTTTTGTTCTTTCTGCACGGGATATGACCTTGTCAGATGGGCGCCCATGCGGAGCGAAAATATCGTTGCCCGTGTCTCAAATTTCACAACGTCGAAAATATCCACGGTATCAATAAACAGATCATCATCCGTTAAGAAAAAAACGTCCTCTGATTCGACGGATTCAAGCAGCGACACCAGCTGTAGTTTGAAGGATTCCTTGCTTGTTTGTTGAATGGCAGAAACAGGCTGGTTTCCAAATAAACTAAAAACCTCATCGTAGGCCTTCTGGTGCTGTGCATTAGAAGTTCGGTATAGCACATAAACAGGGACGAAATTTTTTACCTGTTCAAAATAGGAACCAAGCAAAGCATGAAGCTGAGGCGCCCGGTCCATAGAAAAAATGATGCACATGACCAGACGATGGTCTTGCGTAGGACGAAGAATAGGCGTTGAATTAATTCTAACAAGAGCAGTAAGCAGATCCTTCTCGCGGGTCAACCTCTCATAAGACCGACGTTTTAAGAATATAAAGGGAAATAGTGATAGCCGCATAATTTTTTTATTGATTAATAGCCTGAACACCGTAACTAAGCATTGACCATTTCCAGCCTAAAATAATAAATTTAGAGCGCACACTTCGCCGAACAATAAAAGTTATTATGAAATTTTAATGCATTCATGGGTAACGATCCAGATTATACCTCATCCATTCGACTGTACGCACCAAACCATTCCGCAATGTTGTAGAAGGCCGCCATCCCAATTGCGTTTCGGACTTTTTGATACTGGAGATGCATGTTGTCGGTTCAGCCCTCTGCGGCACTCTTGCTCCCCAAAGCGGCACCAACTCTGTGCCGACAATATCCTGAAGAACCGCGACGACTTCTCCGATAGGACGATGAGTTCCGCTGCCGATATTGAAAATTTCGCCTCGTAAGGGCTTTTTGACAACCGCGCTATATGCCGCCAAAATATCGTCGACAAAAATAAAATCGCGCACCGATTGGGGATTTGAAAGCTCCGGCTGCTCCCCCCGTAGAAACGATTTTATGACATAAGGGATGAGCCGTCGCTGATCATCCCAAGGGCCGAAAGCCGTGAATAAACGCAGGGTAACTATCGGAATATCTTTTCCGATCGCCTCAGAACGACAATAGAGAGTAGTGGCAGCCTTGGAAACGCCGTAATCCCCCAGGGGACCCAATAAGTCACTTTCCTCCATCGGCCCGGACTTTAACCCATACTCGAATGAACTGCCTGTATTAACGAAACAATCGAAACCGACCTTTTCGCACGATCGCAATAAATTTATTGTTCCTATGAAGTTTGATTCAAAAAGAGCACTCACGTCATCCTTGGCAGCAACACTTCCATGCGCAGCCAAATGATAGATAATCCGAGGACGAATATCTTTTATCGCTTGCTCTACGGAAGATCGGTTCCTCAAATCCACTTCATGGTCAGTGAGCCGGTTCAGGATATCCGCAAGGCGCCACTTATTAGATTCCCTTCGGGTAAAAATATGGACATCGGACCCTTGTTCGACTGCATGCCGAGCCAAACAGGCCCCGATAAAACCCGTTGCGCCAGTTACCAACACTTTCATAAATTGGAGAGCTCGCTAAGTTCTTGAGTAATAAAACGTTTCGTTGTGGCCGATTGCTCCGATAAATTCCAGCCACTAATATACAAAAAAAACCTTCTTAATGCATCACAATTATTGTCAACACTCGTACTATCAGATTTACTCAAATACTTCTCACACAGATCCTTGTCTTGAACGGTCTTATCCGCTGCTGCTTCCTTCTGCTCAGCTATTTGAGTACTCTTCGATCTGCTTCACACAGATTTTTTGCAAGTCCAGGCTTTGCTGGTATGTCTGCGTCCAGGCAACAATACTCTCAAGGGCTTTCTCCAGGCCCCACCGAGGCTGCCATCCAAGCTCTGACTTCGCCTTTGAGCAGTCCAGCTTCAAATAATGCGCCTCATGGGGATGCCGCCCCTTGTCAATAGAATATGATGCTCCGCTGCCCCACTTCGCGCAGAGCCTTTGCACAAGCCACTCCACCGGCTTTGCATCGCTGTCATCCGGGCCGAAATTCCATGCCTCGGCATATCGTGGCCCTTCTTCATAGAGTTTCTGAGCAAGCATGAGGTAGCCGCTGAGCGGTTCGAGCACATGCTGCCAGGGCCTGATCGATCGAGGACTTCTGATAATGATCTTTTCGCCTTTCAGAATGGCACTCACACAGTCAGGGATAAGTCTGTCCGGTGCCCAGTCCCCTCCGCCTATTACATTGCCGGCACGCGCTGACGCAACGGCCACGCAGTGAGCAGCATAGTCCTTAGGATTAAAGTAAGAATTCCTGTACGCTGCGGTCACCAGCTCTGAGCATGCTTTGCTGTTCGAGTAAGGGTCGTAGCCACCGAGCGGTTCGTTTTCGCGGTATCCCCACACCCACTCTTTATTCTCATAACACTTGTCCGTAGTCACGTTGATCACGGCTTTAACAGTTTTGCACTGTCGTATTGCTTCCAGCAAATTCACCGTGCCCATGACATTGATGGAATATGTCTCTACGGGTATCTTGTAAGAATCCCTGACGAGCGGCTGAGCTGCCATATGGATGACTATTTCGGGCTGCGCTGCAAGCATCGCTTTCGTTAACGCCGCGTCATCTCTCACATCGGCGATTGTTGATTGCACAAGCGTATCGATCTTGCAGAGTTCGAACAGACTCGGGTTGGTCGGCGGATTCAGGGCGTAGCCGCTCACCTTTGCGCCGAGCGTGTGAAGCCACAGGCAGAGCCAGGAGCCTTTAAAACCGGTATGGCCGGTGAGGAAAACGCGCTTGTTATGCCAAAAATGATGATCTATCATCGTTTCCTATTGAACTCTCAGCTATGAACCATGAGCTGTCTCTATTTCCACGCTTTCCACGGCGCTTTCCCGGACTTCCATAGTTCTTCCAAATGGTTTTTGTCCCGCAAGGTGTCCATGGCGTACCAGAAACCCTTGTGTTTGTAGGCAAGCAGTTGTCCATCACGAGCCAACCGTTCGAGCGGTTCTTTCTCGAACACGACACTATCGCCGTCGATCATATCAAGCATTTGAGCATCAAGCACGAAGAAACCGCCGTTGATCCACGACCCGTCCCCTGCGGGCTTTTCCTTAAAAGAAACGACCTGGTCAGAACCGTCGAGGTTCAGCGCGCCAAACCGGCCCCCTGGCAGCGTTGCCGTGAGCGTGGCTGACTTACCGTGCTTCTTGTGATACTTGAGCAGCTCTAGAATATTAACATCCGACACGCCATCTCCATAAGTCAGCATGAAAGTTTCATTCCCGATGTAAGGCGCGACCCGCTTCAATCTGCCGCCCGTCATGGTATCCTCCCCCGTATCCACAAGGGTTACCTTCCACGGCTCAGCGTACTTCTGATGGACTTCCATGGAGTTGTGCTGCATATCGAACGTGACATCACTCATATGAAGGAAATAGTTTGAAAAATATTCCTTTATCATGTAGCCCTTAAAGCCCAGACAGACGATAAATTCATGAAAACCGTAATGGGAATATATCTTCATGATATGCCAGAGAATCGGTTTACCGCCGATCTCGACCATCGGCTTCGGCCGTACCACTGTTTCTTCGCTGATCCTTGTACCAAGACCGCCGGCTAAGATCACGACTTTCATCGATTCGCTCCTACCACAGAGAATTCATGTGCTTTCACTACACCATCTTCTAAGTCTATAACCGCTCAATATTACGGTTTTTTTTGATAATTGTAAAGTTTTTTTTAGGTTATTTGCCTTGACAAAAAAGGAGCTCCCCGATATAATTCGTCACTCACAACCAGCCGAGCAGAGCATGCAGAAACGGCAATGAAATTAATGACATACCTCCCGAAGGGCCTGCGCTGGAGTTTGACCAAAAGCTCGACCCTTTTGACAAAGAGACAGCATCCATGGCAGGTAAGGTAGTTCCCAATAGTATTAATCCGGCGAGAAGTGCGGCCCTCCGCATAGCAGGCCGCGTTCAGATGGCCCCGCTACTTAAGTACGGCCGATATTTGAAGACTTCTCATACCACGATCAGGTGAAAAATGTTAATCTATAAAGACCTTAAAGGACATTACGACGGCGATCCTCTTCATATGTTAAACATTGAAGCTTTTTCAAAAAGCCTTGATGACAATATTTCATTTTTCTATGGCATGAGCTTTAGTAGAAACTTCGCCCTTGACAAAATCATATCGAACAACAAATCTGTTTATCTGAACATAGAAGAGCCGAATGGGTTCTTCGTACAACCTTACGATACGTACAATACTCGGTTTGATAAGATATTCACCATATGTCCCTACACTCGCGATTGGTTAAACCAAAAAGAAAACTCAAACAAGCGAGTTGAGACATTCTATCCGATACATAAAAAATATATACCGAAAAAACAAGAAAAAATATACGATGTGATATATGCCGGTTCCATACTTGATGGATGGATAAAGAATATTATTGTTGAACTGAAGAAGTATAACTCAGCTATAGTATCACACTCCAAAAGCAAGTTGGTCACGCATTATAATCTTAAAAACGAAAAAAAATTAGGCATATATGCCAAATCAAAAATGGCCATAGTGCATAATTGTTTGTTTCTTTCCGATGCTCACATCCAAATGATAATGAGTCAAAGCGAGTGGAATAAAAATGAGGCATTCAAACACATAGACAAAAAGCTTTGCCCGCAATTGAAGTCAAGATTATTTGAAGCTGCAATGACAAGGAACATCATTTTGTGCAAGAGAGATCATTGGAACATCATTGAAAGATACTTTGTTCCCGGAGAGGACTTCTTATACTTTGATTCCGATGAGGATTTAAACAAGCTGATTCAAGAGATCTCGGTAAATTATTATAAGTATGAACACATTGCTGAAAACGCGTTCAATAAATTTTTCGGCAAGTATACAACAGAAAATTTTGTCGATATGATCAAATCTTGTATTTGACCGGCAAAAACGTTTTGTCTGATGTGTGGTAATCCGCCAAGATAGTTACACCATTTTCATCAATCTGCAGCCCCTTCATGCCATAGAATGTACTATTCGTATCTTATGAATTAAACAATCTGTGCAATTGTTTTTCTGCTGCTGACTTTAAAAACGTGCACATGTCTCCAAACCTACTGTTACATATATCAGGATTATTACTGACCAGGGTCCGCAAAAACCTTAAAACTCCCGTTATGTTCTTGACCTCAATTGGCGGGTTTCTTTTGTCCAACAATATTTTAATCGGCATGGACATCCCGACAAAGCACCGCGGCTTAAACCGGTTGGGTTCTGTATAAGTTGCGGCGTTTACACCTGAACCACATACCAAAAAGCCTTTACAGTGATTGCTCAGCTCTGACAGCTGAAGTAAATTCAACGTACTGCAATCAACAACGTTTGATGCTTTAAACGAAGGTTCTGCCGAACAATAAAAGGTCAATTCAGGAAAAGCATTTGAAATCTGTTCAAGGTAATCATTCATTCGAAACCGGCTTTGACCAGACAAGACCTCGCCGTTTTCTACCAGGATACTGTTCTCAACAATTTCTACAGTCAGCTGCTGCTTTGAATAAAATTCGAGTGCCGGGGGAAATTCGGGCACATTTAGATGGTATAAATGATGTAACCCTTTTTCTTTCATTTGACGGTTAAAGGAATGCACATTGTTATCATAGGACATATAGTACGTCCGTAAAATATTCGGGTATAAACCAAACCACAAATTAATAAATATCGCATCAGAGGGGCAGTTTGGCGTTGGAGCAGTGGAACAGACATGCTTTCCTTCGTAAGACACTACTCTTAAACCCATATCCTCCCACAGATATTTCTTTGCCTCCATACATTCAAGGGTTATTTTAATATCCGGAAAGCTCTCCCTAATTGCTTTAATGATAAGTCGTGAGAGAATAACGTCGCCTGCATGAGCACTATTGTGAATAAAAAAATGCACTTTAATCTTCCTTCAATATTTGCTTTCTCCCCGTTTAACGGGACGATCAGTAACAAACTCCTTCGCACAAACTTTCCGCACTCAAGAAGCTATCATTATTTTCGCCAGTTCGGGCAAGTTCACAGACGGGAACCAACCGAGTGAATTTATGGTTTTAGGATTTGAAACAAGGCATTTATACTCAGGAGAAAATCCTTCTCTGATGCGAACATAATCACGCCAATTTTTTCCTATCAGACCAAAACATTGCTCGAGCCAGTTTTGAATTGAATAAGTAACGCCCGATCCAATAACAGCTTCAAATACAGCGTCTTGATTGATCAGGGTAAAAATACCTTTTGCGACATCTCCAGCGAAAGTCCACTCCTTTTTTACCGAAATGTCACCCAGTTCTATATGCTCGGTGCTTCCTTCAGCAATTCGGTGCACAGCAAGAGCAATCATTTTACTGACATGATGGGCTTTACGGAGAGAACTTTCATGATGAAATAAATATCCAACGTACACTCGCAATCCAAGTGATCGATAATATCGAGCAGCGTATACAGACTGAATGCGTGCTATAGAGTACGGGCTATTTGCCTCAAAATTATCAGTTTCAGATATCGGCAGTCCCTTGTTTTCAAACTGTACTCCACTGCCGGTTATGAATACTTTTGATGCTGGGCAATGTTTTTTAACGGCCTCAAGTATATTTAGAGTTCCTGTGGAAATAGTTTCGTGGTTTTCAAAAAGAGCGTCGTGCCGTGTCGTTGAATTAGCTGCTACATGGAAAATATAACCAGGAGAATGCTTTTTAATTAATTGTTCAACCTGATCATACTTAGACACATCACCATGCACCCAATTGCCAGATCGTGAAATACCTATTGGTTCAATGCTTTTTTCCTTGCAAAACTCACTCAAGTAATACCCGTCTTGACCATGAGCACCGAAAATAAGAGCTTTCATACTTTATTTTTCTTAATAACCAGTGTCGCAAAAGTGTACCGACAACCAGAGTAAGTAAAATCCGGGACAGGACAATCCCACTGCGGCGTATCAACAAGCGTACAATCCTTTAACAGGGGCAGCAATCGCTCTTTAAAATCTTTTTGCGTGTATAAGCGGAAATCTTCCTGCGGTATACAATCGCCGGGTTTGAATTGATCGTTAAAGTCAACGGTAAGAATTACAACGCCACCCGGTGATAAAAGTTCGGCAATCTGAGTCATGAAAAGCTCATCATTTCTTACATGTTCGAGTACCGATGTGGAAAAAATTACGTCATAGGTATTTTTAATTGTAGATGGCTTATCACAAAAAGTATTTAAATCATAGTTAAGCACAGGGTCCACTTCATCCATTCTGTAACCATGCTTTTTTAAAGCGGCGGCAGCGGTGTCATCATAGCTGCCTATACAGAGAATTTTGGGAGATTCAAATCTTGACGCAAACTTATGTACTGTATCAAGAACAAACGCTTGCTGGATATTCGCCTCGGGTATCTTACGCGCCATCATTTCGGGAAGGAGCTCTAGCAAGTAATTGATAACCTGCTTATATTGATCCCGTGCTGAATTATCCAATATGCGATTAAAAGGTAAAACATCAGGAATAGACACCATTGAAAATCTGTTATCTTTCACTATGACTTGTCCATCCTTCGTTTCTTTTACTATTGGAACCCAGTAATCTTTCACCGTTATCGGTTTATTTCTGCGAAAAACTTTCTTTAACCGTCGTTTAACTCGTTCTGGATATGACGGTTGTTTGATACTAAGCACCTTTCCAATAATTCGGTCATAATCCCATATAAGATTACTTTCACTCCACTCCCGGCTGTATTGCAGAAGAGGTTCACAACCATTGCGCATGATCTCTTTTAAATTTGAATCTTCTATGCAAATCGGGGGATAGGCTGAAGATATATGGCGGAACATATTGCTTTTTGTGATTGCGATCGGTCTTTGCACTGCAAGCGCATGATCTATCACGCTGGAAAGACCTCGCCCTTTATTTTCTTCATAGAAAAAAGCATTAATAGAATTCTGTGCAAGAAAATCTAACAGTTGCTCCTGACTAAGAAATTCGTGGCTTAATAGTAATTTAATACCAGGCTTGACAATTAAGTCCTTACAGCGTTGCGCAATAGCATGCGCTTTACTGCCATCAGAATCACCAAAGGCGGCAAAAGGAATATGCAATTTTATTATTGCCTTATCAAATTCATCTTGTACGGTCGATATAAGCTTCTCAAAGCCCTTTCCTGCGACACCGAACCCAAAACTGCCGATAGTTGGAATTTCCGGCAATGTATATCGGTTCATATATTTACATACAAGTCTGCCGGTTTTAAATACAATAGGGTTATTAAGCAATAGTGTCGGATCCGGAGCAATATGATACTGGAAAAATGAATCATTCGCTGAATCCGCAAACTGTTGAGTAATTTCATGAATAATATCGATATGTGGCACTTTTATTTTTCGACTGATATTGTTCTTTAGCCATGGCAGCGTTAAGGGGTGATAATTATAAATAATTGCAGCCGGCATAACATTTTTTACAATTGGGGAAAAATCCTTAGCGTTCGAACACTCCGCATAAATGAAGTCATATTTTTCTGATTTTTTGAGTGCATCAGCAATGTTTCTCCCATATTGATAAACACCGCACTGTTGCTCTTTGTGCGATACGATAAGGATCTTCTGTTTGACCGAATCTTTCGTACCTAACGACGGTTGCATAAGTAACGCCCCCTGTTTATTTGCGACCTCAATGGTCCAAAGGATGGTGAAAAATTGCAGTTGCGATTGCTAATGGCCAAAATAATGCACAATATCGATCAAACGGAGGAATATTAGCGCAACATTACTCTCTATTTCGGAACGATTAAATAATTAATGCCATAAATTGTCTTTTCAATTCTATACGAGATAGATTCTATAAAGTCGCTATAATCTTGCCATTTCGCATTGAATTCTTCGCCGAATTGCTCCTCATATTCAAACAAAATTGGCATGTTATGCCTCTTGATAGTCTCAACAGCCCCTTGCAAAACAAACAGATCGCTTCCCTGAACATCAACCTTCATAAAACTGATAGGTTCTTGGATATTGAGACTGTCAATTGTTATAGTTTCGACTTCTCTGCCTTCTTTAGCCTTGGGATCCAAACCATACGATCCATATGAACCAAATCTTTTAAAATCCTGGACTGGATATAACATAACATCCCCATTTTTATTATAGACAGCCTTACAGACTGGTTTTATATTGGTACAATTGTTCGCAGTAATATTCTTTTTAAGAACGTCATAAATAAAATCATCTGCTTCAAAAGAATAAACAAACCCTTTAGACCCTGCAAACTGTGAAAACATAATCGACATTTGACCAAAGTTTGCTCCTACATCAAGAACAACTGTTCCCTTCTTGATAAGCTGTTGCGCTAACTGCACAACTTCTGGTTCAAATATTTTACCGAATTTCATGGAGTGTATGACAATATCGCGAGGAGCATTATTCGGCAAATAGTAATTGCCAATAGGGGTTTCAAAATATTCAAGTACAGGATCATCATAATCCTTTTTGTAAGGAGAGACGATAGTGTTGTCTTCAATCCGGCTGTTGGATCCTAACATTTTATTAAAAAATTTAGAAATTTTTCCCATATCTATTCTCTCTCCTATTTTTTAACTATTTCAATAGTCGGCAGTGGGAAAATCAAGCCAATGCCTTTATCCAATGTTTCCTTCTCGCGTTCAATGAATTCCTCTTTGAAATGCCAAGGCAAAACCAGATAATAGTCTGGGTTCATGGCCCGTGATTCCGCCTCGCTGACTATCGGAATATCCGTACCAAGAGTGCGGGCTCCATACTTGTCAGGATTTCGTTCTGCGGCAACATCAATGATCCTATTATCAATGCCGCACCATTGCAGAATCGTGTTCCCTTTGGTCGACGCGCCATAGATATGTATCCGTTTTCTTGATTTTTTCAGTTTTTTTAGCAGCGCGGTGAGCTCCTGCTTATGGGCATTCACGCGGTCCTGAAACTTTTTGTACGGCTTGTCGGTGTCCAGCTCCAGGTCGAATTCTTCCTGATGCAATGCTTTAATATTCTGGGTGAATTCTTCCTTTTTATAGGCAAAGTTGTCAGCGGGCGTTGCATAACAACGAATACTTCCGCCGTTAATGGCATTAAGAGAGACGTTAAATATCTTCATCCCTGCCTGTTTCAGGATATACTCAATGACGGCGAGACTGTAATATTCCAGATGTTCGTGGCAAATAGTATCGTAGGACGTCATCTTCAGCATAGTGGGCATATAGGACATTTCGAAGATCCAAATACCATCGGGGGCAAGAATGTTCTTTATACCCTTCGTAAATAAGATCGGGTCCTCAAGGTCATAAAACATAGCAATTGATGTAATGATATCCAGTCTTTTTTCCTGCAGACGACTTTTCAATTCGTCAGAAGGGAAAATATCCTGAACTACCGTAACATCGCCCTTTATTTCCTGTGCAACATCCGAAGGATCTACCCCGTATTTCTTAAATTTTTCAGGATAGTAATTGAGCAAGGTACCATCATTGCAGCCGATATCAAGAACGGTGGCAACAGGCTTGTTCAAAATGGAGACTGCTGATTCGACTATGCCGCTCAAATGTTGCCGCATCGTATTGTTAGTGCCGGAACGATACCAATAGGCTGAATAAAGAACTTCCGGAGGGACCGTGTGTTCCATTTGCAGCAATCCACAGGCTTTCTCGTCTTTCATCGGATCACAGCGCAATAGCGAAGCAGGAATTTTACGTAAAGGCGGAAGTTCTTTGCCGGGTTTTACAAACGAACCCTGCAAATATTGTTCGCCCAGGCTAATTACCTTGGTAAGCGCACTTGAACCGCAAACGCGGCAGGTTTTTCTGTGTATTAGATGCATATCGTCTCCTCTTATTATTAAAACTATAACCCAACACGCCGTTGTTCGATGATAAAGCGGAACTGTTTATCGATCTGGTCAATACATTTATTCCGTTCAAGATTCAGCAGTGCAAGCTGTTTAACTACCTTGTCTTTTTCATCGAACGGTACTGTTTCAAATTCATAAACCTTTTCCTGTTCATGCCATAAAGTACAGTTTACTAATGCAAGCTGAGAAAAAACGCTGCCAATGCTCCCGATGACATCAGCAACGATATTTCCTTCTTTTTTATACACTTTATTGGAAGCAAATGTCAATCGTTCAACCGAAATTTTACCAGTGATAGCAGCACCAATGAATTCGTTAATTTCATCTTGAAGCTGTTTTTCCTGAGTTGCAAGACTCTTCAGACGTTCCTGGTTCTCGGAATGATACTGCTTAAGTTTAACAATGGTAAGTTTGTCACACAAAGAACCGAGTGTCTCAGCCATCAGTTTGCCTCATAATATAACTATTATGTTTAGTTAAATTAAAAAATATATATTGTAAATTGCATGTTACTAAAAAATGATAATTCATCGGCTCAACAAATTTAAGGTTAGCATCATTTCAATTCGTATGAGCAAATGGATAACACTGTCATAAACTAATTGTTACTGTTGAAAGGTTTTTTATTTTTCACGAGGTCGAGCTATGAGGTCAAGATTTTGTTTGTCATTATTAAAGTTCTCCCAGAAGTCCATTATGAAATTAGTGTTTGGAGCCAAAGTAGCACCTCCTGATGGCTCAATGATCGAATCATAACCATACTGGCAAAGTTGCCTCAGATAATCTTGCGGATCGATTTCAGTTCGATGTTGAATGTGCCAAGGACTAAATTCAGTTACAATTATAGGCTTGTGTCTTTCTATGGTTTTTTCCATACCTCTTAGTACTAAAGATTCATAACCCTCAATATCAATTTTTATCACGGTAATATTTTTTTCATTCTGAAGTAGAGCATCAACGATAACTGATTGTAAGAATTATGCATTTACTTGACTAGACTGAAGCGCGCCTATGAAGCCATTAGTCATAACCGTACAATATTACGGTTTTTTTTGATAATTGTAAAGTTTTTTTTGGGTTATTCGCCTTGACAAAATAGGAGCTGCCCGATATATTTGAAGCTCACACCCAACCGAGCAGAACATGAAGAAATGGCTATAAAATTAATGACATACCTCCCGAAAGGCCTGCGCTGGAGTTTGACCAAAAACTCGACCTTCTTGACAAAGAGACAGCATCCATGGCAGGTAAGTTAGTTCTCAATATTATTTAATCCGGCGAGAAAAGCGGCCCTCCGCATAGCAGGTTGCGTTCAGACGGCCCCGCTACCCGAGTGCAACCGATGTTCGAAGGGTTTCTCATATCACGATCGAGAGATCTCAGTAAATTATTATAAGTATGAACATATTGCTGAAAACGCGTTCAATAAATTTTTCGGCAAGTATACAACAGAAAATTTGGTCGATCTGTTAAAATCGAATATTTGATGAACAAGGGCGTCTTGCTGTAATCTTGCCAGCGAAGCGGGCTGTAGCGAAACATCCCGATACAGCATCAATCTTCTCCGCTGTTTAATAAGAAAACCGAGTACTGTTGGATTTGCCAATCAAATCCGACATGCTCATGGGGGAATAAGATGAGTATCATCAAACAAATGAAATTTGAAGTGGTTGGATCCTGCCAAAATCACTGTTTTTCCTGCGCGCACGACGATATGATGTCAACCTACAAAGGCTATCAATTATCATTGGAGGAACTGGGTCATTTCGTTGATTGCACAAGGATCTCGGACTATTTCATCGAGGTACTCTACATTCACGGAATTGGCGAGCCGTTGCTCTGGAAACACTTTAACGAAGGGGTCAAGGTATTAAAAGAGTCGGGGTTCATCGGGAAGATTTTTGTATACACAAATGGATATCTTCTGGATAGAATCAGTGACGAAGCTTGGGCATTTATCGATAGCGTAGTTGTCTCACTATATCCTAACTATAAGAATATCGAATTATTAAATGAGCTGAAAAATAAGTATCAGGATAAACTAAATATCGCTCCCGTAGTATCCTTCAATGCGAAATTACTAAAAGGTTATAAAAAGAGAATACCCTGCTTTTGTGGCTGTTCCGGACCGATGTTTGTTAAGGATAAAGTATTTCGTTATTGCGGTCCTCCCGTTTTCGACGCGGCAAAGTTGAAGGGCATAAATATGTTCGATCAGCACGATCTGTATCTTAATATGATACCAAATTATCTCGATAATTATGATGAAAAAAAAATCGGCAATATGGAATTATGCAATTATTGTTGGGCCAATACCAATATCCACTTACCCGCATATCCTTGGGGATACGAACCGTCGCGCGCGGTATTAACAATAGAAAGCTGGTTTGCTGATACTTTTTACAAAATCTTACCAAGAGCTATTTGGACACAATTAAACAATATAAATGCAGCTTTGAAAAAATTAAAAACAAAATTTACGTCTAAATGATGCAGAAATGTCCTGAGTATCGACACACCCTAATCGCGTCACATAGCGCAAGCCGTTGTCTGTTATGGAGGAATTGCTCGATTCCCGGAAACATCGCTCGGCAAACAAAAGTTAACAGGCAACATTGAAGACCTTTATTATTGGAGACGTAACATATGAAGAACCCTTTGCAGCATAATAAAAGAAGATTTGATGCTCTGGCCTTTCGTATACAGACTTTGGAAACTGCGGTTGACTGTCTGCTCAACAGCCCAACTTATATAGATTCCGATGATTTCGGTTTTGGCCGTTTCAACGGCCAGCGCTTTAGAAGGAGAATCTTCGCCGAGTTGCTGCAAACCTTATCTTTCGAGGCAATCATCGAAACCGGAACTTATACCGGAAACACCACGGGTTATATGGCAAAAACCGCATGTCTGCCGGTCTATACATGCGAACTGAACAAAATATTTTTTTCCATTGCAAAGAAACGACTGGAAGGTATTCCGAACATCAGTTTCATGCTGAGTGATTCCCGTAAGTTCCTACGTGAATTGGCAAAAAATGAGGTGTGCAAGAAAAACTCGTTCATCTACCTAGATGCGCACTGGTATGACGATCTTCCGCTCAAAGAAGAAATCGGGATCATTTGCGACAATTGGAGTAATTTTGTCATTATGGTGGACGACTTTCAGGTTCCCGGCGATGCTGGTTACGGCTATGACAATTACGGCAAGAACAGGACCTTGTCCCTCAAGGACTTTGCCCAAGTCTTTGCCGAGCATGATTTGGTCCCTTTTTTTCCGGCATTGCCATCAGTTGAAGAGACCGGTTATAAACAGGGTAGCATAATCCTCGCCAAGTATGGCGAGGCCAGCGACAAAATAAGTAGGTTGAACGTGTTAGTTCAAGGGGTTCTCTGACACGCTAATGTTAAGTTAAGCAAAAGTCATTGCGCTGTTGTGCACCTGGAGTAATTGAGTTGTCTACAGCAGCGTTGAATACAATTCCACAAGCCGCTCGCCGAACCGGGCCATCGTATACTCATTTTTCATGATGTTCCTGCACCTGTCGGAAAGCAGCGTATAGCGGTCCCGGTCGTGCCACAGTGCTAAAATTTTATCCGCAAGACCCGCTACTCCCTCGGACGGTTTGTACAGAAATCCCGTGCCGTATTCTTCGATCAACTCCGCTCCCCCTTCACCCTCACGCGCTACAATGGGGGTACCGGCAGCCATCCCCTCGAGCAGCACCATACCGAATGCTTCGTGGACCGAGGGAAGAAGAGTGAAGTGGCTCAGGGAAAGGAGCTCAGGCAATTCTGACGTCCAGCCCGTAAAACGAACGTTACCTTCGAGGCCGGATTCTGACATTTTTTTCTGCAGCGATTCGTAGTATTCTCCGTGCAAAGGGTCTCCGGCGATAATAAGGAGAGGCTTCTCCCCTCGTCTTTTGCACTCTGCAGCAAGCTCAAGCGAAGTGGTGTGGCTTTTTTGTGGGATGATACTCGATATGTGACAAAAAACGACGCTGTATTGATCGATTTTGAGTTTCTTTTTCCAGGCTTCCCGTTTATCCGCACTCGGGTTGGCATACCGTTCAACATCTATCCCCGGCCTGATAACGCGAATACGTTCAGCTTTTACGCCATTCCGTATCAATAATTCTTTTTGTATATTGGATACCGTAACTACTCTGTCCGCGAAACGGTACCCGATATGATATCTGCGTACGTTCATGGTACTGACGAGAGGGCGTCGGGTCAGCCATGAAAGAAAAATACCGAAGTAGTCAGCCCGGTCCAGAAACGTATGAATGACATCAATTTTGTTTTTTAAAACGAGACGACGCAAGAAAAATAAATCTTTTAGATTCTTCATGGCGATGCCGTGGTACACCACGCTCGCGGCGACAATTGCTTCCGGTATGTACCCCTGCGTCCCCCGCCCCACCACTACCATGTGATGTCCTGCGCGGTGAAGGGCCAGCGCCTGCTCAAGGAACACCCGCTGGGCGCCGTACTTATCATTCTTGGATATGATCAT
>Ga0075021_10000211_pt1 | contig 32913 bp, 25 predicted proteins | sample ColStrG_CSR_2012_FD_72749 | JGI IMG/M metagenome (GOLD analysis project Ga0075021, IMG submission 72749) | Freshwater sediment microbial communities in response to fracking from Pennsylvania, USA - Cold Stream Run_MetaG_CSR_2012 | ecosystem: Environmental > Aquatic > Freshwater > Creek >...
CCAGGCCCTGGTCGATCACCGCGGTCATCGCCGCCCACAGGGGCGAGGCCGCGCTGGTGCCGCCCGCCACCCTCCACTGACCGCCGAAGAACACGGCGTAGCCGTGGGCGGGATCGGACGACGCCGACACATCGGGGACCTCCCGACAGCTCGTCCGGCCCAGCGCACTGCAGTTCGACACCGCAGCGGCGGCCCCGACACCCGGCCCCAGCTGCCAGGTCGGCATGGCGAAGTCGGACGAGACCCCTCCCCCGCCCGATCCGAAGAGGTCGTTCCAGGCCGTCTCGGCGGGGGCCGGACCGGGGGCGAGGAGGGACGTCCCCCCGACCCCGGTCACGCCGGGCTGATCGGCGGGATCGTCGACCGTGACCGTGGGGTCGGTGTCGGCGCCGGGCACGTAGCAGTCGCTCGACCCGGAGTCACCCGACGCCGCTACCACCGTCTGGCCCTGCGCCGCGGCCTCGGCGAAGAGCGCCGACTCGACGGACTGGACCCCGGGTTGGGTGGCCATCTGCGGCTCGCACAGGCCCCAGCTGGTCGAGATCACCTTGGCCACGTCGTCGGTCACCATCCGGGAGTAGGTGTCGATGGGCCCGCTTCCGGTCTGGGGCCCGGAGTAGACCCGGATGGCGGCGCCCGGGGCCAGCCCGGCGGCGTCCTCGATGTCGAGGGCCGCCTCCCCCTGTTGGCCGCCCACCGCTCCCCCGTCGACCGGCACCCGGGTCACGCTGTTGGAGAGCCCGTAGCAGGCCAGGTAGGTATTGATGTCAGGCGGGTCGAACGGCTCGAGCTCGTAGATGCCCACCGTCTGGCCGGCACCCACCAGGCCACCGGCGTAGAGGGTGTTCAACCCGTAGGCGGCCGCCAGCTGGTCGGCCGTGTAGCCGCCGGCCTGGGAAGCGAGGCTGCATGGAATCGGGCCCACGTGGGGCACCGCGGCCCGGGGCCCGGGTCCCGGGCGGGAACGGGCCGGCCCGAGCACGATCTGGGGCTGGGGCCGGGCCACCGTGCTCAAGCCGATGACCCCGGCCAGCGATGGGGCCAGGGCCGACGGCACGGCCGGCGCCTCCTCGGCCAGACGGGCCACCCGGCCTCCCGGCAGCCTGGCGTCCGCCAGCGACACGCTGAGGGCACGGGCCACCTGGCCGGCCGTCCCGGTCACCGGGACCAGCAGGCCGTCGGGCGAGGTCGGACCCACGTGCAGGCCGGTCGAGGTCAGCCACGCCCGCACGGCCCCGACGGCCGCCGCCGTCGGTCCGAACAACGAGGCGAAGCGACCCGCGGCCAGGTACCGGTGGTACTGCGGGGAGCCCGGCGTCGACACGGCATCGACGAACGCGCTCAGGGCCGCCGGGTCCCGGGGCTTCAGGGCCACGTCGGCGGCCACGCCCTCCCGGGCGTCGGTGGGGCCGGTGATCGAGGCGCCCTCGGGCACCCTCGGCGCCCCGCCGGCCAGTCGGACCGAGGGCGCGGTCGGCCCGGTGGGCCCTGCCGGCCCGGAGGGCCCTGCCGGCCCGGTGGCTGCCCCCGCCGCCGCCGGAACAGCCAGGGCGACTGCGATCAGGACCACGGTGGCCAGGGAGGCAGCCATGACGGCCTGCGACGGCCCCGTACGCTCCCTCGTCATGGGCGCCAGTCTGGCTCAATTCCTCTCGGGTGGCCGGTCGGCGCCGTCGGGGCTCTCCGGGCCCTCGCCCCGCCACCGCCGCAGGCGCTCGGCCACCGCCGCCTCGTGGCCCTCGCCGCCGGGCTCGTAGTACCGGTGGTCCTGCAACTCGGTGGGGCGGTACTGCTGTTCGACCCAGGCCCCGGGATGGTCGTGCGGGTAGTGGTAGCCCTGGCCGTGGCCGATCGACGCGGCACTCCGGTAGTGGGCGTCGCGCAGGTGGGCCGGCACCTCGCCCCGGGGCCCGTCCCGGACGTCGCGCTGGGCCCGCCCCAGCGCCACCGTCACCCGGTTCGACTTCGGGGCGCAAGCCAGGTGGACCACGGCCTGGGCCAGGTTGAGCTGGGCCTCGGGCAGGCCCACGAATTCGACGGCCCGGGCTGCGGCATCCGCCACCACCAGGGCCAGGGGGTCGGCCTCACCGACGTCCTCGCTGGCCAGGATGACCAGCCGGCGGGCGATGAAACGGGCGTCCTCGCCCGACTCGAGCATTCGGGCCAACCAGTACAGGGCGGCGTCCGGGTCGGATCCCCGCAGCGATTTGATGAACGCGCTGACCTGGTCGTAGTGGTCGTCCTCGCCGTAGTGGTGCAGCCGCGAGTGGCGGGCCCGCTCCACGTCCGCCAGGGTCACCGGCCCCGGACCGGCCAGGGCCACCGCCACCTCCAGGGTGGTCAGCGCCGCCCGCGCATCGCCGTCGGCCAGACCGACCAGGGCCGAGACGGCATCGGGCTCGGCCCGGGAACCCTCGGCCTCGAGGCCCCGGGCCACGACCACCTCCAGCTCCTCCAGGGTGAGGGGCTCGAGGCGCCAGAGCGTGGACCGGGAGAGCAGGGGCGCATTGACCTCGAAGAACGGGTTCTCGGTGGTGGCGCCGATGAGGACCAGCAGTCCCTCCTCGACCGACGGCAGGAGGGCGTCCTGCTGGGTGCGGTTGAACCGGTGGACCTCGTCCAGGAAGAGGATGGTGCCCCGGCCCTGCTCCCCCAGCAGCCGGCGGGCGCCCTCGACCACCTCCCGGACGTCCTTCACCCCGGCGCTCACCGCCGACATCGGGACGAAGCGCTTGGCTGTGGCCGCGGCCACCACCGAGGCCAGCGTGGTCTTGCCGGTGCCCGGGGGTCCCCACAGGACGGCCGATGTCAGCCGATCGGACTCGATCAGGGCCCGGAGGGGGGCGCCCGGGCCGACCAGGTGCTGCTGGCCGACGATCTCGTCCAGGGTGCGGGGCCGGAGGCGCGCCGCCAGCGGTCCCCGGGCGGCGATCCGCTCCTCGGCCGCCCCGGAGAACAGATCGTCACCTGGCATCGGGACCCGGCTCAGTCCTCGGTGGGCACGGCCCGGAGGCCGAGGCCGGAGAGGACACCCTGGGCCAGGGGCTTGGGCGCCCCGGTCATCGGGTCCGCCCCCGACTGGGTCTTCGGGAAGGCGATCACCTCGCGGATGCTGTCCTCGCCGGCGAAGATGGCCGCCAACCGGTCGATGCCCACCGCGAACCCGGCGTGAGGCGGCGCCCCGAAGCGGAAGGCCCCGAGGAGGAACCCGAAACGGGACACCACCTCCTCCTCCCCGATCCCGAGCACGGCGAACACCCGGCTCTGGATGTCCGCCCGGTGGATCCGCACGCTGCCCGATCCGAGCTCCCACCCGTTGAGCACCAGGTCGTAGGCCTGGGAGCGCACCGAGGAGGGGTCGGACTCCAGCCGATCGAGGTCGTCGGGGTGGGGCATGGTGAACGGGTGGTGGGCCGGGACCGGATGGCCGGCCTCGTCCGTGCCGTCGAACATCGGGAAGTCGACCACCCACAGGTACGAATACGGCCCTTCGCTGACGGGCCGGCCCCCGAGTTCGATCCGGAGCTGGCCGAGCACCTCGCAGGTCCGACGGTGCTCGTCGGCCACCACCAGGACGAGATCGCCGGCCGAGGCGCCGGTGGTCGAGAGCAGCCCCGCCCGTTCGTCTTCGGAGAGGAAGCGGTCGAGGGGCGAGTCGAGGGCGAGGGCCGCACCGCCGACCGGACCGCGGGCCCGATCGCCGGCCGGGTTGTCCCCTCCGCCCTCCGACACCCGGAACCAGGCCAGTCCCTTGGCGCCGAGCGCCTTGGCCCGGGCGGTGAGGGCGTCCAGTCGCGAGCGGGTCAGGGAAGACCCGCCTCCGGCCACGATGGCCTTCACGCAGGGGGCGCCGAACGCCTTGACATCGGTGCCGTCGAAGACGGCGGACAGGTCGATCAGCTCCATGCCGAAGCGCACGTCGGGCTTGTCGGTCCCGTAGCGGTCGAGCGCCTCGGCCCAGGTCATCCGCGGGATCGCCGGCGGGCGCTCCCCCGTGACCGTCTCGGCCACGTCGAGCACCGCCTCCGACACCGCCTCGAGCACGTCGTCCTGGCCGACGAAGGACGCCTCGAGATCCAGCTGGGTGAACTCGAACTGCCGGTCGGCGCGGAGGTCCTCATCGCGCAGGCACCGGGCGATCTGGTAGTAGCGGTCGAGGCCGGCCACCATCAGGAGCTGCTTGGCCAGCTGTGGACTCTGGGGCAGGACGTAGCCGGACCCGGGGCTCAGCCGGCTGGGGACCGTGAACTCGCGGGCACCCTCGGGGGTCGGCGCCCAGAGCAGGGGCGTCTCCACCTCGACGAAGCCCTGGCGGTCCATGGCCGCCCGCAGGGCGCCGTTCACCGCAGCCCGGGTGCGCAGGTTGGCCTGCATCCGCGGGCGGCGCAGGTCGACATAGCGGTGCCGCAGGCGAGTCACCTCGTCGACCTCGACCCGGTCGGCCACCGCGAAGGGCGGCGGCTCGGCCGGATTCAGCACGGTCACCGTGCACTCGCCGAGCTCGACCGCCCCGGTGGGGAGGTCGGCGTTGACGGTCCCGTCGGGACGGGGCCGGACCACACCCTCCACCGCCACCACGAACTCGCTGCGGACATCGACCGTGCCCGGTATGACGCACTGCACGATGCCGGTGTGGTCGCGCAGGTCGACGAAGGCCAGGTGCTCACCGTGCTCCCGGCGCTTGGCCACCCAGCCGCACACGGTGACCGTGGTGCCGACGTCCTCACTGCCCAGCGTCCCGCACAGCCGGGTACGCATCGCCGTGGCTTCGGCCGGTGGATGGATGGCGGTCACGAATGGTCCTTTCGGGTGTCGGCCCGGGGTGTCGGCCCGGAGGTCGGCTCGAGGTGTTCGGCCCGGCGACGGGACCAGTTGCCTACCGGCTACAGAGTAGAGGGGGGATCGGACCGACCCTGAACGGCGGCTTCGCGGACCACCGCCGCCAACTCGACCAGCGGAACGGTCCGCTGCTCGCCGGTCCCGCGCAGGGGTCGCACGGTGGCCGTCTCGGCGGCCACCTCTTCCCCCCGGATGATCACCGCCACCCGGGCACCGGAACGGTCGGCCGAGCGCAGCTGGGCCTTGAGCGACCGACCGTCGAAGGACCGGTCCACCCGGAGCCCGGCCCGGCGCAGGGCTGCGGTCAGGTCCCGGGCCGACTCACCGCCGGCGTCATCGACAACGAAGGCGTCCAGCGGTGCCGGGACCACGGGGAAGGCCCCTTCCGCGTCGCAGGCCAGGAGGAGCCGTTCGATGCCGATGCCGAAGCCGATGCCCGCTGTGGCCGGGCCGCCGAGCATCTCCACCAGTCCGTCGTAGCGACCCCCTCCCCCGATGCCGTTCTGCGCCGCCTCGAGGGCCTCGGAGGAGAACTCGAAGGCGGTCCGGGTGTAGTAGTCGAAGCCCCGCACCAGCCGGTGGTCGAGGACGAAGGGGACCCCCAGAGCCCGGAGGCCGGACCCGACCCGCTCGAAGTGGCGGCGGCACGGGTCGCACAGGTGGTCGGTGAACGCCGGGGCCCCGGTGGTGGCGGCCCGGCACTCGGGCCGCTTGCAGTCGAGCGCCCGGAGTGGATTGGCCCCGAGCCGCAGGCCGTGCTCCGGGCAGAGCTGACGGCGGTGTTCGGCCAGGTAGGCGCGGAGGACCTCGAGGTAGCCGGGGCGGCACACCCCGTCCCCCATCGAATTAAGGCGGAGCCCGAACGAGGAGAGGCCGAGCGAGCGGAAGAACCCGTCGGCCAGGGACACGACTTCGACGTCGAGGTCGGGGTCCTCCGGCCCGAGGGCCTCGATCCCCAGTTGATGGTGCTGGCGGTAGCGTCCGGCCTGGGGGCGCTCGTAGCGGAAGGCGGGCGTGGCGTACCAGGCCTTCCAGGGCAGCGCCGGCCGATGCTGGACGAAGGCCCGGACGATCGGGGCCGTCCCCTCCGGGCGGAGGGCGAGGGCCCGGCCTCCCCGGTCCTCGAACTCGTACATCTCCTTGCCCACCACGTCGCTGTCCTCGCCGATGCCCCGACGGAACACCCTGACGTCCTCGAACAGCGGGGTATGGGCCAGGCCGTAGCCGGCCGCCTCGACCTGGGAGGCGAAGGCCGACAGCAGCGCCTCCCACCGGGCCGACTCGGGCCACAGCACATCGTGGGTGCCACTCGGGGCGCGCGCGGCCATCGGGTTGTCGGCCACCGGCGCTCAGTCCTTCTTCCCCGGGAGGATGCGGTACACGTCGTAGACCGCATCGAGGTGCCGGATCAGGTTGAGCACGGACTCGAGGTGGCCGGGATCAGCCAACTCCACGTCGAAGCGCATCCGGCTTATCCGGTCGGGATCGGTCTGGGTATTGGCGCTCACGATGTTGAGATGGTGCTCGGAGACGACCTTGGTCACGTCGGTCAGGAGCCGGGAGCGGTCGATGGCCACCACCTCGATGGTGGCCACGAATACGGCCGAGGACCGGTGATCCCACTCCACTTCGATCAGCCGCTCGCGCGAGCGGCTGGCCAGGGATGCGGCGTTGGCGCAGTCGGCCCGATGAACCGACACCCCGCGACCCCGGGTCACGAACCCGATGATCTCGTCGCCGGGGACCGGGGTACAGCACCGCGACAGGCGGACCATCAGGTCGTCAAGGCCCTCGACGTAGACCCCGACGGCCGAGCCCCGTCCCGGCCGCTGGGCGGTCGGCTGCTGGCGGGCGGTGACCGGCAGCTGCTCCTCGTAGACACCGCCGCGCAGGTCGCGGAGCATCCGCTGGGCCACGGCCCGGGCCGATATCCGGTTGTCGCCGATGGCGGCGTGGAGCGCGTCCAGGTCGGCGTAGTTCATGGTGGTGGCCAGGTCGGCCAGCGCGTGCTCCGAGGCCAGCTTCTGGACGGGCAGCCCTTCCCGGTGCAATTCCTTGATCAGCTCTTCGCGGCCCAGCTCGATGGCGTCCTCCCTGCGCTCGCGGGAGAACCACTGGCGGATCTTGGCCCGGGCCCGGGAGGAGGCGACCATGCTCAGCCAGTCGCGCGACGGGCCGGCGGTGGGCGCCTTGGAGGTGAAGATCTCGACCGTGTCGGCCGAATTGAGCCTGGTGTCGAGGGGTACGAGCCGCCCGTTGACCTTGGCCCCGATGCAGCGGTGGCCCACCTCGGTGTGGATCGAGTAGGCGAAATCGACCGGCGTGGCGTTGGCGGCCAGGGCGATGACCTTGCCCTTGGGGGTGAACACGTAGACCTCGTCCTCCTCGAGGTCGAGCTTCAGGGCCTCGAGGAACTCGATGGGGTCGGTGGTCTCATTCTGGAAGTCGACGATCCGCTGCATCCACTCGACCTCGGCCGTGGTCGAGGAGGTCTCCTTGGCCAGGGCCAGCAACTCCGCCCGCCGATCGCGTTCGGCCATCTCCGCCCGCTGGGCCGCGGTGATGGCCGAGCCCTTCCGACCGCTCTCGGCCGGGGCGCGGGACGGGGCCTCCTTGGAGGCGGCCTTGGCGCTGCGCCCCTTGCCCCCGGAAGGGCCGGCGGCATCCTTGGAGTCCTTGGAGTCCTTGCCATCCTTGGCGTCCCTGGAGTCCTTGCCATCCTTGGCGTCCCTGGACACCTTGGCGGGGGCGGCGACTCCCCGTTCGGGCCGGGCGGGGTTCTCCTTGTAGCCCCAGTGGGCGGCGATGCCGTACTCGGCCCGGCGATGCATCTCGTGGGTACGGACCTGGACCTCGATGGGCTTTCCGTCCAGTCCGATCACGGTGGTGTGCAGCGACTGGTAGAGGTTGAACTTGGGCGAATTGATGTAGTCCTTGAAGCGGCCCTGGACCGGGGGCCAGATGGCATGAATCGACCCCAGCGCGGCCCAGCAGTCCTTTTCGGACTCGACGATGACCCGGATGCCGACCAGGTCGTAGAGGTCGTCGAACTCCTTGCCGCGCACCACCATCTTCTCGTAGATGCTCCACAGGTGCTTCGGCCGGCCGGTTACCTCGGCGTTCACCCCCGACGCCGTCAGCCGCTCACGGACCGCAACCAGGACCCGGGCCAGGAACTCATCGCGCAGTGGGGCCCGGCTGGCCACCATCTGCTCGATCTCCGCGTAGGGCTTGGCGTGGAGGGTGGCGAAGGCCAGGTCCTCCAACTGCCATTTGACCTCCTGGATGCCCAGCCGGTGGGCCAGCGGGGCATAGATGTCCAGCGTCTCCTGGGCCGTCCGGCGCTGTTTCCATTCCGGCATGACCGCCAGGGTCCGCATGTTGTGGAGGCGGTCGGCCAGCTTGATGATCAACACCCGCCAGTCGTTGGCCATGGCCACCAACATCTTGCGCACAGTGGCGGCCTGCTGGGCCTCCTTCGAATCGAACTGGAGCCGGTCCAGCTTGGTGACCCCGTCGACGATGAGCGCCACCACCGGGCCGAAGTCACGGTCGATCAGCTCGGTGGTCACCCCGGTGTCCTCGACCGCGTCGTGGAGCAGCGCCGCCGACACCGTCTGGGAGTCCAGTCCGAGGTCGGCGACGATGCCGGCCACCGCGATCGGGTGGGTCACATAGGGCTCGCCGGAGCGCCGGCGCTGTCCGGCGTGGGCGACGGTGGCGGTCTCCGCGGCTCGCACGATCAGCGAGGTGTCGTCCCCCGGGTGGCGGCGCAGAAAGGACTGGATGACCGGCAGCAGAAGGGCCGCCTCGTCGGCGGGCAGCGACGAGCCGGCGAAGTACTCCTCACCGGAGGCTGCCTCACCGGAGGCTGCCTCCCCAGCGGCCGCGGTCCCCTCAGCAGGGACTGGTGTGGCCAGAGCCATTCCTACACGGTACCCGTCGAAGCGGCCGCACCGGGTACCTTCCGGCCCACCCTGAGGCCGGTTCCGGACGGTCAGCGCCGCTTGCGCTTCCCGCCCTTCCCTTTGCGGGGTCGGGGTGGCGGGCGGTTGCCGCCCGGTCGGGTGGATCCCGACGGTGCTCCCCCGTTCGATGATCTCGCCCCCCCCGGGGAGGAGGGGGCTGAAGCGGCGGGCGACCGGCCGGCGGCGGACCCACCGCCTGCGGCCGAACTCCCCTTGGCCTGTCGCGACGAGGCCGCCGCCCCGGGGCGGATGACCCCGGAGGACTGGGCCCGGGCCCGACCCCCGGACCGCCCCCCGCCGGTGGTGGCGACCATGGCGGCGGCGGCAGCCGGCGTCAGCACGGCGGTCCGCTCGCCGCGGGTCTCGAGCCGCTGCCGGATGGTGACATAGCGGGGCTCCCGCTCCTTCATCCACGCCAGGAGGGGCGAGGCGATGAAGATCGAGGAGTAGGCGCCGCTCGTCAGTCCGATGACAAGGGCCAACCCGAAGTCCTGCAGGGAGGTGGCCCCCAGGATGAAGGAGCCCACGATCAGAACCGACAGCACCGGGATGATCGCCACCAGCGAGGTGTTGATGGACCGGGCCAGAGTCTGGTTCATGGACAGGTTGACCATGTCCGAGTAGGTGATGCGGCCCGAGGCGCCGAGCCCCTTGGCGTTCTCGCGTATTCGGTCGAAGACGACCACCGTGTCGTACAGCGAATAGCCCAGCACGGTGAGCACGGCGATGACCGTGTCGGGGCTGACCTGGAACCCGGTCAGCGAGTAGATGCCGATCGTCACCAGGATGTCGTGGATCACGGCGGCGATGGCGGCGACGGCCATCTTGAACTCGAAGCGGGCGGAGATGTACAGGGTCACGGCGATGAAGAACACGATGAGGGCCTCGATGGCCTTCTTGGTGACCTGGCCGCCCCAGGTCGGACCCACATCGTTGAAGTTCACGTTGTTCGGCGAGGTGTCGGCGGCCTTGGCCAGCGCGTTCTGGACCGCGTTCTCGATCTGGGTTCGCTCGGCCACCGGCTTCGAGTTGAGGTCCACCTGGACCTGTATCTGCTTGGTGTGGTTGAGCTGGTTGGTCAGCTGCACCACCGTGGGTTGGGTCACCCCGGCCGACTCCACCGCCGAGGTGGCCTGGGCCACGGTCAGGTTCTGCGAGGTGACCAGCCAGGACTGGCCGCCCTTGAAGTCGATGCCCAGGTTGAGTCCCCGGGTGGCCAGGGAGACCACGCCGAGGAGGATGACCAGGGCCGAGGCCGCGAACCACCACTTGCGGTGGCCGATGAAGTCGAATGAGGTCTCGCCCCGGTAGAGGCGGACGAGAACGTTGTGGCGCTTCTCTCCCCGCTCCTCCAGTTCCTGCTCCTCAGCGGCGAAGTCCAGCTCCTCCCCGAAGGCCTCCTCGAGCTCGGCCATCGCGTCCGGATCGGAGCGGCCCCGGCCGTCGTCACCGGCGCCGTTGCCGCGGCGGGGGCTCATTGGGTCGCCGCCGGGACGCCCAGGCCGCTGGCCATGCTCATGGTGCTCACCTCACCACCGCCGCGGCGCTGGCCCAGCAGGATCACGAAGGGCCGGGTGAAGGTGTAGGTGAGGACGACGTCGAGGATGGTGGAGATCCCGAGGAAGAGGGCGAAGCCCTTGACCGGTCCGACGGAGATGAAGTACAGGATGGCGGCGCCCAGCAGTGAGACGGCGTCCGCCGCCAGCACGGTGCGGAAGGCGCTGGCAAAGCCCTTGTCCACACTGCTCCGGATGGTGCGGCCGCTGCGGGCCTCGTCCTTCAGCCGCTCGAAATAGACGATGTACGAGTCGACGGTGATACCCACGGACACGATGATGCCGATGATGCCGGCCAGGTCGATGGTGGTCCCGAGGGTCTGGCCCATGATGGCGATGATCGCCCACAGGGCGGCCCCGGTCACCGCCAGGCCGGCCACCACCACCACCCCGAGGATCCGGTAGTAGAAGATCATGTAGAGCATGACCAGGGCCAGGCCGGCCAGACCCGAGAGGAGCCCGGCCTGCAGCGACGCCTTGCCCAGGGTGGGCGACACTGTCTGCACGGTGAGCCGGTCGAGCTTGACGGGGAGGGCGCCGAAGTTGAGGTCGGTGGCCAGGGCCTTGGCCTGGTCCTCGGTGAAGCTCCCCGAGATCTGCACCTGCCCGCCGAACCCGGTCGGGCTCTGCTGGGACGGCTGGGTGATGGGGGCGGAGATGACATGGCCGTCGAGGTCGATGGCGATGATGGCGTGGAACTGCTGGGCGGCGAGCGTGTCCCAGGCTTGGGACCCCTGGCCGTTGAGCTGCATGTTGACCACCCACTGGCCGGTCTGGAGCTGGGCGGTGGCCGAGTGCACCCCGGTGCCCGAGAGGCCGGCAGGCCCGAGTACGTAGCGGCCGTTCACCGCCGCCGCCCCACTGCCCGGCAGCAGGACGACCGAGTGCTCGGCATCGTTCTCCGAGGTGGTGGTTGGGTAGGTCGTGAATTGGGTGTCCGGCGGCGGAGTGGCCGTGGCCTGTCCGCTGCTGGTGTTCACCTTGAGGTTCGCAGCCGTCAGCTGCGAGGTCGGTGCGCAGGCGGTGGGGAGGGGACCGGTGTTGGGCGCCTCACCTTTGGCCACCGTGAACGAGGGCGCATAACAGAGCGCGGGTCGGAAGAAGAGCTGACCGGTGTTGCCCAGGGTCTTGAGGATCTGCTGCGAGTTCTTCGCCCCGGGGATGGACACCGAGATCTGGTTCTTCCCTTGGCTGTCCACGGTGGCACCAGTGGTGCCGGTGTTGACCCGGTTGTTGAGGATGGTCACGATGGTGCCCAGCTCGTCCGAGCTGACGCTGGTGTGGGTCTGGTAGACGACGGCCAGGCCGCCGTCGAGGTCGAGCCCGAGCTTCGGGCTCCAACCGGCGGCCAGAGTGGCGCTCAGGGCGATCACCACGATGCCCACCACCGACAGCAGGCTGATCCACAGCGAGCGCTTGTTCTTCATCGCGCCTCAGATGATCGGTGGACCGTCGAGGCCGTCTTGCTCACCGTGCTCGTTGGCCTTCCTGGCCCTTCTCGATCGGCGGTTGCCGGCGGAGCGGCCCCCGGCATTCCCGCCCTCGGCCCCGGATTCCCCGTCCACCGCTCCGTGGCCGTCTGCGTCGTGGCCGTCTGCGTCGTGGCCGTCGTCGGCGTGGCCCTCGTCGGCGTGGCCCTCGTCGGCGTGGTCGGTCGACTCAGGGCCGGTCCCCAACGCTTCGGGCTCGTGGTCCTCGTCGACCTCGTCGTACTCCTGGTCGTCCGGCTCCGTTTCGTCCTCGGGCTCCGGCACCGGCTCCTCGATCCGACGGAGCACGTACTGCCGAAGCACGACGAACGAGGCCCCGACACTCGTCTCGAGGGTCACCCGGTCGCCGTCGATGTCGATGACATGGCCGACGATGCCGCCTGCGGTCAGCACCTCGTCGCCGACGTCGAAGGCATTGCTCTGCTCGCGCGCCGCCTTGGCCTTCCGCTGGCGGGGCCGGTAGAACAAAAAGTAGAAGGCGGCAGCGATGGCGGCATAGAGGATGAGGATCGAGGCGTTGCCGCTCGACTTCTTCGCCGCCGCACCCAAGAGGGGCGCGGCCAACGCCAGCACGGCCATCAGCGTGGGTCGGGGGATGGGGTGGGCGTCGGCACAGCGGTCTGACACTAGCCCAGGCCTGCTGCGAGGCGGTGCCGCCTCCCTCAGGCATTCCACACCTCGGCCGTGGACGACCTGAGGGCGTCGAACCGGCCCCCGGCGATGGCGCTCCGGGCCTCGGCCATCAGCCCGAGGACAAAGGCCAGGTTGTGGATGCTCAACAGGCGCCAGGCGGTCGGATCCCCCACGCCCAGCAGGTGGCGCAGGTAGCCCCTCGACCACCGGGCGCAAGTGGAACAGCCACACCACGCGTCGAGCGGTCGGTCGTCGTCGGCGTGCACAGCGTTGCGCAGGTTGAGACGCCCGGCGGAGGTGAGGATGGCGCCGTGGCGGCCCATCCGGGTGGGTGCCACGCAGTCGAACTGGTCGATCCCGAGGGCGACCGCCTCCAGTAGCCCGACGGGGTCGCCCACCCCCATCAGGTACCGGGGACGATCGGCCGGCAGGTAGGGAACCGTGGCCGCCAACGCCTCGAGCATGGCGTCCCGCGACTCGCCGACCGAGAGGCCGCCGATGGCGTAGCCGTCGAACCCGACCTCGACGGTGCGCAAGGCGCTCTCCTTGCGGAGCGCCGGGTCGGTTCCCCCCTGGACGATGCCGAAGAGGGCCTGGCCCTCCGGCCTCGATTCGAGCTCCCGGTGGCGGCGTCGGGCCCGGGCGGCCCAGCCGGCGGTGCGGTCGACGGCGACCCGCAGTGCCTCGTCAGAGGCGGGAAGGGTGGTGCAGACGTCGAGCACCATCTGGATATCGGCTCCGATCAGCCCCTGGGCCTCGACCGCCGACTCCGGGGTCAACCGGACCCGGGCGCCGTCGTAGACGGAGGCGAAGGTGACCCCGTCGTCGTCGACGGCCGGGCGGAGCGAGTGCACCTGGTAGCCACCGGAATCGGTCAGGGTGTGCCCCTCCCACCCGGTGAACCGGTTCAGGCCGCCGAGCCCGGCCACCGCCTCCGCTCCCGGGCGGAGCATCAGGTGGAAGGCGTTGGCCAGGACGACGTCGGCGCCCAGCGTTTCCAGGTCGGCGCTGTCCAGCGCCTTGACCGCCCCCCGGGTGCCCACCGGCATGAAAGAGGGGATCGGATACGAGCCCCGCGCCGTGTGCACCAGTCCGGTCCGGGCGGACCCGTCGGTGGCTCGGAGCTCCACCCGGGACCGGCTCATGCCCGCCTGCGCATGGGGGCCGGCCGGCCGTCCAACGGGGTCGACCGGCCCACGACCATGGCGTCGCCGAACGAGAGGAACCGGTAGCCCTCCTCGAGGGCGGTGGCATACAGATCGCGCCACACCGGCCCGCAGAACGACTCCACCAGCAACAGCAGGCTCGACCGGGGCAGGTGGAAGTTGGTCACCAGCAGGTCGACCATCCGGAACGGATAGGGGCCGTGGATGTAGAGACCGGTGCGCCCCGAGAGCGATCGGGTGGCCGCGGCGGATTCGAGGGCCCGCACGGCGGTGGTGCCGATGGCGATGACCCGTTCGGCGTCGAGGCACGCGGCCATGGTCTCGGCCGGCACCGAGTAGCGCTCGGAGTGGATCACGTGCTCTTCGGCGGTGGGCGCGGTGACGGGGCGGAACGTATCGAGGCCGATGGTCAGGTCCAGCCGGGCCAGCCTGGCCCCCGCCCGGCCCAGGGCCTCGAGCAACTCGGGGGTGAAGTGCAGGCCGGCGGTGGGGGCGGCGGCGGACCGGTTCGCCATCCCGCGCTCGGTGGCGTACACCGTCTGGTAGCGCCCGGGGTCGCCCGGAGGTCCATCGAGGTAGGGCGGAAGGGGCATGCGGCCGGATCGTTCGACCACGCCGGGGTCGACGAGGCGGACCACCCGGCGGCCGTCGTCCGCCCCGTCGAGCACCGGGCCCACCTCGATGACCGGAGGCCCGCCCTCCGCCTCCGAGAGCAGGGTGTGCTCGGGCAACCGGCGACCCGGCCGGACCAACGCCTCCCATTCCTGTGGCCCGGCGTCGACCGGTTCCTGCGCCCCCGCGTCGACCGGTTCCTGTGGCCCAGCGTCGACCGGTTCCAGGAGGAGGACTTCGGCCCTCCCCCCGCTGGCCTTGACCAGGCTCAGCCGACCGGCCAAGACCTTCGTGTCGTTGACCACGACCACGTCGCCCGGTCGGACCAGCTCGGGGAGGTTCGACACCAATGCGTGTCGGGCGGCTTCGTTGCCGTCCACACCGGGCGCCACCAGGAGGCGGGCCGAGCTGCGGGGGTCGGCCGGCCGCTGGGCGATGGCCTCTTCCGGGAGGCCGTAGTCATAGGCTTCCATCGGCGTCCCGACGGGGCCCGGATCCGACGGGCACCGCTCATCCCGGTCGATCTCCGGCATGGGCACCATGGTGGCAGACCGCGCCGATCCCCCTCACCGACACCGCTTTTGGGGTCACCCGCCGGCCTCGGAGCGGAAGGCCTCGGAACAACCGGATCAGAGCAACGTTGGCTCGACCGGTGGCAGCCCGAGATGGGCCCACGCCCGGGGGGCGGCGACGCGTCCCCGGGCCGTGCGCATGACCAACCCCTGTTGGAGAAGGTACGGCTCATAGGCGTCCTCGATGGTGTCCGGCTCCTCGCCGATGCACTGGGCCAGGGTGGTGAGGCCGACCGGCCGCCCGCCGAACCGGTTGCACAGCACCTCGAGGATGGCCCGGTCGACCTTGTCGAGGCCCAGCTCGTCCACGCCGAACAGCTCCAACCCGGCCACGGCGGCGGTCGAATCCACGGACCCCTCGGCCCGCACTTCGACGTAGTCCCTCACCCGCCGGAGCAACCGGTTGGCGATCCGGGGGGTGCCACGGGACCGCTCCGCGATGCGGCGGGCCCCGTCGGCGTCGATCGGCACCCCCAGGATCCCGGCGCTCCGGGTGACGATGGCATGGAGCTCGTCGATGTCGTAGTGGTCGAGGCGCCCGACGAACCCGAAGCGGTCGCGCAACGGGCCGGAAACCAGTCCGGTGCGGGTCGTGGCTCCCACCAGGGTGAATCGGGGGAGGTCGAGGCGGATGCTCCGCGCCGTCGGCCCCTTGCCGATGAGGATGTCGAGCTTGAAGTCCTCCATGGCCGGATAGAGGATCTCCTCCACCGCCCGGTGCAGGCGGTGGATCTCATCGATGAACAGGACGTCGCCCTCCTGCAGGTCGGTGAGCAGCGCGGCCAGGTCGCCGGCCCGGACCAGCACCGGGCCGGCGGTGACCCGCAGGCCCACCCCCATCTCGGCCGCCACGATGCCGGCCAGCGAGGTCTTGCCCAGGCCCGGTGGCCCTGCGAAAAGGAGGTGATCGACGGGTTGGGCCCGCTTCAGGGCGGCTTCGATGACGATCTGGAGATGCTCGGTCAGCTGGCGCTGCCCGACGAACTCGGTGAGGGTCCGCGGCCGGAGGCCGGCATCCTCCCGGTCCTCGGAGGGAGCGGCCTCTGGATCGAGGGGCCGCACCCCTTCGGCCGGTGCCGCGCCGGCCGGCACCCCTTCGGCCGGGGCTTCTTCCGCCAGCACGCGTTCCCCCAGAACCTCCCGCCGGGCCTCGGGTGTCATCGGCTCCGGGCCAATTCGCGCAGTGCGGAGCGGACCATGTCCTCCACCGACTCGCCGTCGTCGACGATGTCCAGCACGCCCCGGATCTCCTCGGGCCCATAGCCGAGCTCGACGAGGGCGGCCCGTACCTCGCCCCGGGGGGATCCGCCCGGCTCTCCCCCCGGGCCGGTCCCGCCCAGGGTGGGAAGGTCGAGCCGGGCCTTCAGTTCGAGGAGCAGGCGCGCCGCCGTCTTCTTCCCGACTCCGGGTACGACGCAGAGCATGTCGATGTCGTCCTCCAGCACGGCGGTGGAAAGGGCGGCCGGGGACATCGACGAGAGGATGGCCAGTGCCAACGACGGTCCGACCCCGTGCGCCCCGAGCAGCGCCTCGAAGCAGCGCCGCTCGTCGGCGTGGGCGAACCCGAACAGCACGATGGCGTCCTCCCGGACATGGGTGTGGACGTGGAGGAACGCCTCGGTCCCGGTCCTCCCCAGATTGGCTGACAGCGAGGTGGGCACCGATACCCGGTACCCCACCCCCCCGACCTCGACGATCACCTCACCGGGTGCGGGCCGGTCGACCAGCACGCCCCGCAACGACCCGATCACGGTGGTCCGCCGTCGGCCACCGCCACCGCCTGGCGCAACCGGTGGCTGGTCAGATGGCAGGCGGCCAGGGCCAGGGCGTCGGCCACGTCAGGTGGGCGGGGGGGTTCGGCGAGGCCGAGCACCGAGGCCACCATGCGCTGCACCTGCTCCTTGGTGGCGCTGCCGTAGCCGACCATCGCCTGCTTCACCTCGTTGGACGTGTACTGGGCCACTTCGCACCCCGACTCCGCCGCGGCCATCAGGGCGACGCCGGCAGCCTGGGCCGTGGCCATGGCAGTGCGGGCGTTCACCTGGAAGAAGACCCGTTCCACGACCACCGCCTCGGGCCGGAACTCGGAGACCAGCGCCCGCAACTCGTCCGCCAGGGTGCGGAGCCGGTCGGGCAGGGGCATCTCCGGCCCGGTCGAGATGACCCCGGCCGCCACCGCGTCCAGCGAGCCGGCCCGGCGCGTAACCACCCCGTACCCGCAGCGCGACAGACCGGGGTCGACCCCGAGGACGAACACGCGTTCGATCGTACCGCGCGCCCGGCCGGTCCTGTGGGATGCCCCGGCCCTGGCAGCCGGGGCGGTTGGTCGCCGGGCGCTTTGAAGGGCGGGCGGAGCCCGGGGCGGACCGGGGAACCGAGCCGGGCCGGTGGATCTCAGCCCTCATAGGCGGCCATGACCGCGTCCGGGATGTCGAAGTTGGCGTAGACGTTCTGCACGTCGTCGTGGTCGTCGAGCGCCTCGATGAGCCGAAGCACGCGCTTCGCCTCGGACTCGGAGGCCACCTCGACGGTCGAGGTGGGAACCATGGACAACTCGGACGCCCCCGGCTCGAGGCCGGCCTCCTCGAGCGAGGTGCGGACGGCCATCAACTCGGCCGGGGAGCTGGTCACCACCCACCGCTCCCCTTCGTCGGTGAGGTCCTCCGCCCCGGCCTCCATGGCCACTTCCAGGACCCGCTCCTCGTCGGACGAGCGGGGAACGGCGATCACGCCCTTGCGCTCGAACTGCCAACTCACCGCGCCCGGCTCAGCCATCGACCCGCCGTTCTTGTTGAAGAGATTGCGTATCTCCGCCCCGGTGCGGTTGCGGTTGTCGGAGAGGCACTCGACGATCACCGCCACCCCGGCCGGCGCGTAGCCCTCGTAGGAGATCGCTTCGTACCGGACGCCCTCGAGCTCGCCCGAACCCCGCTTGACCGCCCGCTCGATGGTGTCGATCGGCACCGACGCGTCCCGGGCCTTGGCGTACATGGTCCGCAGGCTGGCGTTGGCCGCCATGTCGCTGCCGCCCTCCCGGGCGGCCACCTCGACCTGGCGGATGATCTTGGCGAACACCTTGGCCCGGGCGGAGTCCTGGGCACCCTTCCGGTACTTGGTGGTCGCCCATTTGGAGTGTCCAGACATCGGTTAGGGCCTCTCCCCTTTGGTCATCGCCACGAACAGCTGGTGGAGCCTACGGTCGCCGGTCAACTCCGGGTGGAACGAGGCCACCAGCACCCGGCCCTGGCGGCACACCACCGGCCGGGGCGGGGCGGTGTGCCCGGCCTGCGGCGACTCGGCCAGCGTAGCCAACACCTCGACTCCGGGGCCCGCCCCCTCCACCACCGGAGCCCGGATGAACACGGCGTGGACGGGCCCCTCGCCCAACGCGGGCACGTCGAGGTCGCACTCGAACGAAGCCGCCTGCGACCCGTACCCGTTGCGGCGGATGACCAGGTCGATGGCCCCGAAACCCCGCTGGTCGTCCCGTCCGTCGAGGACCTGTCCGGCCAACAGGATCATGCCCGCGCAGGTCCCGAAGACGGGGAGGCCCTCCCGGATGGCCGCGTCCAGCGGGCCGAACAGGCCCGAGGACCCGAGCAACATGGACAGCGTGGTCGACTCGCCGCCGGGGATGATCAGCCCCGCCAGCCTGGGGAGGTCGTCGCCACCCCGGACCGGGCGGACCGCTTCGCCGAGCTCGGACAGCGCCTCGATGTGCTCCCGGACGTCACCCTGGAGGGCCAGGACCCCCACGGTCATATCCGACGACCTCGGCGCCGCCGACCGGCGCCCCGGTCACCAACCACGCTCGGCCAGGTGCACCCCGAGCGTTCCCATTTCCTGTCCGGCCATCGCCTCGCCCAGTCCGGTCGACACCTTGGCCAGCAACCCGGCATCGGTGAAGTGGGCGGTGGCCTCGACGATGGCCCGGGCCATCTGGGGCGGATTCCCGCTCTTGAAGATCCCGGACCCGACGAACACCGCCTCGGCCCCGAGCTGCATGACCAGCGAGGCGTCGGCCGGCGTGGCGATGCCACCTGCGCAGAACAGGGGCACCGGGAGCCGGCCGGTGGCGGCGATCTCCCGCACCAGGGCGATCGGGGCGCCCAGGTCCTTGGCCCACCCGTACAGCTCGGCCGGATCGGCCTGGGTCACCCGGCGGATGTCCCCCAAGATGGAGCGGAGATGGCGGACGGCCTCGACGATGTTCCCGGTGCCCGCCTCGCCCTTGGAGCGGATCATGGCGGCACCCTCGGAGATCCGGCGCAGGGCCTCGCCCAGGTTGGTGGCCCCGCACACGAACGGGACCTCGTAGTCCCACTTGTCGATGTGGTGGGCCTCGTCCGCCGGGGTCAGCACTTCGCTCTCGTCGATGTAGTCGACACCCAGGGCCGCCAGCACCTGGGCTTCGGCGAAGTGCCCGATGCGGGCCTTGGCCATGACCGGAATGGTCACCGCCGCCTTGATCCCCTCGATCAGCGCCGGGTCGCTCATCCGGGCCACGCCGCCGTCGCGGCGGATGTCGGCCGGCACCCGCTCGAGGGCCATCACCGCCACCGCACCGGCGTCCTCGGCCACCTTGGCCTGCCCGGCGTCGACCACGTCCATGATCACGCCACCACGCAGCATCTCGGCCAGGCCGCGTTTGACGGTGAACGTGCCGGTGGGGCGTTGGCTGCCGGAGGGAGTGGGCACGGTCTCCGGGGAGCCGGTCACCGAAGAGGCAGTCACAGGATCAACCATGTTGACCATTCTACCCCTGGTCGTCGGGCCGTCGGCCCGGGCGCGCACCCGAGGCAGCCCGAGTGGGACCCGCCGATCGACAGCGGTCGCCGACAGCTGCACACCTCCAGCGCCATGCAGGGCACGGGGTCTTCCTGCCATCGGTGCTGCCGGTGAGACTCCGAGGGAAGACACCCGGCGCAACCTTGGTGATCAAGGCCATCTTCGGGGCCCGGGCCGGCACCGACGAGGGAGCGTCGAGCAGCGCGCCATGGCACCACCGGACCCGGGAACCGACTCAGCATCCGCAGCCGGCCTGCCCACCCTGTGGCGATCTCAGCCGGCGGGCCGACGAGTTGTTCCGTTGTGAGAGGCTTCTCCGATGACCCCGCCGGCGCCGAATGCGCCCGTGACCGTACCCGCCCTCAGCGCTGACGGTTGATGGCCCCTACCCAACGCCACCGATGGTTCACCCTCCCGGACAACCACCAGAGTCGCCGTAACGCCGCGCTGGTCGAACTCGCACTCGACCAGGCCCGGGCCGATTTCGCCGACCGACATCCCGGCGTCCGGTTGGCTCCGGTGGTGGCGCTCATTGCCGCCTACGAGGAGGAGGCCAACATCGGCGACGTCCTGGGGGCTGTGCCCGACACCTGCTGCGGACTGGAGGTATCCACCCTCGTGATCGTCGACGGTGGGACGGACGGCACCGCCCGGATCGCCATCGACGCCGGGGTGTTCACCTGTGTCATGCCCGTCAACCTCGGCCAGGGCGTCGCCCTCCGCCTCGGCTACGAGCTCGCCTCCGCCCATGGCGCCCGCTACGTGGTCACCCTAGACGCCGACGGCCAGAACAACCCCGAGGAAGCGGAGGCGCTGCTCCAGCCCGTGCTCGACGGCGCTTCCGACTTCGTGATCGCCTCGCGCCGGCTCGGGAGCGACGGGACCACCGACCGGTTCCGGCGCGCCGGAGTCCAGGTCTACGCCTGGGTCCTCAACACCATTGCCCAGCAGCAGCTGACCGACTCGTCCAACGGCTTTCGAGCGTTCCGGATCGAAGTGCTCGACGACATCGCCCCTTTCCTGACGCAGGACCAGTACCAGACGGCTGAGGTCGTGATCGTGGCGTCGAGCCGGAATTGGCGGATCACCCAGGTGCCGGCCCAGTGGTACCCCCGGGCGTCAGGGGCATCCAAGAAGGGTGGCAACGTCGTCTTCGGCTTCGCCTACGCTAAGGTCATCGCCACCACCTGGGCACGGGTCGCCCGACGGTCGCGCCAGGCGGCGAGGCCTCCCAGCGGAGCCACCTCGTCGTGACGGGGTTTTCACACCAGCCCGACGAGCTGTAGCTGACGCACCTGGTCGGGCACGTCTGTGAACGCGGAGTCCGGCCGAGCGCACTGCTGGCGGTGTATCCAGCCTCGCCCTCACCTCGAGCAGCCGGAATCCCGGCAGTCCGAGGACCGCAACGACAGGTTCGTTCACCGCAGGGGCCTTCTCTTCCCGTAGCCGTTAGACAGTCACGAGATTGGCGACGCTCCTGCCTCAAGTGGTGGTTCTACACCGGGCTGGTCAGGTATGCCGTACCAGTCGGTTGAGCCACACTCGACAGGCGCGATCACACCCCCCATTCGACGATCAGATCGGGGTCGGCGGCCCGAAGTTCGGAAACCAACGTCTGGAGGAGGAATCCAGCCTGCGGACCGATGGGCATGAATCCACCGAAGCTCACTACTTCGATCTGGCGTTCTCCTCCGTGTTCCCAAGCATAGAAGTGGAACAGTGAACGACTCCTGGCGGAGGTGGGGACCTCGGCCGAGACCGACAACACGGGTGGATCTTCATCGACCGAATCGAAGGGAGTCTGCGATGGCCTCGAGTAGATCGTCGCCGGCTGACCGGCCCCGGGTGAGTCGGCGGTCATGTTCTTGTCGAATATTCCGGCAGCCTGAGCAACGGACAGCTGGGTGATGATCCGGATGAACGTCTTCGGATGGGGCATCAGAATCGATCGCGCCCTTCGGACCAGCCGTCACCAGAACTGAGAGTTCTCTCCGACTCGCTACCGGCAGTTGATCCGGAGCCATTCGGACTCGTGCCCGCGTATCGATCTGCCCATACCTCTCGTCCGGTTGCCCGGAGCCGATCCAGGTAGGTGGTCGAGAACCCCCGGCTGTGCCAGGGTCCAGCTTCGTTCAGTACTGTTCTCAGTGGGTCGACCCCGCTCACTGATCTCGACAACGCATCCATCCGCCAGTCATCGAGCAATTGAGCCGCACGCCCAACGACTAAGGGGTGAAGCTCGGCGACGTCGACCTGTTCGTGTGGGTCGGTCTTGACATCGAACAGCATGACTTCGGGGAAGCCGTGATATCCATCATGGTAGGTGTGGATGAACATCCAGTCATCGAACCTCACGCTGCGTTGCGCGGTCCACGCAGCCTGAGACACGATGACATGGTCTCGGACCGTCTCCATCTCCGACGTCGATCCCATCGAGATAGGCCTTCCGTCCCAATCCTCCGGTACCGCTGCGCCGAACAGAGCCAGGGTCGTCGCGATCACATCGATCTGATAGTGAAGCTGAGTGTCGACTGCGGGAGCAGCGAGGCCGGGCCAGCGCAGAATCATGGGTAGGCGGGCTGTGTGGAGGTCCGCAGTCTGGTGGTCGCAGTAGATACCGAGCTCACCCAGGTTCTCACCATGGTCGCTCGAGACCATCAGCGCCGTGCCGTCGAGGATACCGAGATCGGCCAACTCGTCGACAAGCAGGCCGACGTGTTGGTCGGCGTAGCGGATGGCGGTGTCGTAGCCTTCGAACATCTGACGGACCTCGTCGATGTTCCTGGCAGCCTGGGGTTGGCGTGGCCATCGATCCCAGATCGTTCGAGGACCGAACCCGGCGATTTCCTGGGCCGAATGAGGACCCGGACGCATCCAGTGCTCAGCCCGTACCGCTTCCGTCAACCAGGTCGAGACCGAATCGCCAGTAAACGGGTTGCCGAACGATGCGGGCGTTCGGTAGGGCGTATGGGGATCCCACATGTGAACGTGGAGAAACCAGTTGTCGGCCGAACCGTTGCGTCGAAGCCAGTCACCGGCGACTTGGGCGACCTGATCCGCTGTTTCCATTCCGTTGGTGCCAAGGTCGTACGTTTCGTTGAAGCCGGCATGGAAGTGGTACGCGGAGTGGCGACGGGCAAAGGTGCTGATGGAGGCCGATCGGATCCCGACCCTGCTCATTGCCTCCGTCCAGCTCGTAGAGGCCAGAGTGCTCTGGAACCCCCGACCTGGACCCTCGACGAACGGGTCTGCCGCCGTACCACCATGACCGATCACTCCCGTTCGGATCCCGAATCGGCCGGTGATGAGGGCGGTACGAGACGGGAGACAGGGAGTGTCCGACGCGTAGACATTGTCGAAGCGTGTTCCTTCGGCGGCTATGGCGTCGATGTTCGGACTGATGGCCCGCTCATACCCGTAGCAGCCCAGGTGGTCTGGGCGTAGAGTGTCGATATCGAAGTAGATGAGCCTCATCTTGCGCCCCGGTCAGGTCTGACGGCTGAGAAAGAGATACTGGACGTGGAGGCGCTCAGTCGGCCCTTGCCAAATAACTGGGACGCAGCACCGGCCAGTCCAACTCCTCGGGCTGGTCCTCTCGCGTATCGCGGGCATGCCAGGGCGCCCGCAGCGGGCGAGTTGGCATCGTCAAGAGGGCTTCGAGGTTGGCCAGGCGCTTGAGGAAGGCAAAAACCAGGTAGAGGGGCCAGTACGGAACTGAGCGCCCCAGGCCCCGATAAAACATTGCGAGCATGACGAAGATGAGCATCGGAGCCTTGGCCAGGACGTAGAAGGCGGCCAAATGGAAGATGTTGAGCCGACTCGAAGGTTCGAGGATGGCTGCCTGGAGCACGAAGAGATACGCGGCAAACTGCAGCGGCATGATGAGGCGTCGGGCGCCTTTCAGGAATTCGGCAAACCAGAAACGTGGTCCGCTCGAGCCCACGGCGAGCGGGATGAACCGAGCGAAGTTCTGGATCGAACCCCGGTTCCAACGCCGTCGCTGCAGGCGGAGCTGTTCGACGGTGTTGGGTACGTCTTCGTAGGCCCAGACACGCCGGTCGTAGACGGCGCGATAGCCCAGGCGCCCCATGTTGCAGGTGAAATCGATGTCCTCGCCGAACATGCCCTCTGAATAGCCCCCTAGCTCGAGCGCTGCGCTCCAGCGAAAGGCCGAAAAGTTTCCGGGCACACATGGCTGACAGTCTATGACGGAGTACCCAAGTCGAGGCAGGCCGAAGCCCGTGGACAATTCGAGTGCCCGCATTCGATCAATCCAGCTGGTGAACGGCATCTTGGGAAGCATGAAAGCACCGACGAGGCCGATCTTCGGGTCGGCTTCCAACCATGGAATCGCGTACAGAAATGCATTCGGATGGACAAGGCAGTCCGTGTCGTGACGGATCACGTAGTCAGCGGTGCAGCGGGTCAAGGCCAGATTCAGGGCGGTGGATTTTCCTCGGTGCCTACCGGCGAGGACCTCGCCGGTTGCCGATGTGCACCGGGCCAAGGCCGCCTCGGCCAATTGGCGGGTTGCGTCGGTCGACCCGTCGTCGCACAGGATGATCCGAACCGGTCCGCCATAGACGCCGGCGGCCCGGTCGATGGCCTCGATCCAGGCCTCGATGTTTACCTCTTCGTTGTACGCCGGCCCGATCACGTCGATCGGGGGACGATGCTCATTTGGTTCGGGCAACCGTTCACCGAACAGGCTCAGCAGGACCAGCATCAAGTAGACACTGAACTTGAGATACGACGGAAGGGCAATGAGGACGAAGGCGTACAAGACGCCACTACCTGGCTCAAGGTGGAGTATCCACATGGCAATCGATCCGATGATCAAGGCCGAGGCGCCGAGCACGATCACGGTCAGTGCATTGTCGGTGAAGTTCCCCGAACGTCGGACTGGTACCTGGGTCGGGCGAGGGAGTTGGTACGTGGTGACCGTGAATCGCATCATCACGGTGTAGGCGACGAGGTAGTGGAGGAATATGCTGACCAGGGGGAACCCACCGAGCGGCAGGTGGGTCTCGAGTCCGAAGACGGCCAGGCAGGTGTCCGCCAGGATGGACGCCCCGAGGGCCAACGGCGCATGCAGGAGCACGGTGAGGCGACGGCCAGGTGTGGAGGGAAGAGCCACGGCGACGGCCACCACAAAGGCGATCACAGCGATAGGGATGACGGGGCGCAGCGAGCTTGCGTAGGCATTGACCACCGCCGGCTCGGGGTACACCCGAACGGTTAGTCCGGCGACCGCGTGCTGGTACATGGCGGAGAGGTCGGGATTGCGCAATGCGATGAGGCAGGTGGCTCCGGCCAGGCACAAGACAATGAAGACTGCCACTCGCCACAACGACACGGAGCGAGGTGGTGGAAGGACGACGACGTTGCCCCGGCCCTTATCCGAATCATCGAAGGCTCGCCGTAGTGGCGAAAGCACAATTACTGCCATCACGACCAGAAGCGCAGCTACCGGCTCGGCGCCGTTCAGGTCGAACATCGCTGCTTGCGTGGCACGTCTGGTCCGCGCTCAGCCCGGTCCGAAAGTGGCGCTAATGCTCATTCCGGGCAGCACGTGTCGGGGCCAGGATTTTACCTTGATGAGTACCTCGTAGCTGACCGACGAGGACGCGTTGACGGGTGCTGCGATGATCTTCTCGACCCGTCCCGGAACAGAGATCCCTAGGGCGTTCACCACCACATGGGCCTGCTGGCCGGCCGAAAGTTTGGGGACCTGGTCCTCGGTCACCTGGGCGGCCGCCACCATGCCACCCCCTTGCACGGTGATCAACGACTCAAGGGGGGTGTTTGAGCCGTTCGAGGAACTGGCTGAAGGAGAGCTCGGAAACAGCGAGAAATTCGGTTGTGAAGAGTTGGACGCGGGTGGAGACGGGCCTGTGAAGCTGTGTACGCCGGATGGTCCGACCAGTTCGCCTACGGACCCCGCGACTTGTACGACGATGCCCGATAGTGGCGAGACGAGTGTCAGAGCGTTCAACGCGGCCTGGTCGGTCACCACTTGAGCCTGCGCCTGATTGACTGCAACGCGAGCAGTATCGAGATCGGCAGGACTTGCCGGTGCTGCTAGTACGGCTCCCTGATTCTGACTCAGGGCCAACGCCGCCTGGTCCTGAGCAACAGTTCCGTTGGCGGCGTCGATCGTCTGCTGATTGGTGGCCTGCACATGTTGAACGTTCGCCTGAGCGCTGCTCAACGAGGTGCTGTCGGATTGCAATTTGGTGGCCAAGGCCACGCAGGTGGTGGAGCTGACGGCGGAGGCGGGACAAGTTGAGTCGAATACCACCTGGTCTTGACTCAGTTGGGACGAGGCCTGGTTCTGCTGGGCCTGTGCCTGCGCGAGCAGGGAGGCCCCCACCCCCTCCGCGTCCCTTACTGCCTGCTGGGCGTTGGCAAGCTGTGCTTGCGCCTGATTGACCTGAAGCGCGACCTGTTGTCGTTGGGCCGCACCGGCACTCGAGCCCTGCAGGTCATTGAGCTTCGTCTGGGCGGCATCCAGGACGGCCTTGTCGCTCTGGAGTGTCGCCTCGGCGGCCGTCGAATCCTCCTGGGCCAACACCTGCCCGTGGGTGACGTGGTCACCAGGTTTGACGTTTAGCGAGACGAGTGTGGCCGTATTCGGGAAATTTACGCTGACCGAGCTAGCGCTCTGTATCGACCCGCTGAAGCTTCCGGGGGCGATGAGCAACCTGGTTATCGAAAACCAGGCCACCAGGGCTGCCACGACCACCAGGGCGATCCCGGCCATGAGTTGGCGGGTCGACGCATGGGGAAGGCGCTTTTGGGCGGATGGTTCCGCACGAGCCAAAGCCGCATTCATGCCTCGCGCATGCCCCCGTGTAGCGATCACGCTGCGCTCAGGTTCCGACTGCACGTCGGGAAGCCTTACCGTCTGTATGGAGTGCGAGTCAGGCACGACCATCGGCTGGCGGTGGGGGCCTGGCTCCCCGGCAGAGTGACTCCCTGGCGAACTTTGATCCGGTCCGCGCTCCATGTCGCTGTCCCCTCTCGTCTCCCACGCGCCCGACGTCATGAGCCGGTTCCAGCCGCCGTTATCGAGAACCGTTCGGAAGACAGGTAGGGCGCGATCGTGGATCCGTAACGGCTCCCAGCGAGGTAGGTCTGTAGCTTGCCTTGATCGAGTGCATTGTCGATCCCCATCAGGATCACCGCCTGGCTCACGACCATGTATCGCTGGGCGATCACGTGCGCCGTAGGGTCAACCGAGTCGAGGAATCCAAAGCTGCTGTAGATCGATGGGTAGAGGCTCATGAGTTTCGCGATGTTCTTGTATGCCGCTTCGGGGAGTACATCGAGGGCGAGGAATGACGCATACGGAGTGACGGCGGTGCCGGGAATGTCCTTCTGTTTGGTGGCCAAGCCCGCCGCACCGAATTGGGCGTAGCCGGTCGGATCGGCAGGCGTGGTGCCCGGGGCGAGACCCCAAACGGGATACCCAAGGGCAGATCGAGCCCAGTCAATCTGGGCTAGTACGGTGTTGCGATTGTTGAGGCCCAGGCTCTCAGGACCCAAGATCTGTTCCGGGAAGACCAGGTTGGGTGCCAGGGCCTCGAACATGCTCCCCCCGAACGTAGGGACGAATTCCACTCCTGCGTAGCTGTAGTGGCCTTCGAAGACCGAGTAGCTCTGACCGTTCTGCGGATCCCGGTAGCTTGTCGTAGTTCCCTGGGGTACCTGTCGTTGGCCGGTCCGCGGGGGAGGCGTCCGGTGGACCGACCACCAGAGGGCACCGGGTACAGTACCGCTACCGATTGCCATGTAGTCGGCAATCCGCGGTCCGCCGTACAGGAGATTGTAAGTGGCTGCAGAAGGTCCTGTTGACGACGAGTAGCTGTCATAGAGCACACCCTTGCCAGCGTCGTATAGCAGCCCGAAATTCATTGCCGCGAGTATCCCTTCGAAGGCCGAACTGAGTTCAGGAAAGGCTTGGGCGGCCACGGCGACCCCTTGAGCGAACCAACTGTCGTCGACCGTTGAGACGACGTAGTTGCCCGAGACAGAACCACCGCTCGGATCGCTGATCGCCGCTCCCGTAGCAGTGCTGTACCAACGGAGTGGAAACCCTTGGTACTTCTTCAACCCCTGGATCGTCGACAACTCTTGCGAAGCTGCCGCAAGGGCCTGAGCTGGAGTCGACAGTCCAAGGTCGCGCGCCGCCACTATCGACGACAGGTACAAACCGATCTCGGTTGGGGACGTGAAACCTGAGCCGACCGGTCCCGAAACCGGAACGTTGTTGAGTGGCAGGTGCGTTGACGGGTCGAGGTCGGGCCCGGATAAGAAGGACCAGGTGCGGGCGGCCACCTGCCGTAACAGCTGCTGTTGCTCCAGTGAGAAACGGTCTTGCGGAATGGTCGCAGGTGCTTGCTTTGATGGCGGAGCTGTCTTGGGGTGGGACGAGCCGATCAGTCGTGAGATGCCGTAGCCGAGAGCAGATAGTACGAGAACAGCAAAGACCACAAAGCCCAGTGTTGCCCCAGTGGTCCTCCGCGGCCGATTCATTCAGGCTTCTTTCGGCGCGGCTCCCTACAGGATACCGGCCGGGACCCGTAGTAGGCCTCACCCGTCGAACGCTTCGCACGCAAATGTATTCACCTACTCGGCATCGACAGGGCCGAGGACGCCAGCTAGGAGTGTTTCAGGCGTGGATGGCTCTGGCACCTGGGAACGAGTCGATGCCGACACGCCTTGGGTACGAAGCATCCCGTTCTGCGATTCTTCGCGCAACAGATCCTCAAGTCGGGCAACGGCTGGGAGCCCATGTTCGATGACGGCACGCATCGGGTCAGGGCCTGATTGCAAGTTGTCCGACAGCCAGGTGTCCAGCTTTTCGCTGAGCATGCGCGTGATCTCGGGTTGGAGTTGAGCGATGTTGCGCTGCTCATTGGGGTCGTCTTCGAGGTCGTAGAGCTCGACGTTCTCCCTGAGATAAATGCCAGGATCGTAGCAACGAATGAACTTCCAGCGCTCTGTGCGGACTCCACGCTTTGCTTGCCATGTGCACTCACTCAGCATGATCTCGTTGCGATGTGAGGTCGCTTCTCCGCGGAGCAACGGCACCAAAGAGCGACCGTCGATGTCCGCGCCTACGGACAGATCGAGAAGTTCGAGCATGGTCGGCATCACGTCGACCAGCGAAACCAGCGTCGAGATCCGAGCCGGTGCGATGAGCCCCGGCGCCCAGATGAGCAGGGGCACGTGTACCACCGACTCATAGAGTCCAGCATGATCGAACCAGGCGTCGTGCTCGGTCATGTTCTCTCCGTGGTCTCCAAAGAAGACGAGCACAGTGTCGTCGAGGATTCCCTGTTGCCCGAGATGTTCGAGGAGCCGACCGATCTCAAAGTCGAGATAGGCGACCTCCGCATCGTGGAGATCGGCGATGTATTCGAGATTGGGAATGGGCCCGAGATGGTCGTACAGGTTCCGCTTGAACAGCGGGTACGAGGGTCGACTTCTGAGCTGTTGTTCGATCTGCGATTCCTGCCTGGTGAGCGAAGTCGCGGTAAATCGCTCTTTGAACGGTGACGGAGGCAAATAGGGGATATGAGCATCCCAATAATGGAGGAGCAGGTAGAAGTCCCGATCTGCGTTTGCCGCTAGCCAAGGGAATGCGATGTCGTTTATGACTGAACCCGGCGACCGCGAACGGCCCGGGGGCGGCATGTAGTTGTCGTAGCCCCGGATGAACCAGTCCTTCATGGCAAAGAGGTGGTCGACTGCACCGGTGCGGTACCCGGCAGATCGGAAGAGCGAGGGGAGCCATGGGACATCATCCGCCAACTTCGAGTGGGGGTGGAAGTGGGAGACGATTCCGGTGTTGACACCATAACGTCCGGTGAAGAGTGCAGTGTGTGAAGGCTGCGTTGGAATGTCGCTGGCGAAGGCATTTGTGAAGAGCGCACCTTCATCGGCGATGCGATCGAGATTGGGGGTCAGACCTCGCATACCGCCAAGCACCCCGAGTCGATCGGCCCTCACCGTGTCCATAGACACCATGATCAAGTTCACTGTTCATTCTCCCTTGGCGCCGACTTCGCCAAATTTCCGATCCGATTCAACCGGATTGGAGATAGCCACCTTGAACTGCCAGACTTTCGGTTGGACATTTCGGCGCCAATGGCGCCCGAATTCACGACCCTAACACTCGGGTCAAAGCGTTTCGCCGTGTGAATGGGTTGAGCGTCACTCCTCGGGTGTTGGCCGCCACTCTTTGTGGTTGCACAAGCGGGCGAGCGGTCGACGGATATCGGGCTTACGAAATCGTGATTGAAAGCGTGGCGCTCGCCGTGTTCTGAGTCGGCGGCCTGGTCCTCGTTTTCCTGTCCACGACCTGGACAGTGAAGGAATAGGTCCCAGCCACCTTGGCCCTGCCGGAGATCAGTCCGGTGGAACTCAGCATAAGGCCGGGTGGAAGTATCGAGCCCGAGGCCAGTGACCACGTGTACGGACGATTCCCGCCGCTCGCCGCCAGCTTGACCGAATAGAGAACCTTGTTGCTCCTGCTGTACACCGAGCCGCTCGGCAACGACGTCGTGGTGATCTGGAAACCCACCACAGTGAGGCTGAAGCTCTGCGTGGCAGGCGACCCGACCCCGTTGTTGGCCGTAAAGGTGATTGGGAAGGTGCCCATCACGCTCGGCGTGCCCGAGAGCACGCCAGTCGATGGAGTGAAGGTCACGCCGGCCGGCAAGGCGTCCGACTCAGACAGGGTTGGGGTGGGCGAGCCGCTGGCGGTCACGATGAAGCTGCCGGCGACTCCCTTGGTGAAGGTTGCCTGATTAGTCGAGGTGATGGCCGGTGGGATTCCCGACGCGGTGACGGTGAGGGTGAAGGTGGTCGTGTGGGTGGCCGAGGCTCCGGTGCCGGTCACGGTGACCGAGTAAGGCCCTGGCGCCGTCCCGGGCGCTGTCGTGATGCTCATCGACGAGCTCGCCCCCGAGTTGATGGGCGTCGGGGTGAATGACGCCACGGCCCCGGCGGGCAGACCGGTGGCGCTCAGGGCCACCGATTGGGCGACGCCGCTGGTGACCGTGGTACCGATGGTGCTCGTGGCCGCCGAGCCGGCCACGACAGTTCTCGAGCTCGGTGTGGCCGACATCGAGAAGTCGTTCCCGGGATTGAAGTTGATGTCGAGCACGGGATGCAGCTCGATCTTGTTCGGCGCAACGCCCGATGTCAGCGTGTTGCTGTCGAAGAAGCCGGGACCCTTGATCGCGACGGTGGCCCCGATTGCCACGTGGGCGATGAGCGTGCTCCGGGCGTTGGCGGCCATCGTCGCGAACGGGCTTGAACTGGGGACGCAGGCAGGATTGGGAAACTCGACGATCATCACGTTGCTCGAGGAGCTGTCTTGGATCACCACGTGATAATCCTGGTCGTGCTGCTCGATGCCGTAGTCGACGATCTTCCCGGTGATCTCGTACTGGGTCAGCTCGGTCGGTGGCAAGCGGTAGTCGTCCGGCAAGTTGGAGTGGGCAGGAAGTTTGGTGAGATAGCCGACGGTTGTCGGCGTCACTGATCCCAGATTCACCTGACTGGCTTGTGGGTCCTGGCCGGTCTTCACGTCCCACCGGTAGCCGCTGCAGTAGGACGGTCCAAAGGCCCCGGCCGGTTGTTCCCCTGCGACCGAGACCAACAGGGTCCCGAGCAACACACCGACAGCGAGCCCGACGAACGCCCGTGACCGTGGCACCGCCAGAACTCGGCTCGAGAACGCCCTATTGCCTGCGACACTCTGCATGACCGGTATCCGCCTCACCCTCAGGCTGCGAGTTTCGCTTCCGCCCCGCGCCCGTCCTTTGCCCGCCCGCCTCAGCCACTTTGATCTCCCCCGCTTGCGGCTGTCAACTGCTCACACAGAGCGTGAGAATGCCCGTGGATGCCGAACACGTCATCCAGGGGGCCTGTCCAGGGGTTACTCTCTGATCGTTGCGCTAACAACAATATGGAGGGTCGAACTCGTCAGCGGGAGAGTGGCGGATTGATAGCCGCCGTTGACCGAGATCAAGGCAGTTTTGTCGGTAGCCGATGGAGAAGTCACAGTCGCCGGCAACGAAGGCATCAACGAATCCGTGGGTGGCTACGGCCCAGTCGGGCCGCACCAGGATGGGGGTGGATGGGAAGAACCCCCTTCACCGGCCGGACCTACCCGTGGATCGTGCGGGCCACGGCCCGGGCCAACCAGTACTACGACTGTGTCGGTGCCGATTTCGGACCGTTCTTCATCAAGTTCAGCTGCTACTTCTGACCACACCAGACGACATGCGCTCTCACGTCGAACGGCCCTGCTCGCAATTGTCCTGTTGCCCGACGGTGTCCATTGGGCCTGGCCGTGATTTGAAACCCGACGGGCGAGACGGCTGATCCGGTCGCCGGGCCCCAAACCACATTTCCCCGTGGCCATCGAGCTCCGACGAACGGACCGCACGCTGCAGATCAGGCCTGCAGATCAGGCCTGCAGGACCGCCTCGGCCTCGATCTGGATGGCCACCTTCTTGGCCACCACGAGTCCGCCGGTCTCCATCACCGCACCGAAGGCGACGCCGAAATCGTCACGATTGATGGTGGTCGAGGCACTGAACCCGACCCGGTGGTTGCCCATCGGATCGTTGACCACCCCTTCGAGGGTGGCGTCCAGGGTCACCGGCCGGCTCACGCCGCGGATGGTCAGGTCGCCGTCGACCTTGAACTCCGTCGGTCCAACCGGCTTGATCCCGGTGCTGACGAACGTCCAGGTCGGGTGGTTCTCCACGTCGAAGAAGTCGTTGGTCCTCAGGTGGTTGTCGCGGTTCTCGTCACGGGTGTCGACGCTGCGTGCGTCGATGGTCACGGACACTTTCGAGTCTGCCGGGTTCTCGGCGATCTCGATGGAACCCCCGAAGCTGTTGAAGCGGCCCCGTACCCGGGATACCGCCATGTGGCGCACGGCAAATCCCACCTCGGTGTGCGAGGCGTCGATGGCATAGGTGCCCACGGCCGGGTATTCCGCTCCGTCCACGATCCTGGTTGTCACTGCGGTCTCTGTTGGCATGGCCACTCCTTGGTATCTCCCCCGGGCCCCCTACGGCGTCCGAAGTTTGTTTGTACAGACAACTATAGCACCATTATTTGTTTTCGCAACTATTTTCGGGTAAATCCGGTACACTGTCGCCATGGCACGACTTCCGGTCAAGGACGACGAGCGGCTGACCACGGTCGGCCTGCTCTTCGAATCGGCCGCCGGGCTGCGCCGATTGTTCGAGACCCGGCTC
>Ga0075021_10000212_pt1 | contig 32911 bp, 35 predicted proteins | sample ColStrG_CSR_2012_FD_72749 | JGI IMG/M metagenome (GOLD analysis project Ga0075021, IMG submission 72749) | Freshwater sediment microbial communities in response to fracking from Pennsylvania, USA - Cold Stream Run_MetaG_CSR_2012 | ecosystem: Environmental > Aquatic > Freshwater > Creek >...
GCCCCCATCTCCTTAATGCCTTGCGGGCCCGAGGGTGGTCAATTGCGTGGCTTGCCGCCTGTGCTGGGCTGCTGTATAGGAGCCACCAAATTCAGCCCTTATTGGCACGGCTGCGCGCCCGGAAACAACGCCCGGAAACAACGATGAAACAGGATATCCATCCCGGCTACCACACCATCAAGGTGGTGATGACCGATGGCAGCGAATTCACCACCCGCTCCACTTGGGGCAAAGAAGGTGACGTCCTGCATCTCGACATTGACCCGAAGTCGCATCCGGCCTGGACCGGCGGCCAACAGCAACTCGTGGACCGCGGCGGCCGCGTGTCTCGCTTCCAGAAGAAGTTCTCCGGCTTCCTGAAGGCGGACGAGAAAAAATAGGCGCTCGTGTCTGCAATAACGAAAACCCCCGCAATGATGCGGGGGTTTTTGTTTCAGCCGAGCGAATACTTAAGCGCTTTCCGCTCCGAACGCGGCCTTTAGCAGGCCAAGCTGACGCTCGACCGGATTGCCTGTCGCAGGACGCTCTGCCGCGCTCTGATTGTAGATAGTAGCGTCGAGGCGGCGCACCTTAGCGTACAGCTTTTGTGAGCGCTCAATGAGTTCGCGCAGTGTTATCGGCACCAGCGCGATGTTGTCGGTATCGTAAGAATCGGCGCTCGAAAGCTTGACCTTGCTCTTTTCCTTGCCGGCCTGAGCAAGCGACATCTCGCCTTCCTTCACCGCGCGGTGGAGCAGAAGCCATGAGGCAAGCTGCATCAGCCTGGTGGTGAGCCGCATGCTTTCAGTGGCGTAGGCCAGCGCCGCAGCACGTTCGAGCCTCTTGGATTGCTGCCGGCCCGGACCATCGAGATACGTTGCGGTCTCTTCGACCAAAGCCATGCCGTCACGGAACAGGTCGGCAAATGCCTGCGAACTGGCGAGCCTCTCCCCGAACGACACCGGTTGAGTTTCGCTCAAGAACTTTTCGGACATGACGCCACGCCTCACCTGGGGCAGATACACACCCCGTATACGATTGGGTAAGCATGGCGCGCGCGAGCCGCCTCTGTCCAGACAGCGATATGGTTAACATTGCGATATAGTTGCCAAGCGAACTGGAGACGTCACGCAATCGCGGAGCCACCTGACCCATATTGGCACAAAAAAAGGAGCCGCCGTTGCCGGCGGCTCGAAGTTGATAACAGGGAGGCGTCAAACAGAGTGGACAGGAGCCACTCAATGTCCACATGAAGATGGACGACGCCAGTAATGGTCGAGAAAGCTTAACGACACCTTAAAAACACGGGCGCAATGCCAAATATTTTCCAGGTGCCCTGGCAAGGATACCTTCGTTGCCTCGCGATAGTCGAACGAGTTCAGCGTTTGAAAAACTGGTCGGCAGCCGTGCGCGAAGCGCGCTTTTGCTTCATGTCGGCCTCAAGCCGATTGATCTCGTCATGCAGCAATTGGACGCGAAGACTGAGCTCTTCGACCGAAAGCAGCGTGAGATCCTGCCCAATCTCATGCGCGATTTTCTTTTTCGGTTTGTCGTCCTCGTCGATTGCCGGCATGGTCGGCCTCCCGCAAGCGAAACTTAGCTACAGCGGCTTCGGTTGTCACATCGGCAGAGCCCGCCTAAACGGGGTTCCCAATTTCTAGAAAAAAGCAGAGGAACGGATGGCTGCACTACCAGGCAAAATGACCGCGATCGGCATCAAAGCCGCCGGTGGCCCGGACATGCTCGTACCCGAACAACGCCCGGTACCAACCCCCGGTGCCGGCGAGATTCTGGTCAAGGTCGCCGCTGCTGGCGTGAACCGTCCTGACGTGATGCAGCGGATGGGCCTTTATCCACCTCCGCCCGGCGCGCCGGATATTCCCGGACTCGAAATTGCCGGTGAGGTCGTGGCGTTGGGTGCCAACGTCAAACGCTGGAAGCTCTGCGATCAGGTGATGGCTCTCGTGGTCGGTGGCGGTTACGCCGAATACTGCATTGCGCACGAAAGTCACGCGCTGCCAATTTCGGGTCTGTCGATGGTCGAAGCGGCAGCAGTGCCGGAAACATTCTTCACAGTCTGGCACAACACATTTGAGCGCGGCGGTCTCAAGAGCGGCGAAACGCTGTTGGTTCACGGCGGCTCGTCAGGCATCGGCACGGCCGCTATCCAGCTCGCCAAGGCATTCGGCGCTCGCGTCATCACCACCGCCGGTTCGCAGGAAAAGTGCGACGCCTGCCGCAAGCTCGGCGCCGACGTCGCCGTCAACTACAAGACCGAGGACTTTGTCGCGGCCACAAAGTCGGCTACCGGTGACAAGGGCGCTGAGGTCATCGTGGACATGGTGGGCGGGGACTACATCGCCCGCAACTACGAAGCTGCCGCGGTGGAGGGCCGCATCGTGCAAATCGCATTTCAGGGAAGCCCGAAAGCCACCGTGGATTTCCGCCGCATCATGCTCAAGCGGCTGCACCATACCGGCTCGACCTTGCGCTCACGCTCAGTGGCCGACAAAGGCGCGATTGCGCGCGCGGTCGAGGACAATGTGCTGCCCCTGATTGCGGCTGGAAAGGTCAAACCGGTCATTTTCAAAACATTCCCGTTGAGAGATGCAGCTGCGGCGCACGCGCTTATGGAAACGAGCGCCCATATCGGCAAAATTGTGCTAACCTTTTGACCTATTGTTCGTTTCTTCGAAAGCCGCGAAATCGGCGCAATGTCCGCCTTAAACTGAACAGGGTGAGATTGTTTGGAGATTTTCACCGTCGGCGAGCCCGTGGCAGCAGGCTGCAAGGCGATGCCGCGGGCGGGGGTTTTGCTTTGGCCATGACTCGTTGCCTGACGGCCGTAGCGGTTCTGATCGCCGCTTCGCTGCTGGCGGTTCAAACCGCGCGCGCCGTGGAAGCGGTGAACGTGCGGCTCGATGCCGCCGCCATCGATTTGACCGCCGCAACTGAGGTGCAAAAGACTGACGGCGACCGCATCCAGGTCTCCACTGCGCCCGGTCCGGATGGAATCGTGCGACGCATTGAGGTGCGCGCGCGCGAGGGCAACACGAACTGGGCAGTCCTCGCACTCACCAATAACAGCGATGAGCAGATCGATCGCCTGATTGTCGTGCCGCACTACCGCATGGTCGGCTCCGGCCTGTTCTGGCCCGACCTCGGACTGTCGCGCATTGCAGCCATCACGCCCTCGACCGGCGATCGCCCGGTGCGCCAGGAAGGAACGACTGCGGATATTTTCCGCATTACGCTCGACCCCGGCACCGTCATCACCTTGGTCGCTGAACTTCGTACCGACAAACTGCCGCAGATCTATTTGTGGGAACCTGACGCCTACAAGGACAAGGTCAATTCTTTCACTCTGTATTACGGCATCGTTATCGGCATCGCCGGTTTGCTCGCGCTGTTCCTCACCATCCTGTTCGTGGTCAAGGGCTCGATAATGTTTCCGGCCGCCGCCGCACTCGGCTGGGCGGTGCTGATCTATATCGGCATTGACTTCGGATTCTGGGGCAAGGTGTTCGACATGTCAGCCGGCGCCGAACGCGTTTGGCGCGCCTGCGGCGAGGCAATCCTGTCGGCAACACTGCTGGTCTTTCTGTTCGCCTATCTCAACCTGTCGCGCTGGCATGTGCGATACGCCCACATCACAATCGCATGGCTTGCGGCGCTTGCGGCGCTTATCGCCGTAGCGGTGTTCGAACCCGCAGTTGCGGCCGGCGTCGCCCGCATGTCACTTGCCGGCATCGCAGTGCTCGGGCTCGTTCTTGTCATCTACCTCTCGACGCACGGCTTCGACCGTGCCGTGTTGCTGATCCCGACCTGGTTGTTGCTGGTCGTATGGACCACGGCCGCCGGCCTCGCGGTCACCGGCCTGGTTACAAACGATATCATCGGCCCCGCGCTACTTGGCGGGCTGGTGCTGATCGTCATGCTGATCGGCTTCACTGTCATGCAGCATGCGTTCGCCGGCGGCATTACCCACGGCATCGTCTCCGACGTCGAGCGACGCGCGCTTGCGCTCACTGGCGCCGGCGACCTGATCTGGGACTGGGATGTTTCAGCGGACAAGGTTTTCACGAGTCCGGAAACCGAGCACATGTTGGGCCTCAAGCGTGGCACGCTGGAAGGACCGGCGGCGACCTGGCTGGAGGTGCTGCACCCCCTCGATCGCGATCGTTTCCGCGCTTCGCTTGACGGCGTTGTCGAGCAGCGTCGCGGCCGTCTCACGCAGGATTTCCGGCTGCGGACAGCCGACGGAAACTATCTCTGGTTCGCGCTCAAGGCGCGGCCCGTGGTCGGTTCCGATGGCGAGGTTGTGCGGCTTGTCGGGACGCTTACCGACGTGACCGATTTCAAGAATGCCGAAGAACGGCTGCTCTTTGATGCAGTCCACGACAACCTCACCGGCCTGCCCAACCGCGAACTTTTCATCGATCGCATGGAGGCGGCATTCGGCTTTGCGCGCGCCGAACCGCAAATTCGCCCATCGATCGTTGTCATCGATCTCGACCGCTTCAAGCAGGTCAACGATTCCGTCGGCATCGCGGTGGGCGATTCGATCCTGCTGACCATCGCCCGACGGCTATCGCGCTTGCTCAAGCCACAAGACACGCTGGCGCGTCTTTCCGGTGATCAATTCGCGCTGATCGTGCTGTCGGAACGCGAACCGGCGCGTATCGTGGCCTTCGCCGAAACCATCCGACGGACCTTGCGGGCACCGATTGCCTTCAACGACCGCGAGATCTTCCTGACCGCGTCAATAGGCTTGGCTCTCGCCGAGAACCAGGGGCAGCGCACCGAGGAAGTGCTCAAGGATGCCGAGCTCGCGATGTACTACGCCAAGCGCATCGGCGGCGACCGTATCGAGATCTTCAAGCCGGCCATGCGCTCTCGCAAGACCGACCGTCTGGCAATGGAATCGGAATTGCGCCGCGCCATCGAGCGGGAAGAAATCAAAGTGCTCTACCAGCCAATTGTAAGGCTGGAAGATCGCGCCATAGCCGGTTTCGAAGCACTTGCACGCTGGGACCACCCAAAACTCGGGCGCCTGTCGCCGGCTGAATTCATTTCCATTGCCGAAGAAATCGGCCTGATCGTCGATCTCGGGCTTTTTGTACTCGACCATACCGCCCGGCAACTCGCGCAGTGGCAGGCAGCCACCCGCTCACGCGAGCCGGTGTTTGCCAGCGTGAACGTATCATCGCGGCAATTGCTGCGTCACGACTTGATCCAGGATTTGCGCGCCGTACTGGCGCGTACTCCGCTCGCGCGCGGCACGCTCAAGCTCGAAATTACCGAATCGCTCGTGATGGAAAATCCAGAACATGCTGCGCAAATGCTGACGCGCATCAAGGAACTTGGCGCCGGTCTGTCGCTGGACGATTTCGGCACCGGCCATTCCTCACTCGCCTACCTGCAACGTTTTCCGTTCGACACCATCAAAATCGATCAGTCATTCGTGCGCACCACACCGCGAGGCACGCGACCGGTGATCCTGCGCTCGATCATCGCACTCGCACACGATCTGGGCATGGAAGTTGTGGCGGAGGGCGCCGAAACCGATTCCGATGCGGTCGAGCTCTATCAGCTCGGTTGCGAATATGCGCAAGGCTTTGCCTTCGGCGAGCCGATGACCGCAGACGCCGCCCGCGACCTCTTGATCGACAAGCCGACCCGGCTGCGCGCACTCAAGATTGCATCTGAGTGATCACTTTTTTAGCGCGCTAGAGTCCCGCTTACGCGTGGATTAGCGGACGCTCGTAGAATTCACGCGTGGCCCGCTTCGCTCGACAGCATGGCGGGGTCGATGCCGATCTTGCGCAGGGCTTTTTCATATTTTGTGTCGGTGTCCCGGCCGAAGATCAGTTCCGGGTCGGCGGCGCAATGTAGCCACCCGTTTTGCTGGATTTCCTGCTCGAGCTGCCCGGGAGCCCAGCCGGCATAGCCCAGCGCAAGGATGGCACTGGCCGGTCCATTGCCGCGCGCGATCGCCTTGAGAATGTCGAGCGTCGCCGTCAGGCAGATGCCTTCATCAATCGGCAGCGTCGAATTTTCGATGAAGAAATCTGCCGAATGCAGGACAAAGCCGCGACCGGTTTCCACCGGCCCGCCCTTAAGCACCTTCACGTCTTCGGCGCGATTCGGCAGCTGGATACGTTCGGCAGCCGGAATCACCTCCAGCTGCACCAGCAGATCAGGAAATTTGATATTGGCTGCCGGGTGGTTGACGATGATGCCCATGGCGCCTTCGGTCGAATGGGCACAGACATAGATCACAGCGCGCGTGAAACGTTCGTCATTCATCGCCGGCATAGCGATCAGCATTTGCCCGTCCAGATAGCCGCGCCCGGGGGCCTGCTGCACCGCCGCCTTGCGTGAAATCTTCATGGCAAAAGGTTACCTGATAGACCCGCCTTTGCAAACGAAGCTTGCAGCCGAAAGTTCAACCGTTCACCGTCATAATTCAATACGACAATTGTGGCAGCGACCCGTCCGGATCATGTTCAACGGCCGCTCACAATGAATTCAGTGGCATGGCACGCCGTTACCAACTAAAGCGTCCGTGATGGCCAATATTCACAGATCATTGCGCGTTGCGCTGGCTGCCTGCGGAATCGCTGCCCTGTCAGGGGCGACGGTGCATGCCGCCAACGACGAATCACCGTGGAGCGAGGATGTCCGCTCGGCCATCAGACTCCTCGCCGGCACCAACAGGAGCGACGATGCTGCGTTGCGGGCCGGCATCGAGATCAAGATGCAACCTGGATGGAAAACCTACTGGCGCTACCCAGGCGATTCCGGCGTGCCTCCGCATTTCGATTTTTCCGGTTCGGACAATCTGAAAAGCGCCACCGTGCTTTACCCCGCGCCCCACTTGTTCACCGACGAGACTGGCCAATCTCTCGGCTACAAAGACAAGGTGATCCTTCCGCTCGCGGTTTTGCCGCAGCAGCAGGGAAAGCCGGTGCGACTGCGCGTGAAAATTGATTATGCGGTGTGTGAAAAGCTGTGCGTTCCAGCCGAAGGGCGCGCTGAGCTTATACTTGCGGCCGCTGACAGCACGCAGGATTCAGCCTTAGCGGCAGCCGAGGCGCATGTACCCAAGCAGGTTACGGCCGCGCAGTTGGGACTGACCGCGCGTCGCATCAATGACGGGGCAAAATCTCTTGTTGCCGTCGACCTCGGCGCACCCACAGGCAACCCGGTCGAGCTATTCGTCGAAGGCCCGACACAGCAATGGGCCTTACCGATTCCGAAGCCCGTGCCAGGCGCGCCGCCCGGTCGAGCCCAATTCCGCTTTGAACTTGACGGATTGCCGCCAGGCGTCGATCCCAAAGGTCAGTTCGATTTGACTTTCACCGTAGTCACCGGCGAGCGCTCAGCCGAGGTCAAAACCCATCTCGACTAATCGGTGACAAGGGCGTAATTACCGCAGACAAGAAACGAAAACTTCCGCAACGCGAGAGGACACCCATGCCTATCAAGGTCGGCGATCGATTGCCCGATGCAAAATTCCGAGTCATGACGACCGAGGGTCCGGTCTGGAAAACCACCGATGAAGTTTTCAAAGGCCGTAAAGTCGCGCTTTTTGCGGTGCCCGGCGCGTTCACGCCGACTTGCAACAATCTTCATATCCCGAGCTTTCTGAACAACGTCGCCGCCATCAAGGCGAAGGGCGTGCATACAATCGCCGTGACCGGCGTCAACGATGTGTTCGTCATGGACGCCTGGAAGAAATCGACCGGTGCCGAGGGCAAGATCGATTTTCTCGCCGATGGCAATGGCGAATTCGCGAAGGCGATCGATATGGCTTTCGACGGCTCCGGCAATGGCCTCGGCACGCGCTCGAAGCGCTACTCGATGCTGGTCGACGATGGCGTCGTGAAGAAACTCAACATCGAGGATGCGCCCGGGAAGTGCGAAATTTCGGGTGGCCAGACGTTGCTCGGACAGCTCTAGATCTAGCCAAGGATTAAGTGAATGGCCGGGCACGTCCCGGCCATTTCGTTTTCCGGCCGCTATTCTGTCTTCATCGCGCCTATTGCGCCAGCGCGCGCTGCAACGAGACCTTCGCGAGCGAGTTCGTCGGCGCGTTCGTTCAAGGCGTGACCGGCATGGCCCTTGACCCAATGCCAACGCACATTGTGATGGCCGAGCGCCTCATCAAGCCGCTTCCATAGGTCGACATTCTTCACCGGCTTCTTGTCGGATGTGCGCCACCCATTTTTTTTCCAGCCGTGAATCCACGCCGTGATGCCATTCTTGAGATACTCGCTGTCGGTATGGAGGTCCACGGTACACGATCGTTTGAGCGACTCGAGAGCCGAGATTGCGGCCATCAACTCCATGCGGTTGTTTGTGGTGTGTGGCTCGCCGCCTTTAAGTTCTTTTTGGTGGCCGCCAAAAGTGAGAATCACGCCCCAGCCTCCGGGGCCTGGGTTACCCGAGCAGGCGCCGTCCGTGTGAATGGTGACGCGCTGCTCGCTCACGCGAATAGTCCCTTACGCATAAACTTGTTCCACCGGCGCCCGTTTCTCGAAATCATACGCCGAGGCCATAATCCTGCACGCTTTTCACCGACTGGTGAAAGCGCAGCTTGCGATAATATTCCAGAGGATCTTTCGGCCGCACCAAGGCGCCGTTCGGCACCCCCAGCCAGTCAACCAGCCTGGTCAGCAGGAAACGCATCGCCGCGCCGCGGGCCAGGATCGGTAACGCATCCCGCTCGGACGCCGAAAGCGTCCGTACTTTTCCATAAGCGTTAAGCAACGCACGCCCCTTGGTCACATTGTAGGAATGGTCCGGCTCGAAGCACCAGGCGTTGAGACACACGGCGATGTCATAGGCGAGCGTATCCGTGCAGGCGAAGTAGAAGTCGATGAGGCCGGACAGCCTATGGCCGAGGAAGAATACGTTGTCGGGGAAGAGATCGGCATGAATCACGCCGTGCGGCAGCTCTTGCGGCCAGGATTTCTCCAGTGCATCCAGTTCTTTTGCGATTTCGGCACAAAGTCCCTGCCTGACGCTGTCACCCCGGGCCTTGGCATGCTCGTAGAGTGGCCGCCAGCTCTCGATTGACAGCGCGTTGGCGCGCTTTGGCTTGAAATCCCCACCGGCACGATGCAACTGCGCCACCGCCTCACCTACCGCCGCGCAGTGGCCGGGGTTGGGCCGCCGAATCCAAAGCCCATCGAGAAAGGTGACGATTGCTGCCGGCCGTCCGGCGATCTTGCCGAGCACACCGCCCTGCTTGTTCTTCACCGGCTGCGGGCAGGTGATACCGCGGGCTGCCAGATGCTCCATCAGCCCCAGAAAGAACGGCAGATCGCCTTCGGCGACGCGCTTTTCGTAGAGCGTGAGAATGAAATTACCGGTGCCGGTGTGCACCAGGAAATTGGAATTCTCTACGCCTTCCGCGATGCCCTTGTAGGCAAGCAGTTCACCGAGGTCGTAACTGGAAAGAAAGCGGGTGAGATCTTCCGCCGAAACGTCGGTGTAGACCGCCATGAAGCGTCACTCCGCCGCCTCGTGCTCGCGCAGCGGCCGGGGCAGCGGGAAGAACACGCCCTCCTCCGTTGCCGTGATGGTTTCAGTATCGAGTGTGAAGCGCTCGGCGAAGGCACCCATGATCTCCTCAACGAGCACCTCCGGCGCTGACGCGCCGGCGGTGATGCCCAGCCGCGTCACACCGTCAAACTCGCTCCATTTGATATCGGCGGCGCGCTGCACCAGCATTGCGCGCGGGCAACCCGCCTTCTCCGCAACTTCCTTGAGGCGCTGCGAGTTCGACGAATTTGGCGAACCAACCACGATCATGGCATCGACGATCGGCGCAACACGCTTGACCGCATCCTGGCGATTTGTGGTGGCGTAACAGATGTCGTCCTTGTGCGGACCGACAATACCGGGGAATCGTTTCTTCAGCAGTTCGACGATGGCCCCTGTATCGTCCACTGACAGCGTCGTCTGCGTCACATATGCAAGCTTGCTGACATCGCGCGGGGTGAATTGCTCTGCGTCACGCATCGTCTGGACCAGGCTGATGCTGCCGGCCGGCAACTGGCCCATGGTACCGACGACTTCCGGATGGCCGGCATGGCCGATGAGCACGATCTCGCGCCCGCGCCGGAAATGAATTTCCGCCTCGCGGTGCACCTTGGTCACCAGCGGACAAGTCGCGTCGATGGTGAACAGATTGCGCCGCGCCGCCTCTTCGGGGATCGCGCGTGCCACGCCGTGCGCGGAGAAGATCACCGGCGCATGGTCGTCGGGCACTTCGCTCAGGTCCTCGACAAAGATTGCTCCCTTGGCGCGCAGGCCGTCGACGACGTAGCGGTTGTGCACAATCTCGTGGCGCACATAGACTGGCGCCCCGTAAATCGCGAGTGCCCGCTCGACCGACTCGATGGCACGCACGACGCCGGCGCAGAAACCACGCGGCGAACAGAGCAGCACCTTAAGGACCGGCTTTGGCGAATTTGATGCCATTATTAACCTCGAAAGCGCGCGATTTTAGCGCACATTTGCGACATCGACATGGGCCGCGCCGGCCCACCCTGTCAAGCGGGGAACGGTTGCATGACCCCGCCACTGCCCCTATATTCCCGCCACTTTCCGATCATCATCGATGATCTGAAGCTTCGCCCAGGGGCGGGCGAAGCATAGAGGAGATTTTGCCATGGCGACCGCAGCACCCTTGATGCCAAAGGCAACCGCCGTCTGGCTATTGGACAACACCGCGCTGTCGTTCGACCAGATCGCCGAATTTTGCAAACTTCACCCGCTGGAAGTGAAGGCGATCGCCGATGGCGACGCTGCACAGGGAATCAAGGGCCTTGACCCTATCCTGACCGGCCAGTTGACCCGCGAGCAGATCTCCGAGGCCGAACAAAACCCGGAGACCCGCCTGAAACTGACGGAACCGAAAGTCACGGTTCCAACCGCTGAGCGCGGCAAGAAAGGCCCCCGCTACACGCCGGTTTCGCGCCGGCAGGATCGGCCGAATGCAATTTTGTGGCTGGTGCGTAACCACCCCGAACTCAAGGACAGCGCCATCATGCGGCTCGTCGGCACCACCAAGTCGACGATTGCCTCGATCCGCGACCGCACGCACTGGAATTCGGCCAACCTGACGCCGATGGACCCCGTGACACTTGGCCTCGCCTCGCAGATCGACCTCGATCTCGAAGTGCAGCGCGCCAACAAGGAAAAGCCGGCGCCCGTCGATACCGGCGCAACCTTGCTGCCGGCCGCCGAGACCACGGCTCGCAAGGAGGCCGAAGTTGCGGCCGCCGCAGGCGAGCCCGAGAAAAAACCAGGCGAGCTTGATGTCAGCGCCGTGTTCGCCAAGCTCAAGCAGCTCGGTGGCAAGGGTGAGAAGGAAGGCGAGTAAACGCGCCTGAAAAATTTTCACCGCTATTGCGAAAATTTCTAATCATTGTTTTGCGCGGCGACGCGCGCGGGTAACGCCGTAAGTCACCTCACGCGCCGGTCGCAATAACGTGATTTGCTCAACTGTGCACGTATTGCAGGCGGAATTGCGATCCCAGTTCCGCGTAAGCATTTTTGCGAATTCCAATTAAGTCTGCCTTCACGGGTGAGGCCGACGATCACACCCGTTGGACGAGATCGAGCGCCGACCAACTCACGACCATAGCTCGACATGTGGCTGTGATGTCGCGCTCCTTACGGGCGCACTCACCCGGCCGCGCGAGATGCCCCCTCCCACCCGGCAATCGCGCGGCCGGTTTAATTTTGTGCGGCGTGCTTGTTTTTTTCCATGCCCGCGCGAGCGGGCATCCAGTGCTGTGTGGGCATGACCCGGCAATCCATGATGACTCGCCAAGCAGACGGCCGTCGCAAGTTTTCCCGAAGTGCATCTCATCATGGACACGCGGGTCAAGCCCGCGCATTACGCCGAGTATGTGGCGCGGGCGCGCCCCGGAATGACAGGATGATCAATACCCCCTGGTGCCATTGATCGCCGCCACATAGCGTGCAACGGATTTTTCCAGCACCTGCCAGGCATCGTTGGCGATCACGCGATCGAAATAGTGGCCATAGATCATATCGAACTTGAACGGTGCCAGCGCCTTGCCGATGTGCTCGACCTCACGCGCCGACAGCGGGATGAAGTTCGGGTAGCTGCGCATGAATGAAAGCCACTTGCGGTCGGTGGCGACGGTGAGGATATCGCCAGCGCAAACAATGCCGCGGCCACCCGCACCGGCTGCCCAATGCATCACGGTACCACCCGGAAAATGCCCGCCACACCGCACCAAAGTGACGCCATCCCAGAGTGTGAGCGTGTCGCCGTTCCACAGCCTGATCGCGGCGTCCTTGCGCATAATCCAGTCGCTATCGGCGGCATTGAGATGGATCGGACAATCAAAGGCGCGCGCCCACTCCACCATCGTCGTGTAGAAATGCGGATGCGAGATCGCGATCGCTTTCAGCCCGCCGAGACCCTTGATTATGTCGACGGTCGCAGCGTCGAGCGTGGCGATGCAGTCCCACAAAACATTTCCACCCTCTGTTCGCACCAGCAGCGCGCGCTGACCGATGGCGAATGATGGCTGCGAGCCAATGCCAATGATGCCGCTGTCGTATTCATGGAAGCCATTCATGTGGCTTTGCGACAGCGCATCGAGCGTTGTCCAGGTCTGCCCGCGCGGGGGAACATATTGCCGCTCCTCCTCGCAGATCACGCATTGTGCGGGTGCCTTCGCGCTTTCCGGGTATTGCGTGCCGCAGGCGGTGCAGATGTAGAGAGGCATGGGACATCCCCCGGTTTGTCACGCGCGTCGGCGGCCGATCCAGTAGGCAATGATAAATCCGATTGCGCCACCGGGGACAATAGAGAGCGCAGTGATGACGAATTGCTCCAACGCACAGCCGAAGCGATCAGCGGCGCCAAGAGCACAGGTGCCATAGAGAGCATTGTAGATTCCGACAGCAGCGTAGACCGCGAGCGGCACCAGCAACGCACCGAGCGCCATTCCTCCGCACACCAGCCAGCCAATGCTGATGCGTTTAGGCAACGTCGGTTCAGGATCTGCCATGGCGGAGTCTGTAGACGGGCGCGTGTACCACTTCGATTATCGAACAGCCTTTTGCCAAGGCCTCCGCGGCCTTATTTCTTTGCGGCGCCGGGTACGCCGTGGTCCCTCTTTCGCACCTTCAATATATGAGGAGCTGGCGCGCCACGTGGCGTATCGACGATGAGTTTGGCGAGCTGGTCGCGCGAGCGCCTATGCACCGAGCGGTCTACCCCTTGAGGCGCTCCGCCTTCATTGATCCATCGTGCGATGGATTTCTCGCTTGGGTCGTGTGGGTGCTTTTTCATAGCTTCTCACGATGACGCGACAGAAAATTAGTCCAAAGCATGTATCCGCCAAACAGAACTAGAAAACTCCCCACCATTAGCACTGTGAAGCGAGCGCCAGTCTGAGTCTGATAAATCCATAAGTTCAAATAAAGACCTGCAACAACCAGAGCCAAATACAAAATCAGGGTCAGAACTCGCCGCATTTTAAAAGAATAGGACGTGACACCTCACGCGGCCAGAAGGACTCAAATTCAACGGATGCATCACCGGAGCTGCAGGACCGAATTTTTCAAGGCGCGAATCGGGCTGGGTTTGGTCGCAAAGCAAGGAGAAAAACCATTCGAATCGTGGTTGGCTGCTGCATCGCAATATTCCAGCAACAGGTTAATTTAACTGAACAAATTAATGTGAGCGATCGCTATCTTGTGCAGGGCAAAAATTTTGCTATCTCCCTCTTAAAAGCGACGGAATTTTCGAGGTGACTAAATGATATCGCGCAAAATGAAGTTCCTTGCTGCAGCAGCGTGCGTGTTGGCGTTGGTTGCCACTGTGGCGGTTGCCCGCACGGTCCATACCCATGCGCTTTCCGCAGACCACCCCCGCGTCTCCAGCGGTAAAGTCATCGGCACAGCTCCTGCTGAATCAACGCCTCCCCGGCGACACGGAATCATCGTTTGCGGCATGGCCATCGATACAGACTGCGAAAAAATCGAGACGCTAATGCCCATGTGAGAAAACGAAAGGCCGCCTGACGGCGGCCTTTCAGAAGAGGCAACTACAGTTTGTGGCGTTGACTGCGGCTGCCGCTCCTATCTCACCCTTCCAAAAATCGACAGCAAACTCTGCACTGCACGCTCCACCGCGTGCGCAGTGCCTACTACCCTATTGCCTCAGTCCCGCCTTCTGAAGTCCCAGAAGAAAACGGGAGCGATCCGACGCTTTTGTGTACACGGTGTTATTCGCGACATGGTCGCTGGAGAGATCGGGCTGGAGCGTGAGGGTATGCGCGAGAGCGTCCCTTGCTTCGTTGGTCCTTCCCAGCATTCCCAATGACACGGTCATCAGGCGTCGGGCACCAGCATGGTTGGGATGCCGTGCCGCCATAGAACGGCACACCGTGATCGTCTCGTCGTACTGCTCAAGAGCAAAATGAGCCATATACCGAACGACCGGCGCGTACACCGCGACAAACGGATCGAGCGGATTGAGAAGCAGCGCCTGGTCCAGCAATTCCAGACCGCGTTCAGGCTGGCCGCCGCATGCCAGCGCATAGCCGAGCCCCGCGTGACCAAGCGCGAAGCTGGGGTTCAGGTCGATGGATTTCGAAAGATGCCGCACGGCCGTCTCGGATCGTCGCTGCCGTGCCTGACTGAGTCCGAACACAAGGTGTCCCCAATGGTCCTGACTATCGAGAGCCAGCGCCCTTCCTGCTGTATCGAGCGCCCTGTCGGTCAGTTCGCCGATTGGCGTATGCGAATCCAGGTTGAACAGGTTGACATAGGTCCACCCGAGCAAGGCATGTGCATGCGCATACTCGGTGTCGAGCGTGACCGCCTGCTGCAGTAACTCCTGTGCCTGCCGTTGCTCGTCCGCGCTCATACGCCACATATGCGGGAGTGCTCGCATCACTAGGTCCGATGCATCTATGTTTTGTGGCGCTTTGCGGCGTAGACGCGCCGCCTCAGCCATGATGATCTGCGACCTCACCGAATCGATGACCCGGTTGGTGATTTCGTCCTGCTGTTCGAAAATGGTGGCAAGCGCGCTATCGTATCGGTCCGCCCACAAGTGGACGCGTTTGTCGGCGTCTATCAACTGCGCGGTGACTCGCACACGGTCGGCCGCCTTGCGTACGCTACCCTCAAGCACGTATCGCACGCCTAGTTCGCCCGCCACCTTGCGAGGATCGGCCGCCTCACCCTTGAACGCAAAGCTGGAATTGCGGGCGATGACAGAGAACCATCGCTGACGTGACAATCCTGTGATGATGTCTTCACTGAGACCGTCCGCAAGGAAATCCTGTTCAGGATCGCCGCTCATGTTCTCAAACGGCAAGACGGCAATGGAAGGCCTGTCGGACATGAGGATCGCGGGTGCTGGTGCGGTCTCGCCGGGAGTCGCGGCAATCGAATCAGGCAACACCGCGTTGTTGTGGACAGTCCCAACAAAGCGGAAACCCCGCTTGTAGTGAGTTCGAATGAGTGTCTGATCGGCGCCATTGTCGCCGATCGCGCGCCGTGCCGCGCTCACGCGCGAGCTGAGTGTCTCTTCCGAGACGACTCGACCCATCCAAATGGCATCGATCAGTTCGCTTTTGCTGACAATTCGATTGCGGTTGCGAACAAGATGAACGAGCAGATCGAAAACCTGTGGCTCGATGAGGACGAGCTCACTCCCGCATCGCAGTTCATGCCGTGCGACATCGATTTCAAAATTGGCGAAGTGAAAATCCAAGTTTTCAACACTCCTAGCTGCGAGACTCAGGCTCGCGATCGACCCATATTTCCATCTCAGATTCTGGCTGAGTGTGATCGACATCACATAATCCGCGGATGAAGACAAATAAGTGGCGCGTGTGGCCGCACTCAGTGCCCGAGTTGATCATCCATTCGGAGGAGTAAATCATCCATTCGGATGAGAAGAGGAGAAAGAGGCCGCCTTCACAGGCGGCCTCTTGGCAGTCAGGCTGAAGCAGGGGAAGGGAACGCTTAGCGCTGGCTGTCGATGCCAAAATCGGTGTCCTCGCCGGCCGGAGCGACGGCCGGAGCGTAGGCCCTGGCCTCGGTGGCGCGGTGCGCGTGAACGCGCTTGCTCACAACGTGCTGTTCGAGCGGGCTCGTCGTGGACTGATCTTCACGGTTCGACTCCGTTGTTTTTCAGCAAGTTAGATTTCTTGCGGGCGCGCGTTGTGGCGCAGCGCGGCGTCGCACTCAAGACACGCAGATGTCACAACATTCCGTCTGCCGTTCACGGAAATGTCATGGACTAGGAAAACCACGGACAAAAATCGTTAGTAATCAGTGAGTCAGCCGCTATGGCGGGGCGCGGCGGTGCTGCAAGAAGCGCCGTCATTGCTGCAATTCAATATTGCCGTGCCTGGGGACGAGATTTCGATTCAAATTGGACCGATCCAGGTGAGCACATCTTAAGACGCTGGACCTACGCTCAAAACATGCTGCGCTTTTTGGCCACGCTGGCCTTTGCGGTCAGCTTCGACATCATCCTGACTGGCGGCAAATACGTTGGTGCCGTTGATCAAGTAGCTGTGGCTCTTGTTCAACGTTTCTGAAGTCTGCACCCCACGTAAGCCCGCGTGTTCAGTGCTACCGGCCTAGGACTAGGCACCAGTAGCGCTGACCGCCACCAGTCGCCGACGCGATGCCATAGCTGCGAACGTCAGGCAGCAACATATTCGCGCGGTGTCCTGACGACCCTTCCCACATGCTGACCGCACAGCTTTCAGTAGCGCATCCCAAAGCCACGTTCTCGGCGCGTGCACCGCGCGGTCCGCGCTCAGAATAAAATCCCGCGTGGTCCATTGAGTGACGCGCAGCCATGCTCTGGGCGTGGCGCTGTGCCATTGCCTGCAGGCTCGGATTGCGGTGCAGAGACGAGAGGCCGTGAGCCTGCCGAAAAGAATTGACCGTACCGGCATGAGCTGGCGAGCAGCAGCAGATCGCTGCGAGAACAGAAAATAGTATCAGGGTATGGCGGCGCATTGAGGCTGATTCATTACGCTAAGTTTGAGACCCCCCACGGTCACTAGCGTTGCAACATTGAACGGATTTGCCCGGACCAGGGGAATATTCGGCAATGTCGCACATACTCGCACATAACCAAAATGCGACTCGGGCGCAGGGTCAAAAGCGCCACGTGCGGGTTATCCGTTTTTGGCCGGTGCCGCGTAGCGGAACTGGTAGCCGTGAATTGTGACCGTCGGCGAAACGCCGAAATGACCCGCGCCAAAAACCTCGATACGACGATCGAGCTCTTCCTTTGAGATAGTGGTCGGAATGTCGCACATCGCTGCATAGTGACGGCGCGTACTTCGGCGTCCGCTCCACTGGATTGGAAGTTCTGGCACCGGCTCACTTTGCATCGCCAGCGTTTTTGCCATGCGCCAGAACAGGCGCGCGAGCTGGCTGAAGGCAATTGCTTCCAGGCCGCTCGGGCTTGTATTCGGCGGGACGGGAAACAGCTCAAGTCCCACGATGGGGCCCGCATCGACCTTTTCGATCATGATATGGGCTGTCGCGCCGAATGTCGCCGCGCGTTCGTAGATTGCGAAATGACAAGGGACCCAGCCGGGATATTGCGGCGGTCCGGGATGGAAATTATAGGCGCCGAAGCCGAGGGCATCGAGAATTCGCGCCGGCACGACGACGGGCGTGACGAACGCGATCAAACGCGCCCGACGCAGAATGCTTATATCGATCGCCTCCAGCTCCGGTAGCGATTTCGCGGTGTGGATAGACAGGCGCGGATTATGGTTGCATAGCACACCGGCCAACGCGGACTCTTCAACCGGTCCGGTCAGCAAGATAACGGTGTCGAAGACTACGCTCGCGGGCTCCGACGCTGGAAGTGCGGGCATCTACGAAAATATCCAGGACAATCTTGTCCCGTCCGAATCGCGTCGTCCCTAAGCTTGCTGGTAAGCAAGTGCGGTTGGTAAAGCAATTTAGAAACCTGGAGCGTCCCCAATTTGTATTCGTCGCTTCGCTTTTTTTACACACGCTTTATGTGCGCAGCGAACCGCACGCAATAACATCGGCGGCAGGCCGAGCTTACGAACCGCAGCGAGTATTAACGAACCTGCCGAAGCACACGGTCAAGTTCGGCGGCAATAGCGACCGCCGACGGCGTATCGGAATGCACACAGACTGTCGCTGCTTTGACGGGAATGTCCTGGCCAGCTGTCGTTGTGACCGCATGATCTCGCATCACGCGCAAAACTCTCGCTGCCGCTTTAGCGGGGTCTACCGCATCGTGAACGCGACTGAGAATTAGATTGCCGTCCCCATCGTATTCAAGGTCGGCATAAAATTCCGGAATGAGTTCAACGCCCTTGTCCTTGTAAGCAGTTTCGTGTGCCGTAAATGCCATGCCGAGAATTGGGACCCCGAACGGGAGCACAGCATTGGCAATCGCCGCCGCAATAGTTTCGTCGCGAGCAGCCATCCCATATAGCGCGCCGTGCGGCTTGACGTGATTGAGCGGAACGCCTTCGGCATCAAGAAACGCCTTTAGCGCACCAACCTGATACGTCACTAAATCAGTCACTTCCGCCGGCGAGATGACCATTGCCCTGCGGCCAAAGCCCTGGAGGTCCGGCAGCGATGGATGGGCCCCGACTTTGACGTTGTGCTTTTTCGCAAGACGCACCGTTTCGCGCATTGTCGTCGGGTCGGAAGCATGGAAACCGCACGCGACATTTGCCAAATCGATGTGGGGCATCATCGCCGCATCATCGCCAAGCCGGTACAAGCCGAACCCCTCGCCCATATCGCAATTGATGGTCATCCGCATGCGCAAGGCCTTCAAAGCACAGCTTTTGCCGCGAGCACGCATTGCGCCGTGCTCCAGCGCCGCTCGGACCGGATATTCGTAGATTTGCCCATGCGACGTTTTGCCCGGCACGTCCCCGCCGGGTCTATTTAGCAGTACGCACACTGCAGGCGAGCAAAAATCTTATTTTGGCGCCTAATTCTCAGAACATTGCTCAATCAGAAAATCTTCGAGCTTTTTGCCGCCGCCGATTGCATCGCTCAACCATCGGGGTCTGGCACCTCGGCCGGCCCAGGTCTCGCCATTGGGACCCCGGTACTTCGGAAGAGCCTTCCGGCGCCTCGCCTTGGGCGCCCTCTCCCCGCCATTTATCATTTCGCCGCCGGTGAGCCGGTCCAGCTCTTTCCGCAACGCTTCGGCACGACTTTCGAGCAGCTCCGCGATTTCGTCGCGCAACTTGCAAAGCTCCTCGTTAGAAAGATCAGCGAAAGAAGGGTCTTTAGGCACCATGGGTCGTCCATCGATACTGAAGTTAAAACGTCCCACTCGGTGACTGAAATCCGCAGGCGGACTTACTGATCGAATTTCTCTTCAATCTCCAACGCGATCGTCGTCAGATCGACGCCTAGCTCTTGCAATATGCGTGAGAGGTCTTCATGCGAGCTGTCGCGTGCGGTCGTTGTGCATTTTTGTGCAACGGCTCGAAGATCTTCAATAATGCTTTTTATCATCCGTCAACCTGGTTCGCCCGCCCAGTGCGGATGGGTCGCTTAAAGCGTGCGGTCAGGTTTGTCTTGTCATTTTCGGCCAACAATTTGATGGTTTTTGCCAACGCTGGCGCTTGGTTTAAGCGCTAAACGCGCGCGATTTACCGCATGCTTACCCGATCGCTGCTGCTTGGCCCGAGCAGCGCGGGGATTGGTGCCAGTCCAACGTTGAAACGCGCGCGTAAAGGCTCCGATTTCGGAATAACCCAGCAGCCACGCAATTTCTGAAATCTGCAGGCCGTGGTCCGCCAGATAACGATGCGCCAAAGCCGATCGCACGGTACTGAGTATGTCAGCAAAAGACGAGCCTTCGGACGCCAGTCTGCGCGCCAGCGTTTTCGCGCTCATGCCGAGCTTTGCCGCAACCACATCGATGCGCATTTGCCGATGCGGCAGGAGCGTGGCAATTGCATTTTCGACCCTAATCTTGAGCGGGCTGGCCTTTGTTTGAAGACGAAGGAGCGCCTCTTCCGCACAGCGTACACAGAGTCGATTGAGGTAGGGATCGGCCGTTACGATCGGATAGTCCGCACTGTCCGCGGGAAAGATGACCTCATCCGCGTCCGTCCCTATTTCTATTTCGCTGTCGAGCAATTTTTCTATGTCGCGACTGTCCTGAGTCCTGGCGTGCATGATCCGGACCTTCACGGGTTTAAGATCGCGCTCGGTCACCTTTCGACAGATGCGGATCAGCGCGGCCATCCAGGCTTCAATCTGGTGCGTGTCCGTATGTCGCGCGACCCCTGAATATTGTAAACGAACGCGAAGATGGGAATCCTTTTTCACCGTCAACACAATTCCGTCATTCACGACGATGCTGTATCGCGCCACCCTCAGCAAAGAGTCCAGCAGCGTTTCAGCTGATGCGGCCACGTAATATAACAACCCGATTTCGCGCGGGTCGTAAGCGTAAGCAAGATGAAACCCGAGGAGATTGTCGTGAACTGCGTTTGCGACCAGATCGATGAACTTGATCTGGTTCCGGACACCGAGCGGGATATCCTTGTTCTCAAGGGCCTCGATAGTGAGCCCGGCTTTGTGGACCAATGTCTCGACGTCAACGCCTTCTTGCCGGGCTCGCGCGTACGCAAGACGCGAAAGAAGTCCGCCGCAGCTTCGCAGCGCGCTGATCTTTTTCAGACCGGACTGGGGCATTGATCCGCCATTACCGACCAGACACGTCGGCGGGAGCATACCATTTTCACTCAGCGCGTCATGCCGCCTGAAGCGGCCGCTAAAGCGGACAACTGAGCGCCGGAGCGCTATTGCATCGTGGTAACGGCATTGTGTTGTGGGTTTTCGAACGACATAATCGGTCCTCTCGATTCGTCGTGAACACGGAAAGCGATGCGCTCGCAGACGCCTTCGCGCGCACCAAAGGAAACTTCAGCAGCGATACAAGAAGCTTTCCGGCAAGCAGTTGCCCTGCATCAGCAAGGTCGATTTGCCGAGGCAGAGCTGATTTATCAAGACATCCTGCGGCAAGAACCAGCTTTCTTCGAAGTGCTGCACCTGCTGGGGGTTGTTGCTCTTCAAACCCGCAGGACACAGGAAAGCGTCGAGCTGATCACCAAAGCAATTGCGGCTATCGCACTCGCCGCGAACTATGCCGAGGCGCACAACAATCGCGGAAATGCGTTGTACAACTTGGCGCTTCCGGAGCAAGCGTTGGCAAGCTACGAAAAGGCTGTCGCACTCAAGCCAAACTATGCGGAGGCGCACAACAATTGCGGAAACGCCTCAAGTTATCTGAAGCAGTGCGACGGTGCGATCGCGAGTTACGACAAAGCTATTGCGCTAAACCCGGATTATGCAGAGGCGCACTTCAACAAGAGTTTGCTGCTGCTGCTTATGGGCCGCTTCGAGCAAGGCTGGCAGCTCTATGAGTGGCGGAAAAAGAAGGCCAACCCAATTGCACCACGACAATACCGGCAGCCACTCTGGCTGGGCGAAAAGAATATCGCAGGAAAAACTATATTGCTCTATGAGGAACAAGGATTGGGAGACACCATCCAATTTTGCCGCTACGCCAACTTAGTTGCCGATCTGGGCGCGAAAGTCATTTTAGAGGCGCCGCCCCAACTGACACGTTTGCTGGGAAGTCTCTCGCAAGCGGTCGAGATCGTTGAGACCGGAGCGTCGCTACCCGACTTCGATTATCGGTGCCCACTGTTGAGTTTGCCGTTGGCGTTCAAAACGGAACTTTCAAATATTCCGGCAAAAATCCCTTACCTCAAAGCCGATTTAGAAAAATCACGGTCCTGGAGGGAAAGGCTTGGCGAGAAGAACAAGGCAAGAGTGGGCTTGGTGTGGTCCGGTGGCATCCGCCCCAATCAGCCCGTGTCTGTGAACAGGCGCAGGAATATTCCATTAAGCAAACTCGCCCGTCTCAGGCTTCCGGATATCGATTTCTACAGTTTGCAGAAGGGTCAGCCAGGCGAATCGGAGCTGGCGGAACTGAAGCGTAACAACTGGAATGGGCCCGAAATTATCGATTTCGCCAGCCACCTGCACGATTTTTCAGATACCGCTGCTCTTATGGAGAACCTGGATCTGCTCATAACCGTGGATACCTCAACCGCACATCTCGCTGGAGCTTTGGGTAAGCCGGTCTGGATTTTCAACCGGTTTGACAACTGTTGGCGATGGCTTTTGGAGCGAACGGACAGTCCCTGGTATCCGACAGCAAAGCTGTACCGGCAGGAGAATGGTTAGGACTGGGACAATGTCGTCGAGCGCGTCAAAACAGATTTGGCCGGTTTTCAGGCCGGTGCCGCATAGACTTAACAGCGCAAGTTGGTCTTGCGAATTTGCCCCTGAGTGAGATTGCGGTTTACTGCGTCGTTTCCTGCGCAATAGCGCCAAGCAGCGCAGTCATCGCCTTCACGGCCGGCGCGCTGGCGGCGCCGAGCCTGTGGCGTTGCGCGGCCCAGGCCGGATCGTTGTAGGAGAGCCAGACGTTGCCATCGGCGTCCTCCCAGACCAGCGCCTTGAGCGGCAGATCGATGCCGGCTGACTGCTGGTCCTGCATCAGCGCAGTGCCGCCCTTCGGATTGCCAAAAATCACCAACTCCGTTGCGCGCAACGGCAAGCCGGCCGAAGCGGCGCCGGCGGCGTGATCGATACGGGCAAAAACGGTGAGTTGTCGCGCGGCAAGCTCGGCCAGCAGACGGTCACTTGTTTCGCACGCTGAAAAACGGCTTTGTACTGACACGACGCCATCGTGGGGCATTGATGATGTCCTGTTGGGAACCCACCCCTACTGGTGAAATCAGGAGGGAGCGTCGCGCGTATCGGAATATTTACGATCAATTTATGTCCCGCGCATTGCGACCCGACCTACAAGCTTGCAGGGGCGCTAGCGGGAGTCGAACCAATGTGGATTATGGTCGTCTATGTTTTGATTGTTATCGTCTGTGAATTGATCGTTGTCGGAATCGGTTTGGTCCTGGATCGAGTTGCTCCGCTAGCCAGTTTGCCAGTTTCGTTGACGCTGTTCTTTGCCGTCCTCTGGTTTGGATGGCTCCTGGCGGTGCGTTGGACGGATCCCAAGCGGGCCAAGAAATCAAAATTTGCCACCGGGAACTAGACCTGGCTCACGACGCTGGTAGTTTAGCCTCTCAACAAAAAAAATTGTCCGGGAGACAAGGATGTGGAACCAAATATACAACCCGCTTAACAGTACGTTTCTATCAACCTGCGCAGCAGCACTGCCCGTCGTAACGCTCCTGGTTCTCATCGCATCGAATAAGGTCAAGGCTCACATCGCGGCGCTCATTGCGCTTATCGTCGCGAACCTGGTTGCCATCGTCATCTTTACAATGCCGACCGACATGTCGCTGCGCGCAAGCGTGCTCGGCGCAGTCACCGGGTTCTTCCCCATCGGCTGGATCGTTCTGAACGTCATTTTCCTCTACCGGTTGACGGTGGAACGGGGCGTGTTCGAGACCCTCCAGACCACCATTGGCGGCGTCACCGAGGACCGCCGATTGCAATTGTTGCTCATAGCCTTCTCCTTTGGTGCGTTCTTCGAAGGGGCGTCCGGCTTCGGCACGCCGGTTGCAGTGACCGGAGCGATCCTGATCGGACTTGGCTTCTCGCCGCTGGCAGCGTCCGGCCTGTCGCTGATCGCCAACACAGCTCCGGTCGCCTACGGAGCCCTCGGCACGCCGATCGCGGGCCTCTCGAGCGTCACAGGCATTGATCCATTCCTGCTCGGGGCCATGGTCGGCCGCCAATTGCCGTTTTTCTCACTGATCGTTCCGTTCTGGCTGATCTGGGCCTTTGCAGGCGTTAAGGGGATGAAAGAGATCTGGCCCGCGATCCTGGTGACTGGTGTCTCCTTCGCAGTTCCGCAGTTCCTGATTTCCAACTTCATCAACCCGTGGATCGTCGATATCGGCGCATCATTGATCTCGATGGGCTGCCTGATCGTCTTCCTCAAAGTATGGAAACCGAAGACCATCTGGACATCGCCCGCCCTTCGCAGCCGCGATGATTCAGCCGCCACGATGGCCAAGAGGCCGGAGAAATCGTCAAAAAAGCCGACGACCGCCGAAGTGTGGTTCGCGCTGCTGCCGTGGATCATCGTTTGCGTGGTCCTGCTGGCGTGGGGCACGAACGCGGTCAAGGGCGTCCTCAACGCCTACGCGACCTGGAATTTCCCCGTCCCCGGCCTGCACAACATGATCAATAAAGTCGCGCCGGTCGTGCCAACCCCGACGAAGGAAGGTGCGGTGTTCGCGTTCACCTGGTTGTCCTACACGGGGTCGGGGATGCTGATCGCAGCAATCATCTCCGGCGTATTGATGGGATTCTCGCCGGTGAAGCTGGTGACGGAATATGGCAAGACCATCAAGGTCTGCGCCTACTCGCTCATCACCATTTCAGCGATGCTGGCGATCGGCACCCTCACCCGCCTGTCCGGCATCGATGCCACGCTCGGTCTCGCCTTCGCCGGTGCCGGCGTGCTCTACCCGTTCTTCGGAACCTTGCTGGGCTGGCTCGGTGTCGCCCTCACCGGATCAGATACGGCCTCGAACATCCTGTTCGGCAATCTTCAGAAGATAACCTCCGAACAACTGGGTCTGCCGCCCATTCTAATGGCAGCCGCCAATTCCTCCGGCGGTGTCATGGGTAAGATGATCGACGCGCAGTCGATCGTGGTGGCGTCGACCGCCACCAACTGGTTCGGACACGAGGGCACGATCCTGCGTTTCGTATTTCTCCATTCGATTACGCTGGCGTGCCTCGTCGGCGTGCTGGTCATGCTCCAGGCTTACGTCTTCACCGGCATGATCGTGCAGCCATAAGCGTTCCCCTCCGCGCAACAACGCCCTGCATCCTTCGATGCAGGGCGTTAGTTTGGTGCAGGAGACGGGATCTAAGCCACGCGCAAGCCAGCATCGCCTTGTGTTGCATCTGCTGACGCGCTGACGATGGCCGCATAATGCTGAAATATGCTTGGGCATCCGGCAAAATGCAGAAAATATGCTTTTGACATTTCATTCATCAGATGAGGCCAGATCGCCTCCACGTCGGGCCGCGACGCAGTTTTGCCGAAAAATTCAGGAAATTGCATGACAAGGAACTCGAGCACACCCCAATTGAATCGTGGAGATAGTTTTTGAAACGCGCCTTCCATCATCAGTGCATGCGACAGAAATGGTTGTTCGTAGAGGCGGCCGTGATCCTCATTTTCATAGACATGAAGAAGCAGTGCATTGTGGAACATCGGTGAAAGCACGAGCACACCTGCGCCGAACATGATCCCGGTCTCATTTTTAATGCCATATGACGCATAATTATTTTCCTGGAAAAACTTCCACATCAATATCGGATCGACTGCGCCGTAATCTATCTTGAGCAGCCGCTCGACATAGATCAGCCGTTCATGCACCGACAATTGATCGCTGCATTCGCAGATACCGACTCTGCGATGATCCGGCATGCTTTTCAGAATATCCGGAGCTGTATTCGAAAAAACGATGTCCGAATCCACCCAGACCAGGCGCTCATAGTGGCGCGCCCACGGCTGGTTCAGAACCAGAAGCTTTTGCCAGGATACCGAGCGAGCGCGGGCACGCTCTGTATCGTCGAGGTGGCACTCGATGATGATGATGTCATAACCGTATTTATCGGCATAAGCGGTCCAGCTGTTTTTGCAGGCCGCGGCCCAGGGCGTTTGGTAGCGGTCGCCCATCACAATGCTGACAATCGCGTTTTTGCAGTGGGTGTCCGGTAAAGGCTGGTCCCTGTGATTCAAAATCGTGATCATCCGGTAGGCCCCCTTTACGGATTCAAAAAAACGCCCCTCGTCCTGAAATACTGCGTAGACTCTTCACCGCAGTGCGAATCAGTGCACTGGGTTGATAGGTAAAAAAGCAAAACCGAGTCGTCCAGCGAATTAAGTTTCGCCTGCGCCCTGACATCCAGGATTCACAGAATGCTCGACAGACCCAGCACTGCCGCCGTCGAAGCGGCGTTTCCTGCCGGCGACTATGTTTCCCCGGGCTTACGCCGAGTGCAGCCTGATGCCTGCTTCCCATTCATGGCGATCCACCCCGACAAAGCATCAAATCCCTGGCCTTGGCTGCGCAAAAGCATCCCCCATAACTACTATTCCGACCGCCGGTCCCCGAATATCGGGTTCGTCAGTCGCGACGAGGCCCACATCCTGTACAACACGGCGCTGCTGTTTCACGGTCAGCGTGCACTGGAAATCGGTTGCTGGCTGGGATGGTCGGCATGCCACCTCGCGCTCGGCGGCGTGGAGCTCGATGTCGTGGACCCGATCCTTGCTGATCCCGACTTCTACGGAAGTGTGACAGCCTCGCTCTCCGCAGCAAGCGTCAACGACCATGTGCATCTCATTCCCGGCGGCAGCCCAAGCGAAGTGTTGCGCCTGCATAACCATGAGCGCCGCAGTTGGGCGCTGATCTTCATCGATGGCAATCACGAGCGCCCCGGCCCGTTGCAGGATGCGAAGGCCGCGCATCTCGTTGCGGCACCTAATGCCCTGGTGTTGTTCCACGACCTCGCCTCGCCGGATGTGACCGAGGGATTGAACTATTTGCGTGACCAAGGCTGGCAGACGTTGATCTACCAAACCATGCAGATCATGGGAGCGGCCTGGCGCGGCCGGTGTCGCCCGTTGCCGCATGCGCCGGACCCGGCGGTCGAATGGCCGCAAATGCCGGATCACCTCAAGGGCTACCAAGTCAGCGGCTGATTCTTCGATGACAAATCCAACGCTCGCCGATCAGCCGCAGTGGGTGAATGAAATTATTGCGCGCGTTCGTCCTTACACGATGACAAGCCCCGAGCGCATCGCCTCTCTATGTAACGCTGTCGAGTATGTCGTCCGATGCAATATCCCCGGCGACATCGTCGAATGCGGGGTTTGGAAGGGCGGCAGCATAATGGCGGCGGCGCTGACGCTGTTAAGATGCGGCGAAAAGCAGCGCAAGCTACGGCTGTTCGACACGTTTGAAGGAATGTCGGCGCCCACGGAGAAAGACCAGACGCGCTATACCGGCGGTCAGGGCATGGTGGCGGCGGCGGATCTGCTGGCGCATTCCGACCCCTCGCAGTCAGAAAATGTCTGGGCCCGGTCGCCTTTGGACGAGGTCCGCCACAACCTGGCGGGCGTGAGCTATCCGGATCATCTAATCGAATTCGTCAAAGGGCGGGTCGAGGACACGCTTCCAACTCCGACGATAAGCCAGATCGCAGTGCTGCGGCTGGACACCGACTGGTACGAATCAACGCGTCATGAGTTGCAGCATCTCTACCCGCATTTGATGCGGCGAGGAGTCCTGATCATCGACGACTACGGCCACTGGGAAGGCGCCCGCAAGGCGGTCGACGAATACATCGCAATCAACGGTCTGCCGCTGCTGCTCAATCGCATCGACTACACCGGCCGCATCGCGATCAAGCCCTAAATCTGCCGGCAGCTGACTTGATGCCGTCGTTTTTTCCGAAGCGGAGGCGTATCCGGAACAATTCAGTTAATCAGCCTTCGACTTAAGTAGCGCCCGGCTTCAAAAATTTCTCGGATGGGAAAAAATATCAAATAAATGGCACGGGAACACAGGTCGCATCCAATAAAAGCCTGTTTGCGGATCGAAAAAAACCCTGCTTGCCACGCTCATAGCGGCCTTCTCCAACATCTGGAAGGAAGCCGTTATCGTGAAGCGTACCCGTATCACCACTGCCGTACTCTGCTTTTCAATCGTGTTCATCGGCGCTGTATCCGCCGCTAAAGCCCAATCGGGAATCGCCTCAACCTATTCGGGGGGCAAGACGGCGAATGGCGAGATCGCCAAAGCGAGCGACATGACCGCTGCCCACAAAACTCTGCCATTTGGAACACTGGTGCGCGTCACCCATCAGCACACTGGCCGGTCGATCGTCGTCCGAATCAACGATCGTGGACCGTTCGTGCGCGGCCGGGTCATCGACGTCACGCCGGCAGCAGCGCACGCATTGGGCTTCTCGGGTCTGGCGCCCGTAACGCTTGATGTTATCGACCATCCGGGCCGAACGGCTGCGCGATCATAAGACAGAGACGACGCCGCAAGGCGGGTTGGCGGCCAGCTGTTCCATCGCAATGCGGTGGAACAGTTTTTTTATGGGGGCGCGGCACCCTCACCCTGGGACATTTCGAGTACAGTGAGGTGTTCTTCTCACGAGATATCGGCACGCGCTGATGTGTGAGGCTGGGAGTGCACCATGAAACCCAATCGCCGTCCGGCAAAACGCCCGCGCAAGATTGAACGCCCTTCGCGGGCCACGGCCGAGAGTGCCGTGCGAACCTTGATTCAATGGGCTGGCGATGATCCGGACCGGGAGGGGCTTCGGGGCACGCCGGCCCGCGTCGTTCGCGCCTATGAGGAATGGTTTGCCGGCTACTTCGACGATCCGCGCGACTATCTCCAGCGGACCTTCGAGGAAGTCGCGGGCTATGACGAAATGGTGCTACTGCGCGACATCCGTTTCGAGTCCCACTGCGAACATCACATGGCGCCGATCATCGGCCGTGTTCATATCGGTTATCTCCCGCGCAGGCGGGTTGTCGGCATTTCAAAGCTGGTGCGGCTGGTCGACGTCTACGCCAAGAGAATGCAGGTTCAGGAGAAGATGACCGCCGAGATCGCGGCCTGCCTCAATGCTGTTCTCAAACCGTCCGGAGTCGCTGTCGTCGTCGAAGGCGCCCATGAATGCATGACAACGCGCGGTGTCCACAGATCTGATGTGACCATGGTGACAAGCCGCATGCTCGGCGTGTTCCGGACGAACTTCAAAACCCGGCAGGAATTCTTTGCGGCAATAAAGCTCAAACATGGCGGCGAGGACGGCTCGATTTAGTTGAGCGCCTGCTTAGCCTTAAAATACCAACTTCTTCAGCAGCTGCTCGAGGGCCAGCTTGCCCTCCAGGTTCGCCGTGCTTCGCGACTCGAAATATTCCTCTGAATGCGCGACTGGGCTCACCCGCCCAGCGCGGTAGATTTCCCATCGCCAGGGTTTCGGCATGCGGGCGCGGTTCTTCACCACGACCGAGTAATCGGTCCGGTCAAGGCCGCCCTTCATGACGCGTGGGGGTTCACGCTGGAGGTCGCCGTCGCTCACGCCGCCTGATCCTGTTGATGGGCTGCCGCAAGATCGGCCGGATCGACGTTGACCATTTCGATCGACGCCGGCTGGGCCCCATTAGAGGGTAGAAAGATCATCGTCGCGACCCGGCGGTAAACCGGGAACGACAACCCCTCGATCAATTCCTCGTCCGTCGCCACTTCATAGTCACCAGACGCCAGGCGCCGGTCGACGCCTTTGAGCGAAAAAGGATGCTGGAATGTCAGCGTCACGCGTTTCGTGCGTGTCAGCATTGAAATGTCCTCGGTGGCAAAGCGACAGCACGACCGTGAGCCGCGCCGGCGGCGTGCTCACCAAATAAGAAACGCGAGGACTATTCCAGCCGAGATCAGAAATCCGAGCCCCCAGAAGGAATAGGTCACCATCCTGTCGATCGCGTCGCCATGCATCCAGCCACTATGCGCGTTTTGAACGGCAATAGATACAAGTATATTAGACGTGGCCGTAGCGCGGTGCCCGGTGAAAAGCAGGAGCATTGTATGGAAAAACTGGAAGTCACCCGCAACGCGCAAACCGATCAATTCTCGGTCGTTCTTTCCAGGGGCAACGACACCATACGGTGCATGGTGACTGTCGAGGCAGGCCATACGAGCTCCGACGAAGAGAAGCACCGCGCCGCCCTCTCAAAGGCCAAGGCACTTGCCAGGGCTCTTGATGCTGCGATCAGGGGCACCTAACGGACGTCTCAATTTAATGAATGACGTCAAGTTTAACCTTCGCAACACCTCGATCGACAATTCCCAAAGTTTCTGCCGCCGAATACGAGACGTCGACAACGCGTCCGGCAACGTATGGACCGCGGTCATTGATGCGAACTGTGACGGATCGCCCGGTCGCGACATTTGTCACGCGCAACCGGGTACCGAATGGCAACGTCGGGTGAGCGGCAGTCAACTCATTCGGATTAAACTTTTCGCCGTTCGCTGTCTGTTGTCCATCCGAGTAGAAGCTGGCGACTCCATACGATGTTGCTGGCGTCGCGGCCGTGTGTTTGTACGGCGTGTGCTTGATCGCTTTGATCGCGACACGCCGGTGGGTGACCGGGGCCTGTTGGTTCCCTTCCGGCAGCGCCGCCTGTCGACTGGCGCGCAATCCGGATGTGTCCGGGACGGACGCGGTTTGCATGCAAGCGCCAAGCGCCGCCGCCGTCATGACGACGGGAACCAGCCGAACAAAGTTCCGAATACGCGTTGATGACGCCAAAGGTGTAGTCCCCTCGCGCCGAAGTCCGACAGCCAATCGGGGCGGCACCGTGGCCAGATCATAGCCAACGAGGGCGCAGCCTGATTTTCATCGTTTCGTGTGATCGATTTGTCACGCGTGGGAACACTCGAGATGCTGCGGTTACGGTAATTAGCAACCGGCATGGCGCGTCGACGTCCCGAAGCCACGCGAAATCTAGTCTGGGCTTTTTCCGACGCCGTGCCCCTTCAGCGCGCTGCCGATCTCATCCAGAATCGCCGGATCATCGATCGTCGCCGGCATTGTCCATGCGTCGCCATCAGCGATCTTCTTGATGGTACCGCGCAGAATCTTGCCTGATCGCGTCTTCGGCAATCGCGCCACCGTGATTGCGAGCTTGAACGCCGCCACTGGACCGATCTTTTCGCGCACCAGCGCGACGATTTCCTTTTCAATTTCCGCCGGCGGACGATTGACGCCGGCCTTCAAGACAATGAACCCACAAGGCACCTCGCCTTTGAGCTCATCCTTGATACCGAGCACCGCACATTCCGCGACGTCAGGGTGTCCAGCCAGCACCTCTTCCATGCCGCCGGTAGACAGCCGATGGCCGGCGACATTGATGATGTCGTCGGTGCGGCTCATGACATAGACGTAACCGTCGTCATCCTTGTAGCCGGCGTCCGCCGTCTTGTAGTAGCCGGGAAATTCCGCGAGGTAGCTTTCCTTGAAGCGCGCGTCCTGCTGCCAGAGCGTCGGGAAACTTCCGGGCGGCAGCGGCAACTTGACCACGATGGAACCGATCTTGTTCACCGGCTGCAGTTTGCAGGCTTCGTCGACGATATCGATGGCGTAGCCCGGCATCGGCACGCAGGCCGAACCGTAACGCACTGGCAGCGCACCAAGGCCGACCGGATTGCCGGCAATGCACCAGCCGGTCTCGGTCTGCCACCAGTGGTCGATCACCGGCACACCAAGCACTTCCTCCGCCCACTGGATGGTTGGCGGATCCGCGCGCTCGCCGGCGAGGAACAATGTGCGGAATTTGGAGAGGTCATATTTCCCAATGAACTCGCCCTTGGGGTCTTCCTTCTTGATGGCGCGGAAGGCGGTGGGCGCGGTGAACAGCGACACCACGCCGTGCTGTGCGATCACGCGCCAGAAGGCGCCGGCGTCGGGCGTCCCGACCGGCTTGCCCTCATAGAGGATCGACGTGCAGCCGTGGAATAACGGCGCATAGACAATGTAGGAGTGGCCGACCACCCAGCCGACGTCGGAGCCGGACCACCAGACCTCGCCAGGTGCAATGCCGTAGAGATTTGGCATCGACCATTTGAGTGCGACCATGTGGCCGCCATTATCGCGCACGACTCCTTTTGGGATTCCCGTGGTGCCTGATGTGTAGAGAATGTAGAGCGGGTCGGTCGCGGCAACCGGCACGCATTCGCTGGTCTTGGCGTAATTGACGGCGTTCTCCCAGACCTTGCGCCAGTCATGATCGCGGCCAGCCGTGAGCGGCGCCTCGCATTGCGGGCGCTGGAGGATCATGCAGGCCTGGGGCTTGTGCTTGGCTAAGTTGATCGCTTCGTCCAGCAGCGGCTTGTAGGGCACGACCCGCGTGCCCTCGATGCCGCAACTCGCAGAGAGGATCACTTTAGGCTTGCAATCGTCGAGACGGGTGGCGAGCTCCTTCGCCGCGAAGCCGCCGAACACCACCGAGTGGATGGCGCCAATGCGCGCACAGGCGAGCATGGCGAACACCGCCTCCGGCACCATCGGCATGTAAATGATGACGCGGTCACCTTTCTCCACGCCGAAATCGCGCAGCATCGCCCCGAGCAATTGCACCTCGGACAGCATGCGGCCGTAGGTGAAGGTCTTCACGGTGTTGGTGACGGGGGAATCGTAGATCAGCGCCGGCTGGTCATTGCGGCCGGCGAGCACGTGACGATCGAGCGCGTTGTAGCAGGTGTTGCAGGTGGCGCCCACGAACCAGCGGCCGTAGATGCCGGCGTCACGGTCGAAGATCTTCTTCGGCTTCTCGTACCAGACGATATCCGCCGACGCTTCCGCCCAGAACACCTCGGGGCTGCGCTGCCAATGCGCATAGACGTCGTGATAACGGCTGGTACGGGCGTCCATCGCCCCCTCCCTTTTTGGTCTTTGGCCGCGATTGTGGAACGGCCGGGCGCGGCAAACAAGGCAGGGCCTTGCGCCATTGACTACACCGCCCCCGCCCTGAAGATGAGCTGATGCTGAGTCTGAAACCGGCTTCTACCGAGGCGACGCCCTGCAAAATATGCCAGCAGCCCGCCCCGCTTTTCGGCCTCGTCGACTTCAACAGGAACTGCCAGATCCCGGATTGCCGGTTGCGGGCATCGGTGCAGTCGTGGCGCACCTGGCGGATCCCGGGCTGGTTCTGTTTTCGACGTTGCTGCAACCGCAGGGTTTCGATCAGCTCGGCATGAACTGGTGGTATGTCGGC
>Ga0075021_10000214_pt1 | contig 32542 bp, 36 predicted proteins | sample ColStrG_CSR_2012_FD_72749 | JGI IMG/M metagenome (GOLD analysis project Ga0075021, IMG submission 72749) | Freshwater sediment microbial communities in response to fracking from Pennsylvania, USA - Cold Stream Run_MetaG_CSR_2012 | ecosystem: Environmental > Aquatic > Freshwater > Creek >...
GCCCAATCGTCGATACCTGGTGGCAGACCGAGACCGGCGGCATCTTGATCACGCCGCTGCCTGGCGCAACCAAATTGAAGCCTGGCTCGGCGACGCTGCCGTTCTTCGGCGTCCGCCCTGCCGTGGTCGACGAGAAGGGCAACCAGCTCCAAGGCGAAACCAGCGGCAATCTGGTGCTGCTGGACAGCTGGCCGGGGCAGATGCGCACTCTTTACGGCGACCACAAGCGGTTCGTCGAAGCCTATTTCTCGACCTATCCGGGCATGTATTTCACCGGCGATGGCTGCCGGCGCGATGCCGATGGCTATTACTGGATCACCGGCCGGGTCGATGACGTGATCAACGTCTCGGGCCACCGCTTGGGCACGGCGGAGGTCGAGTCGGCGCTGGTTTCGCATCCGAAGGTGTCGGAGGCCGCGGTGGTCGGCTATCCGCACGATATCAAGGGCCAGGGCATCTATTGCTACGTGACGCTGATGGCGGGCGAGAAGGGCTCGGACGATCTGAAGGCGGAGCTTCGCCAGCATGTCCGCAAGGAGATCGGCCCGCTGGCGAGCCCGGACATGATCCAGTTCGCGCCCGGGCTGCCCAAGACCCGCTCGGGCAAGATCATGCGCCGCATCCTGCGCAAGGTCGCCGAGGACGATTTCGGCGCGCTGGGTGACACGAGCACCCTGGCCGATCCGGGCGTGGTGGATGATTTGATCGGCAACCGTCAGAACAGGAAAAAGGGATGACCACGACGTACTTCCCTCTCCAACCGCATCCTTCGAGACGCGCCTGAAAAGGCGCTCCTCAGGATGAGGACTGAGGGTGGGGCGGCAGGCGAATTGACCTCAATTCCGCTCCGCCCAATCGCCAAGCTTGCCCAGAAACGCCATGCAGCGCGGCAGTTCGCTGGCCTCGATGAACTCGTCCGGCCGGTGGGCCTGGGCGATGTCGCCCGGCCCGCAGATGACGCTGTCGCAGCCGCCGCGCTGGAAAAGGCCCGCCTCGGTGCCGTAGGAGACGGCGTGGGTTTCATTCTGGTCCATCAACCCAAGCACCAGCGACACGGCCTCCGACCCCAAGGCTGAGTTGAATGCCGGCACGCCATTGACCATCTCCGTCTCGATGCCGGTGTCGGCGCCGACGGCCTGCATCGAAGGCAGGCATTTTTCGCGCACGAACCGTTCGAAGCGCGCCGTCACCGCCGTGATGTCGAACCCAGGCAGCGCGCGGACTTCCCAACTCAGCGTGCAATGGCGCGGCACGATGTTCTGCGCCCGGCCGCCCTCGATCAGCCCGACTTGCACGGTCGAATAGGGCGGGGTGAATCGCTCATCTTGCCGCCCGCCCCGCAGCTCGTCCTCGATTTCGCCCAGCTCGGCAATCAGCAGCCCTGCATAATGAATGGCGTTGACGCCGATATGGGTCATGCTGGAATGGGCTTCGCGGCCGGTGATCGTGGTGCGGAACCGCGTCGCGCCCTTGTGGCTGTCGACGATGCCCATGCTGGTCGGCTCGCCAACGATGACCAGGCGCGGGCGGGTAAGCCGCGATCCCAGTTCCGCGATCATCGGGCGCACGCCGGTGCAGCCGACCTCCTCGTCGTAGGAAAACACGACGTGGATCGGCGTACTCAGCTTGCGCGCCAAAAAGTCGGGCACCATCGCCAGCACGCAGGCCAGAAACCCCTTCATGTCGCAGGTTCCGCGGCCGTAGAGCTTGCCGTCCCGCTCCGTCACCTTGAACGGGTCACTCGCCCACACCTGGCCCTCGACCGGCACGACGTCCGTATGACCCGAGAGGCCAATGCCGGGTTTGCCGGGCTCGCCGATGGTAGCGAATAGGCTGGCCTTCTGCCCATCCGGCGTCGGGACAAGCTGGCTTTCGATGCCGTAACCGGCAAGGTACATGCGCACGAATTCGATCAGCGGAATGTTGGTCTTGGCGCTGGTGGTGTCGAAGGCGACCAGTTGGTCAAGCAGCGCGCGTGGATCGGGCAAGATGGGCTCCGTTGTCAGTTCACCAGCCGCGCCTGATAGGGACTGTCGAGCGAAAATGCGGGAACCTCGACGTTGAACTCCCCGCCGCCGGCCAGTTCCATCTGATACCAGCCCGCCATGATGCCGGACGGCGTGGTCAGCGGGCAGCCGCTGGTATAGGTGAAAGCCTCGCCGGGTTTCAGCACCGGCTCTTCTCCCACCACGCCTGGCCCGCGCACCTCCTCGACATGGCCGCGCGCGTCGGTGATGCGCCAAAATCGCGAGCGCAACTGCACCTGCTCCTTGCCAAGATTGGCGATCTCGACCGTATAGGCCCAGAAATAGCGGTTCAGTTCGGGCGACGAGCGGTCATCGAGAAATTGCGGTTCCACCGTCACCCGGATGCTTCTGGTTGTCGCGCGATACATTTCTGCCTCAGCTTCTGCTCCGGCTTCTAGCGTGCTAGGTGCCTTGCGGGAAGGGACTCTCGCCCATGTTCGATGCACGAGTTCGCGGTTGGATCGACCCGCCCCTCAACGCGGCTGGACGGCTGCTTGCCCGCGCCCATATTGGCGCCGACGAAGTGACGCTGACCGGCTTTGTCTGTGGCATGATGGGCGCGGTCGCCATCGTATTCAACCAGATGTTGGCGGCGCTGGTGCTGATCCTGCTGGGCCGACTGCTGGATGGCCTCGACGGTGCCATCGCCCGGGCCACCCGTTCGACCGACCGCGGCGGGTTCCTGGACATCGCGCTCGACTTCATCTTCTACGGCTCGGTGCCGATGGCCTTTGCCATGCTTGACCCCTACCGGAACGCGCTGCCCGCGGCCGTCCTGATCGCCAGCTTCTACGCCAATGGCGCCGTATTCCTGGCCTATGGCATCATGGCCGAGAAGCGCGGGCTGGAAACTCGGCTGCAAGGCGAAAAGTCGCTGTACTACATGGCGGGATTGGCCGAGGGGACCGAGACGATCGTGGTGTTTGTCCTCTTCTGCCTGGTTCCAGGATTGTTTCCTTGGCTGGCGGGCCTGTTCGCGCTGATTTGCTATGCTTCGGCAGTCGCCCGGCTGGTGCTGGCCTGGCGCATGTTGGCCTGAGAGGGCTGCCAAAAGGGTTGTGCGTGCGTTTGCACCGGAGTTGACATGACGCGAAAGACTTTGCGGTCCAGATTGACGGCGACATTCGTGTTTCTCGGCGCGGTTTTGGTTATCGCGGCGATAGCCGGCTTCACCTATCCGTTCGTGGACGACCAAAGCGTTCCGGGCAAGCTGCTCAAATCCGGCTACGAGTACCTGCGCGACATGGCCCTGCTGATCGCCACCGGCGGCGTCGCGTATCTGACCAATGTCTTCCAGAAGCGATCATCCTTCGTCGATAGCCTGAAGGAGGAATGGCGCGACGTGCTGCACGCCAAATCGGCGCTGCTCGAATATACGCATCTGGAAAATCCGACGACGCAGCAGTATATCGCCGCCTTCAACATCCTCAGCGAAACAATCGACAACATGCGGACAGTTTACCGCAATGTCGGGGAGACACGTGAGCTGGTGGGACTGTATCCGTTCGCGCCGCTGCACGACATGCGGCGGGCGCTACAGACGCTCAATCCGCTGAAGTCCGCGAGTACCGCCGAGAGCGACCGCAAGATTGTCCGCGATGCGGTTCTGCAGGCGTTCTATGCGCTCCGGGAGCGATTTCTCGAGGAGCTCGACCTGGAAGAGCCGACCAGCCCGCTACTGATCTTCGCTGGCCGGCGGCGCAAGAAACCGGGAGCGACCGGAGCGGCCAACAGCTTGCAACTGCGGCAGCGCCGCCGGCAGGACAAGGCACCGCCGTCCGAGCCCGCCATCGATACCCTGCTGACCGATCTCTACAATCGCGAGCAGAGCACGCCCAAGCCCTGGCGCGACGTAACCGAGCCGGCCCCGAACGGCCGGGCCAAGGCGTGACGATCTCAGGTCCTGGCCGGGACCGGATCGCGCTTGATCCCGCCGGCGAGCGATGAGTAGGCCGAGTTGACACGCCGCGACATGGCGTTGAGGTACTCCTTGACCTCGCGTGGCAGTTCCGTGTTGGCGAAGCGGTCGGGATGGTATTGCTTGACCAGCCTGTGGTACGCCTCGCGGATTTCGTCCTTGCCCGCTGTTTCGGCCACGCCGAGCACCGTCCAAGGATTGAACTGCTCGCTCTTGGCCTGGGTTCGATTGAGCTGGTCGACGCGCGGAATTTGTTGTGGCTTTACCGACTGGATCGAGCCCTTGGCGAGAAAGAGCCGCTCGCCGTCCTGAACCTCGAGGTCGACAAAGCCGCTGGCGTTGTTGAGTTCATCGCCCAAGGAGCGGGTTGGAGGAAAATGCATTCGCCCCCGAATGATCTCGCCGTCGTCCAACGTCACCTCGACGTTTGAGGTGCTGCGCTCCGGCTCATTGAGCCGGTCAACCCGATTGCGTTCGAACATGAATGCTTGCCTGCCGTACCGGAATGACACGAGTTTGAGGTTCTGGCAGGCAGTTTGCAGGGATCGTGCCGGAAGGCAGGGACTAGGGATTGGGGCCAGATACTGATCCCGGCAGGCGGAATAGCAATGGCTCTTCCGGCATAGGCCGCCTGGCGGGCGCGCGACTGCGCGCACGGCGCAAGTGCGCCGGGGCCCCGCGACGTTTAGAGTCGTGGGCCAACTGACGATAGATTCTTAGGCAATTAAGCCGCGTTCTCGGCCATCGATTGATTGCTGGCGATCGTCATGCGCAGCTCGGAATAGGCAAGGTTGACGCGCGTCGCGACCGCGCTCAGGTAGTCGGCGACTTCCGCCGGCAGATCGGCGCGAATGAACCGGTCGGGGTGATAGGTCTTGGCCAGCGCGACATAGGCGTTGCGGATTTGCGCGGCGTCGGCGCCCTTTTGCAGGCCCAGCACTTCATAGGGGTCGAACTGGTCAAGGGAAGCGGCCCGGCGGCTCATCTGGTCGTTGCGCGGGACATTGAACTCCTTGACGGCCGCGATCGCGGTACGGGCAAGGAACATCCGCTGGCCCTCCATCGGCTCGAATTCGATAAAGGGATCGCCCTTGTTGAGCTCTTCCTGCAAGGTCCGGCTCTTGGAATGGAACATGTTGCCGCGCATTTGGGTGCCGATGGCCAGCGTCACCGTGACCTGAACCGTCACCCGGTTCATCCGCGCGTAATCGGCATCACTTTTCATGGCAGCTCCGAATGTCCGGTCGCGGGTCGCAGCCGCCCACCGACTGGCAGCGCGATCCCGGCATTCCGTGCAATATCCGATAATAACCAGTAACCCTTTACGTTGTGTTGCCTTAGCGATTTGAGCCTGGAGTTCAGCCTCGCAAGCCCATGGCGTGCAGTGCAGCAATGTGCTATGCGCAGCCGGAAAGCCGAACAACTCCAGAACACTCAGAAAGCCACGGGTCCCCGCATGGAGCTCCGAAACATTGCCATCATCGCCCATGTCGACCATGGCAAGACCACGCTGATCGACGTGCTGCTTCGCCAGTCCGGCGTCTTTCGCGACAACCAGAAGGTTGCCGAAAGGGCGATGGATTCCAACGACTTGGAGCGCGAGCGCGGGATCACCATCCTCGCCAAGTGCACCTCGCTGGTGTGGAAGGACGTGCGCATCAACATCGTCGATACGCCCGGCCATGCCGATTTCGGCGGCGAAGTGGAGCGCATCCTCAGCATGGTCGATGGCGTCATCGTGCTGGTCGATGCGTCAGAGGGGCCTCTGCCCCAGACCAAGTTTGTCGTCTCCAAGGCGCTCAAGCGCGGCCTCCGACCCATCGTGGCCATCAACAAGATCGACCGGCCCGACGAGCGGCATGGCGACGTGCTTAACGAAGTGTTCGACCTGTTCGCGGCGCTGGACGCCGACGAGAACCAGCTCGATTTTCCGGTACTCTACGGCTCGGCGCGCGAGGGCTGGATGGCCGCAGACCCTTCAGGCCCCAAGAAGGACCTGGGGCCGCTGCTCGACATGGTGCTGAAGCATGTTCCGCCGCCCACAGTTGAGGAAGGGCCGTTCCGGATGTTGGCGACCACCTTGGAGGTCGATCCCTATCTTGGCCGCATTCTGACTGGCCGCATCAGCTCCGGGCAGGTCAAGCCGAACATGGCCATCAAGGCCCTGTCGCGCGAGGGAAAGCTGATCGAGAGCGGCCGCGTTTCCAAGGTTCTCGCCTTCCGCGGGTTGGAGCGCCAGCCGGTCGAGATTGGCGTTGCGGGCGACATCGTGGCCATTGCCGGGCTTGAGCAGGCGACGGTCGCGGACACCTATTGCGCGATGGAAGTCGAGACGCCGATCAACTCGCAGCCCGTTGATCCGCCGACGCTTTCCATGACCTTCCGCATCAATGACGGCCCGCTGGTCGGCAAGGAGGGTGATAAGGTGCAAAGCCGCGTCATCCGCGACCGTCTGTATCGCGAGGCCGAGGGCAATGTGGCGCTGCGCATCGAGGATACGTCGGATACGGATGCGTTCGTGGTGTCGGGGCGCGGCGAATTGCAGCTCGCGATCCTGATCGAGACCATGCGCCGCGAAGGCTTCGAGCTGACGGTGTCGCGCCCTCAGGTGGTGTTCAAAAAGGACGAGACAACCGGCCAGCGGCTTGAGCCGTTCGAGGAAGTGATTGTCGATGTTGACGAGGAGTTTTCCGGCATCGTTGTGCAGAAGTTGTCGGAGCGTCGCGGCGATCTGCTGGAAATGCGTCCCTCGGGCGGCGGGCGGCAGCGTCTCGTGTTCAAGGCCCCGACGCGCGGGCTGATCGGCTATCAGAGCGAGCTGCTCTCCGATACGCGCGGCACGGCGGTGATGAACCGGCTGTTCCACAGCTACGGCGCCTTCAAGGGCGAGGTGCAGGGCCGCCGCAACGGCGTGCTGATCTCCAACGCCTCGGGTGTCGCGACGCAATACTCGCTCTGGTATCTGGAAGATCGCGGCAAGCTGATGATCGGCTCCGGCGTCACTGTCTACGAAGGCATGGTCATCGGCCAGCACGCCAAGGACAACGACCTTATCGTCAACGTGGTCGAGAACAAGAAGCTCACCAACGTCCGCGCCGCCGGCAAGGATGAGTCGACCGCGCTGAGCCCGCCGATGCAGATGACGCTGGAAAAATCGCTCGCCTATATCGAGGACGACGAGCTGGTGGAAGTAACGCCCGAGAGCATCCGCATCCGCAAGCGGTATCTCGACCCGAACCTGCGCAAGCGGATGGAGCGCAGCAAGGCGGCGGAGGTGGCGTAGGGGTTAGGCCCGCATTTGTCATCCTCGGGCTTGTCCCGAGGATCCATCGCGCAACATGCGCCAGCGGATCAATGGATCCTCGGGACAAGCCCGAGGATGACAATCATTACCAAGGGGCTAGAAAATGCAAGACAGCGCCTGTCGCGTCAAAATCGTTGAATGGCCTCAGGAGGATCGGTGCGGCGATGCTTGATTTCTGCTGTCGGTTCAAAGTGTCACGCTTCCGGGCCTGGTGTAGGAGGTGCCACTTTGCTCACGGATTGCTGACCGAGTCCCATCGTCAGAGCGGTTAGTCCGGCCATGCCGCCGAGCTGCATGCTCTCGACGGCCGTGCTGGGCACAATGACAATAGTGGAATTCTGCTTCAACCCTTCGTAGAGCATATTCATTGCGCGCAAATGGAGCGCTGCCGGAGTGCTGCCATAGGTGTTCGCGGCCTCCACGAATTTCTCCGCGATCTGGCGTTCAGAATCACCGAGGATGACACGCGCCTGGCGTTCGCGCTCGGCTTGCGCCTGCATCGACATGGCATCCTCGAGTGCGGGAGGAATCAGCACATCCTTGACTTCGACGGAAATGACATTGATGCCCCACGGTTCGGTGCGTGCATCGATGATCTTCTGCAGTTCCGTGCTGATCTTTTCCCTGCCTTCCAGCATGTCGGACAAAATCGTCTTGCCGATCACGTCGCGCAGCGCGGTCTGCGCCGCCCAATTGATGGCCGTTTGGTAATCGGCGACGCCGAGCGCGGCCTTCATTGGGTCGACAACTTTCCAGAACAGCACCGCGTCCACGTTCACTGGGACAGTGTCTTTGGTGAGCGTGCGTTCTGCTTTGAAAGATGACGTGATCACCCGTGTGTCGATCCAATAGGGGACGGTGTCGATGATCGGAATAATGAAGAACAGCCCGGGCCCGCGCAGCGCTTGGAAGCGGCCGAGACGCAGGACGATCGCCCTGTCCCACTGGTTCGCAACTTTGATTGCGTTAGCAACGATGAAGGCGATGATGACCGTGGCAACAATGGGCCAGTTACTCGTCCAATTGGCTGAAACACCATACGTCGCGTAGGTGAGAGTCACGCCGATGATGACGATGAGGACAAAGGCGAGCGTTGCAAGTGATGAAGCCGGTTTCATTGAAAGAGCCTCCGCAATTGAGCGTGGACTTGCCCTGGCTTGCACAGAAAGGAGAGGGCTTGGGGTGAAGGTATCGGTCTCACAGCATTCTGTCCTACTTTTTGGATTCTTATTTTGGTCCGGCCGAGCGTCCTTTGGCAGATGTGCCGGTCAAGGTCGATGCCGTGGTCTGGTACCGGATCGTCGATCCGATCAAGTCGGTGCTCGCGGTCAAGGACGCGCCCTCCGCCGTCACCCAGATTGCGCTGACGACGCTACGCAACATCATCGGCAAGCACACGCTCGATGACGTGCTGAAGGAGAAGGAGAAGCTCACCACCGAGATGCGCGTCATCGTCGATGCCGTCACCGAGGTGTGGGGCGTCGAGGTCCAGCAAGTCGAGATGAAGGACGTGGTCATCCCGCAATCCATGCAGCGGGCGATGGCGCAGGAAGCCGAGGCGCTGCGCGAAAAGCGGGCGCGGATCATCAAGGCGGACGCCGAGGTCGAGGCTGCTCAGCGCCTCAACGACGCCGCCACCGTCATCATGAAGAGCCCGGCGGGCTTGGAACTGCGCCGGATGCAGATGATCACCGAGGTTGGCGCCGAGCAGAACACCACGACCATCATCATGATGCCGTCGGAGTTCGTGAGCATGGCGCGCGGCATCGCCGATGCGGCGAAATTCATGACCGACAAGAAGGACGCGGTGTGACCTGCCCGGTTGCGAACGGGCAGGTCACGTCAGTCGCGCTCAGTTGAAGTGATAGCTGATGCCGGCGCGCAGGATGGTCTTGTGGTAGTCGAAATCATCAGAGGCGGCCGGGACAGTGCCCATCGCGCCAAAGTCATATTGCTGCTTGTCGGCGCCAAAATAGAAACCCTCTGCGCGGAAGATAAGGCTGTTCGGGAGTGCCAATTCGTAGCCGCCGCCCAGCGCAACACCGTAATGTCGATGATCGACGCGTTCGCCGGTGGCGTTGTGGACGAGGTATCGATTTTGAGTGCCGGCTCCAAGGGTTGCGTAGAGCAAAGACAGGCCGGTCGTGTAGCCAAGGCGGCCCCGGAGCGTGTATAGGTCCTCGGTCGGATCATTATTGATCCGCGTCCAATCACCTTCTGCGCCAACCACCCAAGGCCCGTTCTGCCAATTGTAGCCGCTATAGACCCCGGCAATGCCAGCCTCTCCGCTGAAAGTCTGGCTGCCGCCTGTTAACAGGTGCTCGTCGAACCCATGGCTGAACATGGCGCCGCCATCCGCCCCGATATACGCGCCCTGCCACTTCGCCGCCGGTGCATCCTGAGCGAGAACCGAGGTCGAATGCAGACCCCAAAGGCAAGTGGCTAATATTGCCAATCGCATGGTCAACTCACCCTCAGCGCTGTACGACTTACCCAACAACCCAAGACCGACAGGCCGGAGCTAAGTGCATTCACAAGCAAAACGGGCAGGGATTGATGATATTCCGTGCGGCCCTCATTTCGGGAGTCCGTGGCGCGCGGAACCGGCTTGGCGCCGCAAGCGGCCGTTGCAAGACGGGCACAGTCGCGCAATTCGGGTTGACGGGATTTAGCGGGATACCCATTTAGAGCAGATCGCGACCAACGACAGGCGATGCCGCCGACCAGCCCGTCCCACCGCCGCCTGCCCGTCCGGAGCGCCATGCAAACCCTCGTTGACCTTTCCTCCTTCGCCTGGTTCGGGATACCGGGCTATGTCTGGCTCGGCTTCATTGGCCTGGTCCTGGCGTTGCTGATCATCGATCTTGGCCTGTTCCACCGCTCGCCGCACGAGGTCGGTCTCAAGGAGAGCATCGCCCTCTCGCTGTTCTTCATCACCATCGGGCTCGGGTTTTCGGTCATCGTCGGCGCGATCTACTACCATCAGGATCCCGCGCTGATCCTCGATCCGCATCTGTCGACCGGCATGAAGCCGTTCTCACGCGGCTGGCACGCCGGCGAGCTCTATCTCACCGGCTACCTGATCGAGCAGAGCCTGTCGCTCGATAACATCTTCATCATGTCGCTGGTGTTCGCCTATTTCGAGATTCCGCGCCAGTATCAGCACGCAGTGCTGTTCTGGGGCGTGCTTGGCGTCATCTTCATGCGCGGGGCCATGATCGTTGCCGGCGCGGCGCTGCTGATCCACCTGCATTGGATTCTCTACGTCTTTTCCGCCTTCCTGGTGTTTACGGGCGTGCGGATGCTGTTCGAGGGCGACGATGAGCACGATGTGGGCTCGAACCCGCTTGCCCGCCAGCTCCGCCGATCCTTGCGGGTGACCGATGATCTGCATGGCGGGCGATTTGTGATCAAACTGCCGGACCTCAGCAGCGGTAAGCCGGTGCGGTGGGTGACGCGGCTGTTTCTCTGCCTGGTCACCATCGAAATCGCTGACCTGGTGTTTGCCATCGATTCGGTGCCGGCGATCTTCTCGATCACCCAGGAGCCGTTCATCGTCTATACGTCCAACATCTTCGCCATTCTCGGTCTGCGTTCGATGTATTTCGCGCTGGCGGTGGTGGTCCACCGGTTCCAGTATCTCAAATACTCGCTGGCCTTGGTGCTGGTGCTGATCGGCGGCAAGATTCTGGCCGAACCGTTCGTCGGCAAACTTTCGACCGAATTCAGCCTCGGCGCGACGGTGGCTCTGCTGGCGGGCGGCGTGCTGTACTCGTTGTGGCAGACCCGTCGCGAGGAGCAGAGGGCCAACTGATGGCGCTGCAAAATCGGGTGGCACCGGATGGCTCGATCTTCGCCGATCCGGCGCGCGGATTGTTGATGGGCAATCGCGGAGGGGTTTTGCACGATGACACCAGGCGCCTGACATCGCGGCGATGGGCCTCCAAGCAATGGATTGCCTGCGCGCTCGTCTACAAGGATCGCCACGAGACGATCATGGCGCCGGGGCGCTACACGCAGTTGTTCTTTCTCGACGAGGCAACGGCCCTAGCAGCCGGGCACCGGCCCTGCGCGCTGTGCCGCCGTGCTGATTTCCTGCGGTTCATGGAGGGTTGGCAACGCCTGCACGGGCTGGCGCGGCTACCGAAAGTGGCCGAAGTGGACGCCGTTCTACACTCGGAGCGTGCCGGCCACGGCAGGGAGAAGATCACCTTCGACGCGCTACTCGGCGATTTGCCGCCGGGCGTGATGGTGGAAGTGGGGGCTGACCCCACTTTGACCCGCAAACTTAGCGGCAATATCAATCTCTACTTGGACCGCGCGTTGTTTCCCTGGACCCCGGCAGGCTATGGCGTGCCCGGCAAGGCCAGGACGGAATTGGTTGTCAGCGTCCTCACGCCCCGCTCCATCGTCGCCGTCATCGCGACGGGCTACGCGCCCATGCTGCATCCAAGCGCGCGCTCGATGTCGGCGGCCAGGTCTACATAGGCCTCCAGGCCCACCGACAGCCGCACCAGGGTGTCGCCGATGCCCAGTTCGGCCCGCGCCGCCGGTGTCAACCTTTGGTGTGTGGTGGTGGCCGGGTGGGTGATCAGACTCTTGGCGTCCCCCAGATTGTTGGAAATCTTGATGGTTTTCAGCGCGTTCAGAAACCGGAAGGTGTCGGCCTTGCCACCCTTGATCTCGAAGGACAGCATGGTGCTCGCGCCCGTCATCTGCTTGGAGGCGAGCGCTGCCTGGGCAAAATCTGGCAGTCCCGGATAGAAGATCCGGGCGACACCCTTGTGCTCGGCGAGCAGCCCGGCAAGCCGTCCCGTGGTTTCGGTCTGCGCCCGCACCCGCAACGGAAGCGTCTCCAGTCCCTTCAGCAGCACCCAGGCGTTGAACGGGCTCATCGACGGCCCGGTCTGGCGCAAGAAAACCTGAAGGTGCTTGTCCAGATACTCCTTGCTGCCCAGCACCACGCCACCGAGGCACCGCCCCTGGCCATCGATATGCTTGGTCGCCGAATAGACCACGATGTCGGCCCCGTGGCGCAACGGCTTTTGCAAAAGCGGCGTCGCGAACACATTGTCGACGACGACCTGGGCGCCGGCGGCGTGCGCGATTTCGGAAACCGCAGCGATGTCCACCAGCTCCAGCGTCGGATTGGTCGGCGTCTCGAAAAAGAACGCGCGCGTGCTCGGCCGCACAGCCCGCTCCCAAGCGCCAAGATCACGCCCGTCGACCAGCGTCGAAGTGATGCCAAAGCGCGGACACAACTCCTCGACGATATAACGGCAAGAGCCGAACAGCGCGCGCGCCGCCACGATGTGATCGCCCGCCTTCAGGAATGAGAGCAGCGAGGCTGTGACAGCCGCCATGCCGGTCGCGGTCGCCCGCGCGGCCTCGGCGCCCTCGAGCAGGCGCATCCGCTCCTCGAACATGGTGACGGTGGGATTGCCGAACCGGGAGTACTGGTAGCCAGGGCTGGCGCCGGTGAAGCGCGCCTCGGCCTCCTCGGCGGAGGTATAGACATAGCCCTGCGTGAGGAACAGGGCCTCGGAGGTCTCGGCGAACTGCGAGCGCAGGGTGCCGCCGTGAACGAGCAGCGTTTCCGGCTGGAGGTCTCCGGGTTCGCCGCCATCCGGGGATAGTGTCTTGGTCATCGCGCGTCCCTCGGAGCGCGGCCAGCTTACGCGCGCGCCCACCAAAAATCCGGCTCGGGAATGATGCCTGCCCGGTCCGGGTCGCGCATCGGCCCCTTTAGCGATTTCATTTAACGTGGCTGCAAGCTGGCCGGCTCAAATCACCACGGTCGTGAGACACCTGCGGTATAGGGCGCGGCGGCGCGCGGCGTCAAGCCGTGCCTATGCCTCCGTGCCCTCGGGCTTCTCCTTCATGGCGTCCTTCAGTTCGTCCTTGGCCGCCTCGTTGCCCTCGCCCTTTTTGTCGAGCTTGTCCAGGCCGAGACCCACCACGGCCAGGTAGACCACGGCGGCGATCGCGAGCGAGTCAATGCAGACGCTGATGAGATTGCCAATCTTGAATGGCCCAAGCACGACGTCCTCGAGCCCTTTGGCCGAACCCAGGATCAGTCCGATCAGCGGGGCGACGAGATCGGCAACGATCGCCGCCACCACCTTGGCGACCGCGCCACCGAGGATGAAGCCGATCGCCAGACCAATCACGCCCTGCTTGCGGATGAAGTCGACAAAGTCGATGAGCGCCTTGCGGGCGTCGAGATTTGAGGGGGTCATGATGGGAGGCCTTGGACTAGGTGAAGACGGGAAGAGGGAATGTGGCAGATCGGACGCGCGGTGGCGAGCGTGGAGAGGACCTGAAACCTAATGCTTGAGAGCCCCCTCACATCCCCGCCGCCCGCGCACTTCCCACCGCCAACCCCGCCAGCGGCTCCACATGCCGCGAATAGCGCTCGGCAACCTCCGACACCGCGTTGCCGCGCAGCATCCGCCCGCGAATGCCGTGGCAGATGGCGGCGAAGCGGAACAGGTTGTAGGCGTGGTAAAAGTCCAGGCCGCCGAGCGGCGCGCGGCCTGCCGCCCGGCAATAGATAGCGACGGCCTCGGCCTCCGTCGGCACACCGATAGACCCCGCGTCCATCCCGGCCAGCGATTTCATCAGCGTCTGCGGGAACTTGTACATCAGCAGCAGATTGGTGAAGTCAGCGAGCGGGTGGCCGAGGGTGGACAGCTCCCAGTCGATCACCGCGGCGACCTGCGGCCCGTCGGGCGCGAACATCACATTGTCCATCCGGTAGTCGCCATGCACCACCACCGTCTCCTCGCCTGCCGGAATATGCGCTGGCAGCCAGGCCACCAGCGCGTCCATGTCCGGCACGCGGCCCGCTTCAGCGTCCGTCTGATATTGCCGCGACCAGCGCGCGATCTGGCGGCCGAAATAGTTGCCTGACTTGCCAAAATCGCTGAGCCCGAGCGCCGCGACATCCAGCGAATGCAACTGGGCCAGGGCTCCGATCATGGTTTGGTGATAGGCGCGGCGCTCCGGCAGCGGAATGCCGGGGAGGGCTGGGTCCCACAGCACGCGGCCAGCAACGTGTTCCATGAGGTAGAACGGCGTGCCGATGACGCTGGTGTCTTCGCACAACGCCAAGGTCGTCGGCACCGGAAAGCCGCTCCCGGCCAAGGCCGTCATCACCCGGAATTCCCGGTCGACGGCGTGGGCCGAAGGCAGCGTCACGCCAGGCGGCTTGCGCCGCAGCACCATGTCGCCGGACGGCGTTTCGACCAGATAGGTCGGATTGGATTGGCCGCCGGCGAACTGGCGGATGCGGGCGGGTGGTTTGAAACCATCGAGATTGGACGCGAGCCATTCCGTCAGCCGCGCCTCGTCGAACCGGTGCGCCTCTCGAACATCGATGGTCTCGCCTGAACTCAACGCGCCGCTGCTCCCGCCAGGAACCCCTTTTCCCAGCCGATGATGGCACGTTTGCGCGTCACGCCCCAGTGGTAGCCGGTGACGTCGCCCGATTTGCCCAGCACCCGGTGGCACGGCACCACGAACGAGATCGGGTTGCGGCCGACGGCGGCGCCCACGGCGCGGGCCGCGTTCGGCTTGCCGAGGTGGCGGGCGATGTCCGAATAGCTGCAGGCGCGCCCGACGGGAATCTGGATCAAGGCATCCCAAACCCGGACCTCGAAATCCGTTCCGATGAACACGAGATTAAGCGGCGCGCCGCGCGTGGGCGCGAAAATCGAGGCGGCGAGCGGGGACGTGCGCTCGGGCTGTTCGCCGAAACGTGCGCCCGGCCAGCGCCGAACCATGTCGGCCAGCGCCGTCGCCCGCTCTTCCTCGGTGTCCGCGTCGCAGAATCCCAGCCCGCACACGCCCCGCTCCGTGGCCACGATCAGCGCCAGCCCGAACGGACACGGATGGAATCCATAGGCCATTGTCAGGCCCTCGCCGCGCCGCTTGTAGTCGCCCGGCGTCATGGCCTCGTGGTCCACGAACAGATCGTGCAACCGGCCCGGCCCCGAAAGGCCAACCTCGTAGGCGGCATCCAGCAGGCTGGCGCTATCGGCCAGCAGGGCCCGGGCGTGGTCGATGGTGATCGCCTGCACGAATTCCTTGGGGCTTAGGCCGCACCAGCGCTTGAAGAATTTCTGTGCGTGGGCGGGTGACATGCCGAGTTCCGCTGCGAGCTGGTCGAGGTCCGGGTGCTCGCGCCAATGCTCGGTGAGAAAGGCGATGGCGGATTTTACGCGCGCGTAGTCGGCAAGCGGGCCGGAGGTGTCGCGTCCGGATGAATGGGACGATGCGGCGGCGGATTGGGTGATTGCTAGATCCATGATCGCGGGCTCCTGGTTTGGAGCGGTTTTAACTGAGCGCGGCGGGTGCGGCGACCCGATTCTTGCTGTCACAGGATTGCGGTCAGGCCAAACGCCATGCGACCTCCGTGCCTTGGTTTGGGATAGGGGTTTGACCCTCACTCTGGGCACTCTCGGTCGTGAAAGGTCACCCTACCGCACCCCGCCACGGCCTCGCGCAGCGCGACGGCCAAATCCCGCCGCTCCGGGTCGCTCAGGAATCGGCCTACCGCCACCCCGCGCCCCTTGGCTCTAAGCCGCAGCTCGCACACATCGCCGGCTTGCTCCAGCACGTCCACCCGCAACCAATAGGGATTGAACCGCGACGTCCGCGTCCGGCCGCGCGGATCGCTGGCGCATACCGTTACCTCATCTGCCGTCAGCTCGATGGTTTCGCTCTGGCGGGCGGCGAAATAGTTGGCGCGGAACGCCCACCACACCAGCGCCACGTCCAATCCGCAGAAGCCGAGCACCGGCCAGGCGCCCATGCTGTAGAACACGATCCCGGCCACGAAGCTGATCGCGCCGTAGACCGACATGAAGATGAGAAACCCCGGCGCGCTCAAGCTGCGGTGCGGGCGCAGCACGAAGGTTTGACGGGCGGCCGGGTTTGGCGTTTGGTCCGTGGACATGGGCCGAGCATAGGGTGTTCAAGACATGGCGGCAAAGCCGAACACGGCGAAACACTCGAAAGACGAGGTGCGCGAATTTTTCCACCGCCTCGCCGCCGAGCGCCCGGAGCCCAAGAGCGATCTGGAATACACCAATCCTTTCACGCTCCTGGTCGCGGTGGTGCTGTCGGCCCAGGCCACCGATTCCGGAGTCAACAAGGCAACCCGCGCCCTGTTCGCCAAGGCTGATACGCCGCAAGCGATGGCCGGGCTCGGGGTCGAAGCGCTCGAAGGTTACGTCAGGACCGTCGGCCTCTATCGCGGCAAGGCCAAGAACGTGATCGCGTTGTCCAACATCCTCATCGCCGAGCATGGTGGCCAGGTGCCTCGCGACCGCGAGTCGCTGGAGCGACTGCCGGGCGTCGGCCGCAAGACCGCAAATGTGGTGCTGAACGTTGCCTTCGGCGAACCGACGATCGCCGTCGATACCCACGTGTTCCGTGTCGCCAACCGCACCGGGTTGGCGCCGGGCAAGGACCCGGCCGCCGTGGAAGCGCGGCTGCATCAGGTGGTGCCAACGGACTACCTTGCGCACGCCCATCACTGGCTGATCCTGCATGGCCGCTACACCTGCCTTGCCCGCAAGCCCCGCTGCGGCGATTGTGTCGTTGCGGACCTGTGCCGCTTCCCGGACAAGTCGACGACCCCCTGAAGTCTGGCTTGGAGACGGAAATGCCTGATCGACGCTACGACGTTCTCGGCATCGGCAACGCCATCGTCGACATCATCGCCCGATGCGACGATGCCTTCATCAGGCACCACGGGCTCGACAAGGGGCACATGCACCTGGTCGACGCCGGGCGGTCCGCGCAAATCTACAGGGACATGGGCGCGACCATCGAGGCTTCGGGCGGAAGCGCCGCCAACACCATTGCCGGTGTCGCCTCGCTCGGTGGGCGGGGTGCCTATTTTGGCAAGATTGCCGACGATGCGTTCGGCAAGATTTTCCGCCACGACATTCACTCGCTGGGGATCGACTTTGGCAGCCTGCCGGTCGCGCCAGGCGGCCCGCCGACCGCCACCAGCATGATCCTGGTGACACCCGATGGCGAGCGCACCATGAACACCCACCTGGGAGCCTGCGTGCTGCTGGACGAGGCCGATGTCGACCAGGCCAAGGTCGCGGCCGCGTCCATCACCTATCTGGAGGGTTATCTGTTCGACCGACCCGCCGCCAGGCGCGCCTTCCGGCTCGCCGCGAAATACGCCCACGCTGCCGGCCGCAAGGTGGCGCTGACACTTTCGGACGGGTTTTGTGTCGACCGGCACCGCGCCGAGTTCCTCGATCTCATCCGGGGCTCCATCGATATCGTGCTGGCCAACACCGCCGAGATCATGTCGCTCTATCAGATCACCGATTTCGCCGAGGCCTGCCAGCGCATGGCCGCCGACGCGCCCCTGGCGGCGGTGACGCGGGGCGCGGCGGGCTCACTGATCATCAGCGGGACGCAGCGCCTCGAGGTCGCGCCCGAGCCGGTGCCGAGGGTGATCGACGCGACGGGCGCCGGCGACCTCTATGCCGCCGGTTTCCTGTTTGGCGTTGCCCGGGGAGCGCCGCTGGCAACCTGCGGGGTGCTGGCGAGTCTCGCAGCGGCCGAGGCCATTAGCCATATCGGCCCCCGGCCCCAGTCCGAGCTCGCGAAATTGGCCGCCGCCAGGGGGGTTGGCATCGCCTCCGTTCACCAAGGTCGTTAACCTTTGCGGCCTAGTCTCGCCTGCATCGTGGCCCGCAGCCGGTTGTCGAGCGCCTCCGCTTGATGCCTGCAATTGGCTTGGTGGAGGGGCGAATGTCGTATATATTCATCGGTGCCGCGATTGCGGTGGGAGCATTGATCTGGTTGTTATTCAAGTCCCGTGAATTGACGGCCGCCAAGTTGAAACTCGGCAAGCAGCGCGCGGCGGCGAGGGCTCAATTCCTGAGAGGCGCGGACGCCGCTCTTGAGTCCAAGCAGCAGGACATACCCAACAAGCGACCCAATTTCGGTCAGCGCTGATGTGAACGGCGCGCCGGCAACCTCAGTGGAGTTCCCGCGTGTCAGACCATACTTACAAGATCGGCCAGATGGTTCACTTTTCGCCCGGCCGCGCCAGCATGGCGGCGACGTCGCGCGAATACAAGATCGTTCGGCTGCTGCCGCCCGAGGGCGGGCAGAACCTCTATCGGATCAAGGGTATCGCGGAAACCTTCGAGCGCATGGCGCGCGAGAGCGACCTGTCGCGCAAGTAAACAGCAAGAGTAAGTATCATGGCCCGCAAGAAGCCGACCGCGCGCGTCGAAATGGTGAGTTTTGATGTTCTTTACGAGGATGGCACGCGCTCGTCCAATCGCCGGATTTCCTCGACGGAGCTTGAAGGGTTGGACGGCGACGGGCCGGCATTGACCCTGCTCGAAGCCCAGGACCGCGAGATCGCCGAACGCTCCGGAATGCCGCGCCCCCGCATCAAGTCGGTCAGCCGTTCGGGCGCCAAGCGCTCAAAGGACTGAAGCAAGTCGCCGGCAACGGGGACACGCTGTTCATCTTCGGCTCGTGCTGTCATCGTCGACATCGGCGCGGCCGGAGGAGGATGAATATCACGTCCCCTTACCCCAGCAGATTGCGCAGGCCGGCGACGGCGACCGAGTCGGGGAACACGCGCGCATTGATCAGCCGCGGGTCGAGGCCGAGGTGATCCGTCAGTACCGGCTTGAGGACCGCGCGCAGATCGGTGGTGGGTTTCAAGTCGCGGCCGTCGAATAGGGACTTGTCGGCCAGGCCCGGCCAGTCGGCGATCACCTGTCCGCCCTTGATGGCCCCCCCGAGCAGAAAGGCGATCGTGCCGGTGCCGTGATCGGTGCCGGCCGTGCCATTGATGTGAACGGTGCGGCCGAACTCGGTTGCCGCGACGATCACGGTGTCGTTCCAGACCGGCTCAAGTCCTTTGTGCAAATGATCAAACAGTTGGTCGAGTAGCCCCAGCAACTTGCCTAGCCGGCCCGTGCCCGGCTTCTCGTCGGCGTGGGTGTCCCAGCCGTCGATCGACAACGCCGCGATGCGCGGGCCGTCGGGGCGCACCAGCAGCCGCGCCGCGCCGTCGGCCACGGCCAGCATCGCATCCAGTCCGCGCGCCGGCGGCGTGGGCACGCTGGATGCCATGCGCATGTCGCCCGTCATCATCACGGCGGGCTTGGAGCCATTCCCCGCCATCGCCGCGTTCATCTGGGTCTCCTTGGCGATGGTGCCGGCCTGCTGCAACGCCTCGGCGAGGGCTGGATCGCGGGCCTGATAGAGCGACAGGAGGCGCGCGATGGTATCAGGTGTCGATTGCCTGAGATGTTCGGGCGACCACGACATCACGGGCAGATCGCCGCGCAAGACCAGCGGCACGGTCGGTCCGACAGCGAGGCCCTGCCGGTCCTTGGGCGTCGCGGCCGATACCGGCAACCCGGCAAGCGCGCGATTGAGCCAGCCGCTGTCGCCATGGGTGACATTCGGCAAGCCGCTTTCCAGCACCTCCTGGCCATCGAAATGCGAGCGGTCGCGATAGGGCGTACAAACCGCGTGGACGAGGGTTGCTTGCTTGCGCGCGTAAAGCTCGGCGAGCGTCTTCATGGCCGGATTGAGCGCAAACATCGAATCGAGCGGCAAGGGCGCGCCGGCCTGGCGGACGTCGTCCATGAAGCCCTCGCGGACTTTGGCGAAATCGGGATCGCCGACGGGCATGACCGCCGAGATGCCATCGAGCGCACCACGCAGGATGACAAAGAGGAAACGCGGATCGCGCATGCCGGCCAGGCTGGATCGGTACGGCATCAGCATCGAGGCGGCAAAGGCCGTCGAGAAGCCAAGGAAAGTCCGGCGCGAGAGGTTCTCGCAATCGGCCAGGCGGCAACGGGAGAAATCGAGGTTCTGGGGCATCGGGTGGGCTCCGCTAGCGGCGCTGGAATTCGGGCGACATAAGGAAGAGGGCGAGGGCCTGCTCGGTGGTTTCGGCGCGCTCGATGGTGCTGGCGGTCTCCTCGGTCAGAAGTCCGCCGAGCACGCCCTTGGCGCGCTCCACCGGATGCGCACCGCCAACCTTCTGGGCGAGCAGATTGGCGAATTCCAGGCGTGTGCGAATCGAGTCGGGCGCCAGCCAGGCCTTGCTGTCGTCGGACCAGCCTTGCGGGCTCGGGGCCATGTAAGGCTGCTGACCCAGCAGAATCAGTGCCCGATGCAGGCGGGGCGGCTCAAGATCGGCCTCCAGTGCGCGGACACTGGCGAGCACGAATTCGACGGGCGGACGCAACTTGAGGGGCGGTGCCGTGAATGCCGCCTCGGTGCGCAGGAGTGCCTCGTGAATGGCGGGCAGGCTGCCATTGCTGCGATCAAACGCGACGGCCACGGCGGCGACCGCCGCGGGAGGCGGGTCGTCGGCGATGAAATGGCGGACCAGCTTGAAGGCGATGTGCTGGGCCGTCTTGATGTTCCTGGCCAGATCGGCAAGCACCGCCTGTCCCTGATCCTGACCCGCTTGCGGATAGTCACGGCCGAGCACGTGCTGAGGGCCCGGCTCGTGCATGTTTGGCCGGAAGGTAAAGGTGCCGGGCACGCCGTCGCGGCCATTCTTGCCCGTAAACGACCAGCCCGTGATGGCGCGGGCAAAGCTGGTGACATCGGCCTGGGTGTAGCCGCCGTCTACTCCCACCGTGTGCAATTCCAGTATTTCGCGCGCCAGGTTCTCGTTGAGGCCCTTGCTCTGGCGCTTGCCAGCCTGCGAGTTCGGCCCCATCGAGTTTTCGTTGTTGAGATAGAAGATCATGGCCGGGTGGCTCTCGGCGGCGGCTAGCATGTCGTGAAAGCTGCCATTGAGGTGCGGCCGGATGGCCTCTCGCTCGAATGCGCCGGCGACGATGCGGACCCTGCCCTCGGTGCCGGCGACCGTGAAATGATTGGCCCAGAACAAGGCGAGCCTCTCGCCAAAGCCGATGCCCGCTTGCCGGGCCAGCGTGAGCCGGGCGCCAAGCTCCGCCACCACCGACTCCTGCACGGGATTTGGCGGCGGCGGAACAGCCGTGACGGGTTGATGGGGACCGGGCGGCGGCAGCCTGCCAGTGGCTTGGGCCATGTCCACGGCCGCGCCAGGTCTGGGCGTCTCCGGCATCGCCTGCATCTGCTGCGCCATGGTTTCCATGCCGGCGCCGGCATTGGCCAGGCGCGCGGCTTTCTTGTCCATCTGGTAGCCAAAGAGTTCGGCATAGAGCGATGGGCTGTCGGCAAGTGCCGCGAGCGCGGCAGGGGCCATGGCGGCGCTGGCGTCAGCCAAAAGCTCGCCGGTCAGATCGCCGCCCGGCTTGTCGAGATCTCCAGGGCGGGCGCCAAGACCGAACCTGCGGAAGGCAATGGCTCTTGCGTCAATGCTCATGTGGAGCCTCCCTGCGGAGTGTAACAGCAGCCTTACCGTCATATTGCCGTGCAGCACCGGCCTCGGCACTCATGCAACGGCTGCATCCACAGGAATAGCTGCTGGTTCCGGCATTTTCATGAACGGGTGCCACCGCCGATGTCCGTCGCCGCCAAGGGGCGATTCGGCGACTCCGGCCAAGAACCGATCTCCACCGGGAGCCATAACCGAATGAAATAATGGGGATTTTATGCAACATTCTCCCCCCAATCTTATTGGTCCGTTGCGAAAAGCCCGTGAAATGGCCGCTTTTCGCGATTGGGAGGTATATGCCCCAATTATTCGCCGTAGAAATTGCCCAATGAAATCAGATATATCCACCACATCGAACACATTCCGAGGGCAAGGAGCACTGGCATGGTTACTCAACGCAAGCGGGGCAGGCCGAAGGGCACGGGCATCAACGATCACGAGACGCTGCTCAAGATCGCCCATCTCATCGCCGCCAATCCCAACATGAAGCGCACGACAGCGATCAAGCAGGCCGGCATCACCAATGCATCGGTGGTTCGCCGCCTGCGCGACAAATACCAGGAACAGGAGCATATCCTGCAAGCCGAGGTCGCGGTCATCAATTCCAGGACCAAGCGCAAGGTCATCGAGACGGCCCCGGCCACCAGGGCCGCCGACGCCGCCACGAGGACAAGGCCCGGTCAGCCCGCCGGCGCATCGGTGGCCGCGCCGCGCTCCACGAACGGACAACAGGTGCGCGAGGAATCGATTTTCGCCACCAGCCAGCAGCCCAAGACCTCTGGCGCGGGGCAAGGAGCCGCGATTGATCCGCTGACCGCGCTTCTAGGAGGCGTCAGCATCGAGACAATGGTGACCCAGTTCATCGGACAGGTCCTGGGCATCGAAGCCAAGGATATCGAGGGTTCGCCGATCACCGCCCTCATCCGCCAGCAGGCGCACCTGGTCGATTTGGTGCTGCCGTTGCTGATCACGCAATTTGCGAACCACAAGAGCGCCAAGGTCGCCTGACGGCCGCTGGCCCCACAAGATTTGAGCGGGCCGCCACGTCGGCGGCCCGTGCTGTTTCAAAGCACCTTGTACAGAAACGTGGTCGCGCAGAGTTCGCCATGCGGCGTCAGCGCGAAGCCTGGCACCACGCCTACCTCCTGCCAACCCATCGAAAGATAGAGCTGCTCGGCCAATCCGCCGGTCTCGGTATCCAGCAGAAGCAATGTCTTGCCGGCTTCGGCGGCGTATTTCTGGGCCTCTTCCATCAGCGCCCGCGCGACACCCTTGCGTCGCTCGGCTGGCGCCACCAGCAGCTTGGCGATCTCACCGCGATGGGGCTGGTTTTCGCGCATCGTCAAGAGAAGCTGCACCGTGCCGATGATCCGCGCGTCGTGCCTGGCCACGAAAATCGCGCTGTCGCCGCTCGCGATCTTGGGCACCACCTCGCGCCGCCAGAAGGCCTCGGCCCGCTCGGTGCTCAAGGGATGCATGAAACTGACGCCGGCGCCCGTCGCGACGCAATCAATATGGATTTGCGCCAGCTGCGGAACAGCGGCCACCGCCTCGGCTTCAGTCAGAAGCTCAATTGCGAAGCCGGCAGGGTTCATGCCGACAGGTCCTGCTTGCGCGCGACCGAACCATCGGTATTCAACCAATAGATGACCGGGGCGCCGGTTGCCAGTTCGCGCTTGACGATTTCCTCGCCCGTCAGGCCCTCGAGCCGCATGATCAGCGAGCGCAGCGAATTGCCATGGGCCGCGATCAGCACCCGCTTGCCCGAAATGGCGACCGGCCGGATGACCCGGTCCCAATAGGGCAGCACGCGCGCCGCCGTATCCTTGAGGCTTTCGCCACCGGGCGGGGGCACATCGAACGAGCGGCGCCAGATATGCACTTGTTCCTCGCCCCACTTCTTGCGCGCTTCGTCCTTGTCGAGGCCAGTCAGCTCGCCATAGTCCCGCTCGTTGAGGGCCTGGTCTTTGACGGTCTCGAGTCCCGGCTGGCCGAGCTTGGCGAGGATGATCTCAAGTGTATGTTGCGCACGGCGCAGAACCGACGTGTACGCAATGTCGAAGCTCAGGCCCAGTTCCTTCAACTTGGCGCCGGCCGCCTCCGCCTCGGCGATGCCTTGGAGCGAGAGGTCGGGGTCTTTCCAGCCGGTGAACAGGTTCTTGAGGTTCCAGTCGCTCTGGCCATGCCGGACGAGGACGAGGGGTGAAGGCATGACGGCTCCGATCCATTGTTGATCAGAGGACATTTATGGGAACGGGCCAGCCGAGGCAAGCCAGCGGCTCGCCCTCTTCATCCTTCGAGGCGCGCCGAAGGGCGCTCCTCAGGATGAAGATAGAGAGCGGCACGCTAGGCCATGGCGCCGGCTGATTGGGCCATCCGCTTGGCGCGGCGGCGCTGCACCGAGGAGGCGATGTTCATGCCTTCGCGGTATTTGGCGACCGTGCGCCGGGCGATGTCCATTCCCTCGCCCTTCAGCACATCGACGAGCTTGTCGTCGGACAGGACATCGTTGGGTTTTTCGCAATCGATGAGCTGCTTGATGCGATGGCGAACGGATTCCGACGAATGCGCCTCGCCCTCGCTGGCCGACGCGATGGCCGAGGTGAAAAAATATTTCAGCTCGAAGATGCCGCGATTGGTGGCCATGTATTTGTTGGAGGTGACGCGCGAAACCGTCGATTCGTGCATCCCGATGGCGTCGGCGACCGTCTTGAGGTTGAGCGGCCGCAGGTGCTGCACCCCGAAGGCAAAGAAGGCATCCTGCTGGCGGACGATCTCCTCGGAGACGCGCAGTATGGTCCTGGCGCGCTGGTCAAGGCTCTTCACCAGCCAGTTGGCCGTCTGCAGGCAATCCTGCAGATAGACCTTGTCCTTGCTCGACTTGGCGCTGCCGGCTACGACCGCGAGGTAGGTCTGATTGACGAGCACCTTGGGCAGGGTCTCCGAATTCAACTCCACCTGCCAGCCGCCATCGCTGCGCGGCCGCACAATGACGTCGGGGACCAGCGTCTGCACCATGACGGTGCCGAACCGCAGCCCCGGCTTGGGATTGAGCGACCGGATTTCGGCGATCATCTCGCTGAGTTCAGACTGGTCAACCTTGCAAAGCCGGCGGAGCGCCGGGAGATTATGCTGGGCCAGCAAGTCCAGGTTGTCGATCAGCGCCCCGATGATTTCGTCGTAGCGGTTGTTTTCCTTGAGTTGGAGCGTCAGGCACTCGGCCAGGGTCCGCGCGCAGACCCCGGGCGGGTCCAGCTTCTGCATGTCCAGCAGCGTTTCCTCGACGAGCCCGGCTGATGCCCCAAGCCGCTCGGCGATGTCGTCCAGATCGCCGCGCATATAGCCCGCCTCATCGACCAGATCGACAAGATAGGTCGCGACCATCCGGCGGATTGGGTCGGCGAAGGCCAAGGGAAGCTGCTCGCGCAGATGGTCTTGCAGCGTTTTTTCCGCCGCCAGCGTTGCATCCAGGTTGAAGTCGTCGCCATCAAGCGACTGGGAGCTGGTCCGCGTGCTCGCCCAGCCAGAATCGATGGGGGCCAGCCGCTCGGCGGCATTTGCTTCGGGATCGATATTCTCACAGGCCGTATCGAGCGTGGCAGCCGGATCGGCCGCGGCCCCGCCGCTCGCCAACCACTCATCGGCGCCCTGAACTTCGCCGCCTTCGCCGCCGGTTGCCGTTTCGGCCGGCTGGTCGAACGGCTCGGCGACGGGTGCATCATCCTGGCGCTCGAGCAGCGGGTTGCGCTCGAGTTCGGTCTCCACAAACGTGTTGAGCTCGAGATTCGACAATTGCAGCAGCTTGATCGCTTGCTGCAACTGGGGCGTCATGACGAGCGACTGCCCCTGTCGAAGTTCCAGCCTTGCCGATAACGCCATACCAGTACTGTCCTTGAAGCCTCCACCCTGATCAATAGGCCATTGCGATTACGGTTGGCTTAACCGATTTGGCATTGACCGAATTTTAACGCTGTCGGGAATCCGATCAGGTAGCCAAGTGGATCCCGGCACTGGAGGGCCGGGGAGGAACCATCACGGCATTCCGTCGATGCCGGTAGCCCGTGACTTTCGAGACATAGTACCCGCGAGCCACTGCCGATAATAACAAAACTTGAATAATACCGACGGATTCGATCGCAGCGGCAGCCCGCATGTAAATCTCGGAGTACCCGATGTCCCATCGGCCCGAGTCGTCCGGAGGTCAGTTGATTGGGTGGAGGAACCGTCCTGCGGCAACTTGCGAACTTGCAGGCGTGTTGCGCGCTGCCAGACGGCTATGCTAGACGACCCCTCGTTGTCGTCTGGGTCCGAGGCCAGTCTTTTCCGGTCCAAGGGCTGCCTGACATCCAAAAATTCCGAGATTGAATTGCAATCTGGCCGCTTCCTTCGCTTGGGAACCCATGCGGAGAAGCACCAAACGGCGGGCGGGAGCGTTTACGTGGCAGGCGACGAATCGACTGTGGCTGGCATGGCTGGGCGCTATGCGACCGCGCTGTTCGATCTGGCCAAGGAGCAGGGCGCGCTCGACGTCGTGGCCGGCGATCTGTCCACCATCGAAACGCTGCTGAACGAGAGCGCTGATCTCACGCGGCTGGTGCGCAGCCCGGTGTTCTCGGCTGAGGACCAGTCGCGGGCCATGACATCGGTGCTGGCCAAGGCGGGCGTGTCTGGATTGACACAGAATTTCGTCAAGCTGATCGCGCGCAACCGGAGACTGTTTTCGCTTGCGGACATGATCCGCGACTTCCGCACGCTCCATGCCCGCATGAAGGGCGTGGTTTCAGCCGAAGTCACATCCGCCCAACCGCTGACCGATGCGCAGCGCAATCAATTGCTAGAAAGCCTGAAAGCGTCCCTCAACAAGGATGTGCAGCTCAGCACCCTCGTTGACCCGTCGATCCTAGGCGGCCTGATCGTCAAGGCCGGCAATCGCATGATCGATAGCTCGATCAAGACCAAGCTCAACACACTCAAGTTCGCCATGAAAGAGGTTCGCTGATGGAAATCAGAGCCGCCGAGATCTCATCGATCCTCAAGGACCAGATCAAGAATTTCGGCAAGGAAGCCGAGGTTTCCGAGATCGGGCAGGTGCTGTCGGTGGGCGACGGCATCGCCCGCGTGTACGGCTTGGACAAGGTGCAGGCGGGTGAGCTGGTGGAATTCCCCGGCGGTATCCGCGGCATGGCGCTGAACCTCGAAGTCGACAATGTCGGCTGCGTGATTTTTGGCGATGACCGCTCCATTAAGGAGGGCGATACGGTCAAGCGCACCGGCGCCATCGTCGATACGCCGGTCGGCAAGGGACTGCTCGGCCGCGTCGTTGACGCGCTCGGCAATCCCATCGACGGCAAGGGGCCGATCAAGTTCGACAAGCGCCAGCGCGTGGACGTCAAGGCGCCGGGCATTATCCCGAGGAAATCGGTGCATGAGCCGGTGCAGACCGGCCTCAAAGCCATCGACGCGCTGATCCCGATCGGCCGCGGCCAGCGCGAGCTGATCATCGGCGACCGCCAGACCGGAAAGACCGCGGTGGCTTTGGACACGTTCCTCAATCAGAAGTCGATCAACACCAGCACCGACGAAGGCGCAAAGCTGTATTGCATCTACGTCGCGGTCGGCCAAAAACGCTCGACGGTCGCCCAGTTCGTCAAGCAGCTCGAAGAGCGCGGGGCGTTGGAATACTCGATCATCGTCGCCGCGACGGCCTCCGAGCCCGCGCCGATGCAGTTCCTGGCCCCGTTCACCGGCTGCGCCATGGGCGAATATTTCCGCGACAACGGCATGCACGCGGTCATCGTCTATGATGACCTCTCCAAGCAGGCCGTCGCCTATCGCCAGATGTCGCTGCTGTTGCGCCGTCCACCGGGGCGCGAAGCCTATCCGGGCGACGTGTTCTATCTTCATTCCCGTTTGCTCGAACGAGCTGCCAAGCTCAACAAGGACAACGGCTCGGGCTCGCTGACCGCGCTGCCGATCATCGAGACCCAGGCCAACGACGTCTCGGCCTATATTCCCACGAATGTGATTTCGATCACCGATGGCCAGATCTTTTTGGAAACCAACCTGTTCTACCAGGGCATCCGCCCGGCCGTGAACGTCGGCCTGTCAGTGAGCCGCGTGGGCTCGTCGGCGCAGATCAAGGCCATGAAGCAGGTGGCCGGCAAGATCAAGGGCGAGCTGGCGCAGTACCGCGAAATGGCGGCGTTTGCCCAGTTTGGCTCGGACCTCGACGCGGCGACGCAAAAGCTATTGGCCCGTGGCGCGCGGCTGACGGAACTGCTCAAGCAGCCGCAATTCTCGCCGCTGAAGGTCGAGGAGCAGGTGGCGGTGATCTATGCCGGCACCAACGGCTATCTCGACAATCTGCCGGTGTCGGCGGTGCAGAAATTCGAGTCCGAGCTGCTGCGGAACTTGCGCGACAAGGGCAAGGACATCCTCGATGGCATCCGCGACAAGAAAGAGCTGACCAAGGAGCTTGGCGACAAGCTCAAGGCGACGATTGATAGCTTCGCCAAGGGGTTCGCGGCTTAATGCTAGGGGTCAGACCCCTTCGCTGAAGGGGTCTGACCCCATTCTCTCTAAGGACGGCGCAATGCCAAGTCTCAAGGATCTGCGGAACCGTATCGCTTCGGTGAAGGCGACGCAGAAGATCACCAAGGCGATGCAGATGGTGGCCGCCGCCAAGCTGCGCCGCGCGCAAGAGGCCGCGACCGCCGCGCGCCCCTATGCGCAGCGCATGGACCGGGTGCTGGCCAATCTTGGCGCACGGGCGGCCGGACAGACCGGCGCCTCGCCGCTGCTGGCTGGCACCGGCAAGCAGGACGTGCATCTTCTGGTGGTCTGCACGGCCGATCGCGGCTTGTGCGGAGCATTCAACTCCTCGATTGTGCGGCTGGCGCGCGAGCATATCCGCAAGCTGCTTGGGTCGGGCAGGACGGTCAAAATCCTCTGTGTCGGCCGCAAGGGCTGGGACCAGTTGCGCCGAGATTATGCCAAGAACATCATCGACTTAGTGGAATTGAAAGAAGTCAAGCGCGTCGGCTTCGACAACGCCAAGGCCATTGGCGATAAGGTGCTCGCCCGGTTCGACGCGCACGAATTCGACGTCTGCACGCTGTTCTATTCCGAATTCAAGTCGGTCATCAGCCAGAAGCCGACCGCGCTGCCGCTGATCCCGGCGATGGTGCCTTCAGTGGGCGGCACAGACACGAACAAGGCTGTCGCCGCGCCGGAATATGAGCCGTCCGAGGAGCACATCCTCGACCGGCTGCTGCCGCTCAACATCTCGACCCAGATTTTCCGTGCACTGCTGGAAAATGCGGCGAGCGAACAGGGCTCGCGCATGAGCGCCATGGACAACGCGACGCGCAATGCCGGCGACATGATCAACAAGCTGACGATCACCTACAATCGCTCGCGCCAGGCCCAGATCACCAAGGAGCTGATCGAGATCATCTCAGGGGCCGAGGCGCTGTAGGCAGCGACAGGTTCGGCATGATAGGGTTGGTCTAGAGACATTCGGCCGGTGGAGGTTGCGATGCAAACTGGCGGGTTCGACGAGACGCAGACTGCCTATTCGGCCGGCGATCCGAGAGCTTTGATTGGGCAGATTCGACGATGGGGGCCGGCAGGGCCTGCATATGAGGTCATCGGTTTGGATGGTGCGGGCAATGCCGAAGTCGAGGTGATCTATTCGGGGGAGCGTATTGTCTGTCCGGTCGCAGAGGTTGTCGAGGATCCGCTGGCGGAAACGATACCTTGACGAGAACCATTGATGTTTGTGATCGCATTCGATCTGACCATCGCAGAGGCCAGGGAGCATCACCCGCGCAGCTCAAGGCGCGCCTACCTCGATATCGAGGCGACACTGGCCCAGTTCGAATTCGAGCGGGTACAATGGAGTGTTTTTGCAGCAAAGAGCGAGGACTTGGCAAATCTGTTTGCCGCAATGAATGCCCTGAAGGCGATGGATTGGTTTGGACCGAGTGTGAAGAACATCAGAGCCTTCCGCATGGAGCAAGGCTCCGATTTCACGGCGCTGATGAAGCAAGCTGACGTGAAATCAAAGAACTGAAACGACTGAACGAACGACAAACAAATTCCCCCTCGGGGACCAGAAACTAAATATCGAGGACAACATGGCAGACAGACGGATTGGCAAGGTGCGCCAGGTGATGGGCGCGGTGGTGGACGTGCAGTTCGAGGGTGGGCTGCCCGCGATCTTGAACGCGCTGGAGACGCAGAACCAGGGCGGCCGCCTGGTGCTCGAGGTCGCCCAGCATCTCGGCGAAAACACCGTCCGCACCATCGCCATGGACTCGACCGAAGGGCTGGTGCGCGGCCAGGACGTGATGGACACGGGCGATTCGATCAGCGTGCCGGTCGGCGAGGAAACGCTCGGTCGCATCATGAACGTGATCGGCGATCCGGTCGACGAGGCAGGTCCCATCAATACCGCGCAGCGCCGCGGCATCCATCAGCCCGCGCCCTCTTTCGCCGAGCAGTCGACGGAAGCGGAAATACTCAACACCGGTATCAAGGTGGTCGATCTGCTAGCGCCCTATGCCAAGGGCGGCAAGATCGGCCTGTTCGGCGGCGCCGGCGTCGGCAAGACCGTGCTCATCCAGGAGCTGATCAACAACATCGCCAAGATGCATTCGGGCTATTCAGTGTTCGCGGGCGTCGGCGAGAGGACGCGCGAGGGCAACGACCTCTATCACGAGTTCATCGAAAGCAAGGTCAACGCCGACCCGAAGAAGCCCGAGGCCGGCGTCAAGTCCAAATGCGCGCTGGTCTATGGCCAGATGAACGAGCCGCCGGGCGCCCGCGCCCGCGTCGGCCTGTCGGGTCTGACGGTTGCCGAATATTTCCGCGACCAGGGCCAGGACGTGCTGTTCTTCGTCGACAACATCTTCCGCTTCACGCAAGCCGGTTCCGAAGTGTCGGCGCTGCTCGGCCGCATCCCCTCGGCGGTGGGCTACCAGCCGACGCTCGCCACCGACATGGGCAATCTTCAAGAGCGCATCACCTCGACCCAGAAGGGCTCGATCACATCGGTTCAGGCCATCTATGTGCCCGCCGACGACCTGACCGATCCCGCGCCCGCCACCTCGTTCGCGCATTTGGACGCGACCACCGTGCTCAACCGCGCGATTTCGGAAAAGGGCATCTACCCCGCCGTGGACCCGCTCGACTCGACCTCGCGAATGCTCGACCCGCGCGTCGTCGGCCAGGAACACTACGAGACCGCCCGCCGCGTGCAGCAGATCCTCCAGCGCTACAAGGCGCTCCAGGACATCATCGCCATTCTCGGCATGGACGAGCTGTCGGAAGAGGATAAGATCGCGGTTGCCCGCGCCCGCAAGATCGAGCGGTTCCTCAGCCAGCCCTTCTCGGTGGCCGAGGCATTCACCGGTCTCAAGGGTGAGCAGGTGCCGCTGGCCGACACCATCAAGGGCTTCAAGGGTCTGTGCGACGGCACCTATGATCACCTGCCCGAGCCCGCCTTCTACATGGTCGGCAATATCGAGCAGGCGATCGCCAAGGCCCAGAAATTAGCGGCTGAAGCCGCCTAGGGACGAATTGAGAATCGGAAGGAAGCAGCATGTCTCACGATGACAAGGGCGCGATCAAAGCGTCGAAGTTCGGATCGTGCTGTCAGGATCTCAAGGAGGTTCTGGAGGCCGAGGACTTCGATCCGTTGGTGTATGAGGCCGAGGACGGAGTCCTCTACCTGTCCGTCGGCATTCTCGACATTGATGACGGCAGCGAGGCGGCCGAGGGTGGCGCGGGCGGCGATGACGAGGAGGCCGAGGGTTCCGGCTTTCTGGATCACCCCGTCTATTTCTGCCCGTTCTGCGGCACCAAGCTGCAGACCCCCGAGCAGGTCGAGGCCAAGGCAAACGACGCGTAGCGGTTCTGTCTTCCCCGGGCATGTCCCGAGGATCCATCGTGCCGCGAAACAGCCTTGGAAATGGATCTACGGGACAAGCCCGAGGATGACAGTTGGAAGAACATGATGAGCACGTTCAAATTCGAGCTGGTCTTCCCCGAAAAGCTTCTGGTCTCGGCCGACGTTGAGCAGGTCGTGGTGCCCGGCTCCGAGGGCGAATTCACCGTGCTGCCGGGGCACGCACCAGCGATGACCACATTGCGGCCGGGCGTCATCGATGTGAAGCTGCCGGGCGGCAAGGCCCAGCGGCTCTACGTGCAAGGCGGCTTTGCCGAGGTCGACCCGGCAAGCCTGACGATCCTCGCTCAGCAGGCGACGGATGTTGCCGAGGCTGGCACGGGATGGCTGGCCGAGGAGCGCAAGCGCGCCGAGGCGGCCGTCACCGCTGCGAAGGGCGACGAGGAGCAGTTCCTCACCCACGCGGCCGTCGCGGCGCTTGCGAGCCTGTCGTAACCCAACGCCGCCTGTCCGTCCCGAGGGGACACAGTGTTCATCTTCGCCACGACGGGCGGCCACAATCGCAAGTAGCCGCCAGCGAAGATGAACACTGTGTCCCCGTCAACTACGCACGGCGTGATGTCGTGCAGCTGCGTGACTCAATTTTCTAGATCATCCTCGTTAACATCGACTATAGAATCTTCTATTCAAAATAATTCAACCCACTATACTTCCCTCATCTTCCGCCGCAACGGGACGTGTTAACCGTCAAGCGCGGGGTGGAGGACGGCGGTGGCCGGGGGCCGCGGGGTTTGACGCCCCCGTGGCTTAGTTGGCAGGCGAAGGCTTGCGACAAGCCGGAAAGCTGGGAAGGCAGATCCCGCTCATACCCCGGACATGGGGTAGGGCAGGCGGGAACGGCAGCCTCCAGGCGAAAATCTCCGCGGTGTGGGCGCCGGAAGGTCGCTTTTCACCAATACCAATACGCGGCCTCCGGCGCTCGCGCTTCCGT
>Ga0075021_10000215_pt1 | contig 32537 bp, 27 predicted proteins | sample ColStrG_CSR_2012_FD_72749 | JGI IMG/M metagenome (GOLD analysis project Ga0075021, IMG submission 72749) | Freshwater sediment microbial communities in response to fracking from Pennsylvania, USA - Cold Stream Run_MetaG_CSR_2012 | ecosystem: Environmental > Aquatic > Freshwater > Creek >...
ATCTGGGCCTTTCTGAAGAAGTGCCACGACAACGGCTGGATCTACCGTGGGGCCGACGTCATCCCCTGGTGCCCACGCTGCGCGACCGGGATTAGCCAGCACGAGATGGAGACCGAGGGCTATAAGGATCGCGTCGACCCGGCTATGGTGGTGCGCATGCGCCTGACAGCGCTTGACGCGGGGGACGCGGTCTGGCACGAGGGCGGGGAAGAGGCATTTGGGCACACGCCAAACAAATACATCCTGGCCTGGACGACCACGCCCTGGACGCTGCCCAGCAACACCATGTGTGCCGTCGGGCCAAAGCTTGAATACACCATCGTCAAGCAAACCCATCGCGACGGGGAAGAGGCGGTCTATTTCCTCGGCTCACAGACGCTCAAGTTCCTGAAAGGCGACTACAGCGTGCTCGGCACGATCCAGGGTGCACGCATGGCGGGCTGGACCTACGCCGGCCTGTTTGACGATTTGCCGGCCTGGCACGACGCCGAGGCCAAATGGCGCGACAAGCATGGCTTTGCCGACAACCGCCATTACGCGCACCCGATCATTCTGTGGGACGAGGTCAGCGAGGCCGAAGGCACGGGCATCGTGCACAACGCACCTGGCTGTGGTCCCGAGGACTTCAAACTCGGTCTTGAGCACAACACGCCCATGGTCGAAGTACTCGACGAGAACGGCAACTACATCGTTGGTTTTGGCCCGCTGCAGGGCAAATTCGGCCATGATGTGCCCGATTTGGTCGAGACCTTGCTCAACCAGAAGGGACTGTTATACCGGCGCGACAAATACACCCACCGCTATCCACACTGCTGGCGGTGTGGCACGCCGCTGCTCTATCGCAAGGTAGATGAGTGGTATATCAGCATGACCGATCTACGCTACGACATGATGAGCGTGTCGGGGCAGATGAACTGGATCCCGTCGTTTGGCAAAGAGCGCGAATTGGACTGGCTGCGCAACATGCACGACTGGATGATCAGCAAAAAGCGCTACTGGGGCCTGGCGCTGCCGATTTGGGAATACCCCGACGGCTCGTTCGAGGTCATCGGCAGTTATGAGGAACTCAAGGCCCGGGCAGTCGAAGGCTGGGAGGTGTTTGAGGGTCACACCCCGCACCGGCCCTATATCGACCGGGTCAAGATCAAGCATCCTCACACCGGCCTGACGGGGACGCGTGTGCCCGACGTGGGCAACCCCTGGCTTGACGCCGGCATCGTCAGCTTCTCGACGCTTGGCTACGGTAGCGATCAGGCTCACTGGCAAAAGTGGTTCCCGGCCGACTTCATCACCGAGAGCTTCCCCGGCCAATTTCGCAACTGGTTTTACTCGCTGATTGCGATGAGCACGGTGCTGGAAGAATACATGCCGGCCAAGACTGTGCTTGGCTTTGCCACGCTGCTCGATGAGGACGGCAAGCCTATGCACAAGAGCAGCGGCAACTCGATCGAGTTTAACGAGGCGGCCGACCGGGCTGGAGCCGACGTGATGCGCTGGCTGTATGCGCGCCAGAAGTATGACGACAACTTGTTGTTTGGCTACAACGCACTCAGTGAGGTGCGCCGGAATGTCGTGCTGCCGCTGTGGAACGTGTATTCGTTCTTCGTGACCTATGCCAACGCCGATCAATGGGCGCCAGCGCGCGACCCAGCAAACGCGCTCGTGGGCCAGCGTGCGCCGCTCGACAAATGGGTGTTGGCCCGACTGGCCGAGACCGTGAACGCGGTCGTGGCTGCGCTAGAGGTCTACGAAGCGCGGTCGGCCGCGCTCAGCGTCGAGGCCTTTATCGACGACCTGAGCAACTGGTATGTGCGCCGCAGCCGCGACCGTTTCTGGGGCAGCGAGATGACGGCCGACAAGCAGGCGGCCTATGCGACGTTGTATGAGGTGCTCACCACGCTCTGCCGGCTGCTGGCGCCGCTGATGCCATTTTTGGCAGAAGCGATGTGGCAGAACCTGACCCATACGCGTGACGGCGTGTCACCGGTCATGGCCGGCCTCACCTCGAATGCGCCTGCGACATCAAACCAGGCGAGTGTTGGTGAACACAATCCGGGCTCAGCGTTCAGCGTTCATCACCAGTCGTTCCCTGCGGTGCGCGCGTTGACAGATGAGGAGACAAGGCTCTTGCGAGAGACGGGCGTGGCCCGCACGGTTGTGAATCTCGGACACAGCACGCGCGCGCAAAGCAAGGTCAAAGTGCGGCAGCCGCTGGCACGGGCAATGATCGTCGCGAATGATGAGGCCCGGAAAGCCATCACCGCTCAAAACGCGATCATCACCGACGAGCTAAACGTCAAAGCCTTGGAATTTGTTGATCGCGAAGTCGAACTGGTCAGCTACCGCGCCTTGCCCGACCTCAAGAAGCTGGGCAAGAAGCTCGGCCAGGACATGCCAAAGGTGCGCGCCGCACTCGCCGCGCTTGATCCTTCGACCGTCGCTGAACTGGTCAAAACCGGTCAGCCGGTGCTGGTAAACACAGTGTCGTTGCAACCCGACGAAGTCATCATCCAGACCATGCCACGCGCAGGTCTGGTCGTAGCCGGTGAAGGCGGTATCGTGGTCGGCCTCGATACGGTGCTGACGGATGCGCTGATCAGAGAAGGCCAGGCGCGCGAAGTGGTCCGGCGCGTCAATGATCTGCGTAAGGCCTCTGGCCTCAGCATCAGTGATCGCATCAGCCTGAGCTACACCGCAACGCCCAAACTTGCCGAGGCAATCCAAGCCCATGCGGACTACATCACGGGCGAGACGCTGGCGACGGCGCTACGCACGGGTGCAACGACAGATGCGTTTTCATCCACCGATGAGTTTGATGGAGAGAAACTGACGATTTCGATCAAGAAAGTGTAACTAGGTCTGTCACAGAGTTTGTCCGGCGCTTTGGTCTTATGCCCTACCCCGATCGATGACACGGGACACCAGCGGGAAGAGGCGCGACCTGGGCCAGGATGACGAACGACAGCACAAAGGGCTCATCATGATCCAAGATACGCTACAACGGCTGCGTAGCACGCAGCACACATCTTCGAGCGGAGCGGCTTCTGGCGGGACGACGCTGATCACGCTTGGCGCAGAACAAACCGAAGCGCTCAGTGAGTTATTGCGCACGCTTGACGGTCGGGCGCCCCACAAGTTCATCGCCCTGTTCGGCGCGCGCGGCAGCGGCAAGAGCACGCTCATAAACGATATTGCCACCCGCAGTGCAGGGGGTGGACATACCCCGCGCACCCCCAATCATCGTAAGGTCGTATGCGCGCTGGTCAATGCTGCCACGCTGCCCAGCGATGTTGCGCCATGGCAACGCTTGATTTACGCCGTGCTCGACACACTGGCTCAGCAACCGGGCTCTCCCCAGTCCGTCGTTGACTTGCGGCATGAGTTGGATGAACTCATCGTGCATGAACAACATGACGACGACAGCGCCGCGCTCGCGGGTGCAGCCTTCGCCCATCACTTTCGCGCTGCCTTTGGGGGCATCATCCACAGCGCGATCTCACTGGCCAACGGCACATTCCTAGTGGTCATTGACCATATTGACAAGGCCAGGGGCGAGCAGGCCGCTGAGCTCCTCGAAGCGGCCAGGTATTTCATCAACGCCCAGAACTGCGCCACGCTGATGTGCGCCGATGAAGCCGCCTTATCCACGCGGCTGAGCGCCGCCGGTCAAGATGGCCCAGCCATCGTCGCCAAATGGGTGACCCAGCGCATCGCGCTGCGCCAAGGCACCCTGCCCCACACAACCGAGGCGGCCAGCGCCTCTGCCACCAGCCCCAAACCAGCAAAAGCGCAAGAAACGCCTAAACCCATCGCCTCAGATTTGCCGCAGCCGTGTGTGCAGATTTTGACCGATGCGCTCGGCCATGACCGGTATGCCATCAGCCGGGCCGGGAGTCCTGGCGGGGTGCGATGCGCGCCCTGGCCCGGCGCAACGCCGATGGCTACGACACCCGCATCACCGCAACGCTGGTCGCCAAATTGTGTGCGCTCAAGCAGCTTTCACCCGCGTTGTTTGACGCGGCCCGCTTTGATGCGCCGCTCCTGGCCAATTTGGAGCGCCGGGCCCGCACACCACAGGCCTCAGACACGCACGACGAGTGGGCTGAGACTATGTTTCACGACCCGCGCTTGCTCGCGCTGTTCAAAGCCGCACCGACTACGATCGGTGTTGAGCCGCGCGACGTGGCAACCGCACTGCGTTTGGTGCATAGCGGGGATATGGACGACAAGGGCCAACTCCCGAGCGCCTCAGCGGCAACACCCGCCTCCAGCCTGTTGACGCTTGAACCCAAGCGCCCGCATATGAGATTGCTCGGGGCATCGACCGCTGCGGCGTCACCGGTGCCATCGCTGTCAGCGCCAGCCTCAGCTGCGGCTGCGTTTGACGCGGTGCTCACACCGAGCGCCCGGCCACGTCCGGCGCGCGAGCGCCAAGCTGGACCGGGCATAGCCCTGCCAATTTGGACCATCATTTCAGTCGTGGCCGGCACGTTCATTGTGGATCGACTGGTGAAACTTGCGATCCAAGGCGGTGCGATGTCGTTTGGCACGCTGGTTCAGCCCACACCGCTGAGTGCAGTCAATATCGTCAGCACCAGCCTAGCCATGGGCGCTGAATTGGTCGGGCTGGCGCTGTGTGCGTTGATCGTCGCCTACTGGGGGTCGAGGATGCGTAGCACCGCCCGTATCGCCGCATTTGGCTTGATTGGGGGCGGACTGGCCGCGAACATTTTTGACCGGGTCGCCTATGGGTCGGTCATGAACTATCTGCATGTGGGCCATCTGCCCGTGTTCAATCTGGCCCATGTGGCGCTCATCGCCGGCGCCTGCATGTTGGGGTATGCGCTATTGGGTGATAAGCTGGCCGAAGGCTAATCCCTACACCTTGTTCTCTGCGCCTTGTTCGCTGCGCTTGATGTAATGAATAACGAGATAAGTGCCACACACAACATGTCCGCTTCGCCCAATCTATTTCAACGCTATGGAATCCTGTTGACTATTGCAACGATCGCGCTTGTCGCCGATATCGTGACCAAACGGCTGGTTGAGGCAACCATTCCACTGTATTCCTCGGTGCCGTTTATCGACCCTTACTTGAGTTGGACGCATACCCAAAATACAGGTGCAGCATTTAGTGTTTTGCAAAATGGCGGCGCGTTCTTTATTGTCGTCGCCGTCATTGTCTCGGCGCTGATCATTTACTATGCACCGCGCTTACCAACTGGCGATTGGCTGTCGCGCATCGCGCTTGGGCTGCAACTGGGGGGGGCTCTGGGCAATTTGCTCGACCGGCTGCGCCAAGGCTATGTAACGGACTTTGCCCACTTTCAAATTCCGCAGATTGGCTTCGACTTCCCGGTCTGGAATGTGGCCGATAGCTGCATCGTCATCGGCGTCATATTGCTGATCATCTCGAGTTTTGTGCGCGGTGACGTTCAAGCTGACCCAGCCGATCACGCAAACCAGGTAGGCTAGCCCGATCATTCTTATTTGGATGCGGGCGACCCGCACATGCGGCAAGGTCCACGCCTCGCTTTACGCACGACCTATCTATCGCCAACAGCACGTGGTCTTGGCCCGCCCTGAGAGCCTATCCCCGATCTGCCAAACCCGACCTGCCAAGCCCGACCCGCCAAGCCCGACCCGCCAAGCCCGACCCGCCAGGTTTTGCGGCGCGAAAAAAGCGGGTTGCTACTTCGTCTTGCCTGCGACATGCTCAGTCACAAACTAGCGAAGTGGGATAGGCTCTGGCACGCTTCAGTCGGGTGTCAGTCAGTGACGCTAAGGCGTGCGGTCTGGGCGCTGCGCCGCATTAGCCACTTCATCCAAGGTTGAGCCGGACGCGGAGCGGGCAATGCCGCCGTGTTCCCGAACAATCGCCGTCACCCGGTCAGCTTCAGCATCGTCACGCACGGAAACGCTGATCACAGTTTGGCCGGTCTGCTTGTTTTGTGTCTCGTCAACGTCGGTCGCATCGTTATCAACACCGGCTGGGACGGCTGGTGTGCCAGCCACGGGGCCGATGGCATTGCCGGATGTCGCTGCAATGCCGGCGGGGGTGGCAATAGGTGCAAATACCACGGTATCGCCGCCGTTCTCAGGTGTATCTGTGCCCGGTTCGATATGTGCATCTTTTAAGGCTTTGATTGCCTTATCCGCATCTTTCTTATTGCGAAAGGTGGCCATGATTTTGTCTGCCATAGTTATGGTATCCCTCCTCGCGGCCTCAACATGCGACCGCAGAACGCGAAACAGAGCCCAAACGGCCCACCCTGAACAAAGGCCAACGGGGCCAAGGGGCCAACATAGGCTAGCGAATGAGGGGCAGGACGGCTATCGGCCAGTAACCCTCAAGGGTGTCAGACAAAATAAGACACGCACGGTTTGAGGATGCCGCAAGCGGGCACCGCGAAACAAAGCGAGAAGCGGTCAAGCCCCTCGCGATCAGATGCGTCTGCGCTGAATGACGAGCGCCACGCCACTGATGACAAGCACCAGGACCAGCAGCGCGACCGCGCCGATGACGAGCGGCAAAATCCAGGCAGGTGCGGCAACTGGCGCGGCCGCCAGTGCGCCGGGCGAATCGGAAGGGGTCTGATTGGATTTAGAGGCTGAGGCCGTGCTGGCGGCCACTTTAACAGCCGATGCGCTCTCAGTGGTGGTCCCAGCCGACGTCGATGATTGGGCTGTTGTAATTCCGAAGGTATCGGTGGATACGATCTTCTCGCCATCGTCACCCGTGACGATCGCTAGATTTCCTGATAGCGCACTCTTTAACTCCGGTCGTATCAGCGCCATCGCCGCGTGTTCGACGCCAGCCGCCGACGAGCCCATCACAAGCAGCACCGTGCGCTCGCTCTGCCACGGGGCAGGGACGATCTGAAGGTAACCGACATCCGCCTTGGCGCTCGAGCGCACCTGCACACCCGATGCACTGTCATCGGCAAAGTCGCTCTGAGGGGCAAACGGAGCCGGTAACACCGGATTGAGGTCGGCCATGATCGGCAGCTGGCTCGCCCGGCCGATGATTAGCACATTATTCGATTGACGCATGGCCGGTGGCACGTCGCCGGCAAAGGCGAGCGTCAGATTGACGGGTCGATCACTCGCCCGCCGGCCCAATTCCATCGCCACATGGGCGGCTGCATCCCAGCCCGACGGATCGGCCTTCGAGACCACAAAGGCCACGCCGGCCAGATTCGATGCGCTCGCGAAGGGCGCGGGGAAGTCCGATAGCATGGGACGTCTGGCAGGCGCACTTGGAGGCGGTTCGCCTTCGGTCGCAAAGTGCACCGTGCTCTCCGGTTGTATCGATACCCACACCGCGTTGACACTATTTAAGGGCAGACATGACGTGCGGGGGATGATATCAACCCGGAGCAAGAGCGAATTGTTCGTGGCTTGCAGGGTCGTGCGCGGCAGACTGATGTGCGCATCCTTCACACTTGTCGAGTTATCGCTAAACCGGATCGCGCCAACTGATAGACCATTCAGGATGACAGATACGCCAGATTGTTCATAATCCAGCAGGGCCGAATGCGCGAACGACAATGACAACTCGGCATCGCCCTTAGCTGGCCAGGTGGGCAGGTCAAAATTAAAGTTCGCATAGCGCGTGCCTTGACCACTTAGCAGCGCTTGGCCGTAGCCGAGCGCTCCAAACGTCATCTCCCGAGCATTCGATGCAACCGTAGTAGATACTGGCTTTACCCCTGCGATCACGGCCAAATTCCCCCCCTTATCCGCGCGCAGGGCGCCGCTTGTGAGGGCTTGGGCAGCCTTCAACAGCCCAGCGTCGGTGTTGCCACTCACGACCAGCGCAGCCCGCCCATCGTTCCAGGGCGACACGACCATTTGTACGACACCATCATCGGGGTCGGTCAATTTTGCAAAGCGGTTCTGGCTGATGGGCATGGGCATCGTCATTCCCGCCAAGGTTGGCAGCGCACTTGGTTTGCCGACGAAAATGAGGTGGTTTGACGCTTCGAGCGTCCGTGTCACATCGCTCAGCCGGGTGAGTGTGATACCGAGTCTCCCATCCGTCATACGGCCAAACCCGGCCGCGACGTCAAGCGCCGCCTGGAGATCGATTGGCGTTGGTGTGTCAGGCACGATGAGCAGGGCCGTGTCGCTGACAACTGAATGTTGGAACAGCGGCCGGGGCAACATATTCAAGTTGGGCACGAGCGGCACAGTGATGTGAGGCAACACCAGGCGCGAGGTGTTGCGGACTACGACGCTGGTCGAGCCCAAAGAGTCGCCACAAGTCGATTGATCGGATAAATCAAACGTGATGATGCTCTGACCCTCGGGCTGCAATTTGGCGAAAGCTTGGGGGGGGACGGTCACTGAGACGGTGTATTCACCCGACGCATTGAGTGCAATTGTCTTGAGTCCCACGCTATTGATAACGATCCGCAGCTCGCCGCCAAAGCGCTGACGTGGTTGCAGCCGCGCCGGCAGCGCCGGCAAGGTGCTTGTGGCTGTGAGGGTCCCAGTGACAGCGACGGTATCGGTGATGGCATTGGTAAAGGCGGGTTGCGCAAAGGTGTCGGATACGCCGGGGATGACAACATCGAGCTGGAGGTCCAAGTGACCAGCAGCCTTCATGCGCCAGTTCATCGGCAATTGGAAGAACGATGAATTGCTAATCGACGGCCCACTGAGGCGCAGGTCACTAAGGTTCAAGCGGTCAAACGTGAGCGTGTCGTCGCCCGCAGGCTGCACGCCCTGCTGCATTGGCACGTGCCGAATGGACTGTATACCTATGCGCGCTGGGCTAGCACCCAAAGTCGCAGAGGCTCGCACAACGGACGTGTGACTCGGAAAAAGGGTAAAGGCGAGCACGGCTGCACACACAGCAGCCGCCAGGCGTGAGAGCGCAAAATTGGGTTGTTTCATGAGGCTTCAATGCAGGCGCTATGTGGCTTCCGCCCCGCGCAAAGTGACCAGTCGGGCCGGGCTAGGCCGCACCAGATTTTGAGAGGCAAGCGTGTCATCATCGGGCTAGCGTCGCGATCAACTTGAGTGTGACCGTGATAATAAAGACAAGTCCTAGGGGAAATCCAGCGATCAACAACATTTCATTGGCACGCCGGGCACGCGCGCCAGTCATCAAACTACGCAACACAAGTAACACAAGCAAGACCACGACGGCCGGCAATGCTAGGTCAGTCAGGCTGACGGTTGCGGGAAGCTGTGTGACGGGTGTGAGTATCGTAGACATGCCAGTCACGCATTCCGGGTGTGTAAGGCATAGTCTAGCCCATCGGTGTCGCTTGCCCTACCCGGCCGCCAAGCAAGAAGCAGGATACTGAGCACGCCGACGCCAGCACTGACGACCAAGGCATACAGCCACAGTGAGGGGGACACGTGTAATGTGCCACTCGTGATCGCCGGCCACATGCTCATCGTGATGTTTGCAGCTGCGTGGGCAAGCGCTACGCCCCAGATTGAGCCGCTCCATTCGACCACCATGGAGAACAACAGCCCAAGCGCAAACATGCTGACCATATACACCGGTGACACAAAGCTCATGCCACTCGCCATCCACACGACCGCAGCAAATACCTTGCCTGCCCGTCCAAGAGTAGAGCGCGCACCCTTGAGCACCAAGCCGCGGAACACCAGTTCCTCGCACACGGCCAGTAACACCAAACCAGCGCTGAAAAGAAGGTTTGGCCCGCTCACAGCGTCGAGTCGCATCATGCCCGAGGCATGGGCTACGACGCCGAGCGCGCGATACCCAAGGGCGCCATACAGCACCGCGAACATATATCCGATCGCAACCCCGCTCAGCGCGATACCAAACTGGATCAAACCATTTAGGATGAGTCGCCCAATGGGCCTTGACGCACCCAAGCCACTCGGGTTGCGGCCAGGCGCAAATGCGGCTGGCAATTCGAAGCGCGGACTTGTAAACCGGGGCTGCGCAAACCAGCGGGCCCACTGAGCAGCCGGGCTACCGCTGGCGTATGCGCGAAGTAACGTGATGATCCCAGCTGACGTTAGCACCAGGACTAGTGGCGCGGCAGCGAAAAACGGCAAGAAATCCTTCGTTATCAGGCGCTGATCCACGACAGCCAAAATCAGTCGGGTGATCGGCAGCAAGGCAAGGGCCGGCAGCAACCAGCCGGTGAACTCGGCTGGGGCAAGAACGACATAATGAAAGGTCAGGGCCACAATTAAAGCCGCATACAAGATGAGGCCGTATGGGGCAAAGAGCATCAGCACCCAATCACTGAGCAGAATGACGATCGGGTAAACCCAAAAGACAGCCAATCCAATGTCGAAGCGTTGGAAGTCGCGCCTGGTTTCAATCGGCCGTGCGCGATTGCGGCCCTGAGACTCAGCCTGCATAGTCTGCACCAATAGTCGTAGTGACCCGCAAACATCTGCATGCGAAATGCAACGATTTCCCAACTTTGCCATGAAATTGTTGCACCAATATTGCCAAATTGCGGCTTGGGCCGGCCGACAGGCCGCTGGGCATCCCTCGCGATCAGTAATCCCGCTCGCGTCGTAGCTTCCAGGCCACGGCAGCACGACCTGCCATCAGATGTAACTGGCCCTTTCTCGAGCGCATGCCTAGAGCACGCATAGCGACTATATAGCCGGAAGTGCGCACCCCATCTCTGATTTGGCTGCGTCTGTGTTGTTAACCCATCTGCCAGCGCGTTCCAGTTGACCTGACCTGGCCTTTCAGTGATCCACGGCGAATGGCACGCGTGCGATAGCCAGGACTGCCAGCCTAGCGACGACAAGCAGATCCCTTGATCCAAGCGTCAGGCAGCGCAGACACTCCCGGTTCTAAGCGACTAATACTAGTGAACGTGGCGGACGATCCCCGTGAGGTCGCACACCCGTTGACAGTCACTATGAAGCCATTGCTATCCACGAGTAGGCCCACGGGGTGCGAAGCCAGCCACACATTTGCGGTCAATAGCGCGTCCGCAAGCGACGGCACGCGCTTGAATGCGCTTACGGGCTCGCGCTTTTTTGCGGCCACGAGTGTGCTTGCATATCACTTCTGGGTGAATCACGCTAGTTTGTTGCCTGGCATCGCCGGTAAGCTGGCAAGTCAGGGCAGTGTCGCCGTCAGTTTCTTTTTCGTGTTGTCCGGGTTTGTGTTAACACACGTTTACTTCGCCCGGGCGGCCAGGCCCAGAATTTTTTGGCGGGCGCGCTTTGCGCGTATCTATCCGGCCTACGCTATGGCCTTTGCGTTGGCGCTGCCTTTCTATATCGCAAGGGCCACACAGGCCCATATGTCCGTCACCCACCAGGCACTGGTCATCACGACCGATGCAGCCATGTTCCAGTCATGGATGCCGTGGACGTTCAACGGCGTCAACGGCCCGGGTTGGTCGCTTGCGACCGAAGTATTCTTTTACGCCCTATTCCCGGCACTGATCGTGTTGGTCAGGCGCGTAAAGATGCGCTCTTTTCTGGCGATTGGCATGGCTTGGTGGTTGGTGTGCCTGACCCTGCACCTGGTTATTTGGAGCATGCGCTCGCAATCTGCTGATCCAGGTCTTGTGTACTGGCTAGATGGCGTGAACATGGCCAACCCTATCTTGCGCTCAGCGGCTTTTGTGCTGGGCATGTGCACTGCGATCATCTATCGCCACGTGCAGGGGCGTTGGCCGACCCAGCCAATCGTGAACGGGTCAAAATGGAGCTTTGCGGCCTGGACTGTCATGGAGCTGGGGTCGCTCGCGCTCACCATTGGGTTATTGGTCCAGCCTTGGATCCCAGCCCACCTGACGATCACGATCATCGTCTCGCCCGTGTTCGGCCTGCTCATCTTTCTCTTGGCCCAGCAGCGCGGCGCACTAGCGCGCGCGTTGAGCATACCAGTACTGGTCATATTGGGCGAAATAAGCTACGGCATCTACATCTTTCAGATTCCGGTCTATACCCTATTCAATTCGGCCATCGCTACTTTACAGGTTTACCCCGGGCCAATCATGAGCGGTGCCGTCTACTTCACGATGCTCGTGGCCTGTGCGCTGGTCTCGCTGTATTGTGTCGAACGCCCGCTCAAGCGCGCGATCACCCACGTGAGACGGCAACCCGTGCTGATACGCACAACGATCGATGGGCGGGAGCCCACATAGCATGATTGCAACACCCACACTACCCACAGTCAATCCAGCTCCCGCAATGCTGGCAAACCCCCTTCTGCCACGCGCACCAGACACAGCCACAACCGGCGTGCCGGTTGGCACGATCACGGTGATCGTGTGCGCCTACACTGAGCGCCGCTGGGATGACTTGATCGCCGTGATTGACTCGCTGGAGCGGCAGACGCTCGCACCCAGTGAAATCATCCTCGTCATCGATCACAACCCGGCCCTGTTGGCAAGTGCGCAAACCCGCTTCCACAACATCACCATCATCGAAAATGCCGAACCGCATGGATTGTCCGGCGCACGCAATAGCGGCATCGCCGTCGCACACGGCGACATCATTGCCTTTATCGACGAAGACGCCGAGGCATCGCCCGATTGGCTGGAGAAGATCGCTGCCTGTTACGAGGATGTCCACATCATGGCCGCCGGAGGGTCGATCTCGCCGCGGTGGATGACCAAGCGGCCCGCCTGGTTCCCAGATGAATACAAATGGGTTGTCGGGTGCACGTATCACGGCATGCCTACGGTCAAAACTCAGATCCGCAACCTCATCGGCTGCAACATGTCATTCCGGCGCGAGGTATTCGCTGATATCGGTGGCTTCCGACGGGCCATGGGCCGCGTTGGCACCTCACCGGTCGGCTGCGAAGAAACGGAGATGTGTATCCGCGCTCGGCAATTGTGCCCAGACAAGACCATCCTCTACGACCCGGCGATACGCGTCATCAACCATCGCGTGCCAGGAACCCGGGCTACCTGGAAATACTTTTACAGCCGTTGTTTCGCAGAAGGGGTCTCGAAGGCATTGGTAGCCAAGTTTGTTGGCGCGGACGACGGTCTGGCCTCGGAGCGCCAGCATGCCGCAAAAGTCCTGCCCCAGGGTATTGCCCGGGGATTGAAAGACATACTCCGGGGTGACCTCAGTGGCGGCGCACGGTCATTTGCCATCTTGAGTGGGCTTGTGGCGGCTAGTTTGGGCCTGGTGTATGGGACCGTCCGAGGTGTCGTCAATGCCCGCTGAGGGCGATCAACGCGTGGTGCCCAGCCTCCCGAGCGCTGTGGCTCTGGCGCCCATGCGACCCAGGTCCAAGATGACCCACAAGCCGGGTCGCACGCACGTCAAATGCTGTTCAAACACGTCCCAATGAGAGTGCTCATCTCTACCCCACGCTGTTTGCCCTATACGGGCGGCGTCGAGAATCATGTCTATCAGGTGTCACGCCGCTTGGCTGAACGAGGCGTCTGTGTCACAGTGATATCGGCTGATCCAGATCAGACCTTGCCGCCCTGCGAAGTCGTTGAAGGCGTGACGATGTGCCGAGTGCCGGTCTTACCAGCCAAAGGCGATTGGTATTACTCACCGGCCTTCTATCGCATGGCACGCTGGGGTGATAAAAAGGGCCCATTTGATCTGGTCCACGTGCAGAACTATTTGACGTTTGCCTCGCCGCTGGCAATGATGGGCGCGCGTGACGGGCAGATACCCTACGTCGTCACCTTTCATGGCGGTGGTCATACATCGCGCTTGCGCAACTTGGTCCGTGGCTTGCAGCGGCGCGCGTTACGGCCACTCCTAGCTTCTTCCGGACGCCTGGTCCAGACGGCACGGTTCGAACTCGCGGTGTTTGGCGATGGGTTAAATATCCCGCACAGCAAGTTTGCGTACATCCCAAACGGCTGCGATATCATGCCTGACACGCCACGACTTGTGACCGATCCAACCCTAATCGTATCGGTCGGCCGGCTCGAACGCTTTAAGGGGCATCAGCGCGCTATCGCGGCCATGCCCCAGGTACTCGCAGCACGTCCAGAAATGCGGCTGCGTGTGCTGGGTAACGGACCCTACCAAGCTGAGTTGATGCTGCTGGCCAGGAAACTCGGCGTGTCAGAGCGGGTAGAGATCCGAGGGGTGCCGATGGGTGAACGCAAAGCCATGGCGGCCACGCTGGCACAGGCCGCGCTGGTCGTGTCGTTCAGCGAATTTGAGACGCACCCAATGGCTGTCTTGGAAGCGCTCGCGCTGAGGCGCTCTGTGCTGGTGACAAAAACCAGCGGCCTGTGCGAGCTCGCCCAGGACGGTTTCGCGCGCGCGATTGCGCTAGACAGTTCCCCACATCAGGTAGCCGAGGCCGTCCTGCGCCAACTGGAGGCGCCGCTTGTGCCGCCGGATATTCATCTACCGACGTGGGATGAGTGCGCAGATGAGACGCACCAGCTCTACACAGATATCTTAAGCCGCGCTCCAGCCACACGCTAAACACAGTGACACACTATGCAAATCCTTATGTTGGCCCAGTTCTACTGGCCTGATGTTGGCGGCGAAGAGCGCCATGTGCAAGACCTGAGCGAGGCGCTCGTTCAGCGCGGGCACCAGGTCGCGGTCGCGACCATCTGGCATGCCGGCTCGGCAGAGTTCGAAGTGAACAACGGAGTGCGCATCTACCGCTTGCGATCCACCGTCCAGCGCGCCAGCGGCCTCTACACCACCGTTCGCCAACATGCCCCACCCGTGCCCGATCCCGAGCTTGTGATGGGCCTCAAACGCGTTGTAGATACTGAAAGACCGCAGATCGTCCATGCCCATAACTGGATATCGTATTCATTTCTCCCGCTCAAACGCTGGAGCGGAGCCAAGCTCGTCGCCACGATTCATGACCATAGCCTGGTGTGTCCGCGTAAGACATTGATGCAGGCGGGCTCCCTATGCGCCGGTCCCAGCCTGGGCAAATGTCTAGCGTGCGCTCCACAACAATATGGCCCAGTCAAGGGTGCGCTGACCGTGCTAAGCCATGCAGCCCTGGCCCAAGCGATACGACACGCGGTGGACAGATTCTTTGTCGTGAGCAGCGATGTTGCTGAGCGCGATCACCTGATCAAGTTCGGATTGCCACATGAGGTCATACCAAACTTCCTACCCGATGCCGTGGCAGATGCAGGCAACAGCAACTTCAACACGACGCCACACGATGCGGCCGCCCAGGTGCGAGAGCGCTTGCCAGCCCAGCCGTTCATATTGTTTGCAGGGGATGTACGCCGCTTTAAGGGCGTGCTGGTACTGCTTGACGCCTACCGGCAATTGACCTCACCGCCTGCGCTGGTGCTGGCAGGCCGGTGTGACCTGGATATCGCCCCTTCGGCTTGGGAAAGCATCCCCGGCGTCGTGGCGCTGGGCCGTTTGCCACATGATGTCTTGGCCCAGGTGCAACGGCGATGTCTGTTTGGCGTGCAACCGAGCATCGGCCCCGAGACATTTGGCATCACGATCCTAGAAGCGATGGCGGCTGGCAAAGCAGTCATCGGCTCACGCCTTGGCGGCATCCCGGACGTCATTGCCAATGGCGACACCGGCTTGCTCGTGCCACCGGGTGACAGCGATGCGCTGAGGCGCAGTATGCTGCACTTACTCACGAATCCAGACATACGTGAGCGGATGGGGCAGGCGGGACGCCGCCGGGCCGATCTGTTTCGTGCGAGCCGCATGGTCGCCCGCATCGAACAAAGTTATATGCGCCTGCTTGGTCAAAGGGCACACACAGCCGCATCGGCATGGGAGGTCCCATGACCATGACACAATCGGCCCAAACCCTATGGACCCGTCTGATCGATCATCTACGCGCACCGCTGTTCCGGAACGCGTATGCCCTGATCGTGAACGAGGGCGCGTCAGCCGTGCTGGGTCTGGTCTATTGGGTGATCGTGGTGCGCCTTTACCCGGCCGAAATCGTGGGCTTGAATGCCACCGCGATCAGCACCATGGCCCTCTCGATCGGCTTTTCTGCCCTGAGCCTGGGTGGGCCGTTCATACGCTACTTGCCCACACTGGGCAAATACGCCAGCGCCTTTATCCTCCGAGCCTACGGCGTCAGCGTGACGCTCGCGCTGTTCCTCGGCCTACTCCTGATCTTGACGCGGCATATCTGGTTTAGCGCCGGGGTGAGTGTGCTGGGTGAGTCGAGCGCGTTTCATATCGTCTATGTGCTCGGTTCCGCTGTCTTGTGCATCTTCATGTTACAGGACACTGCGCTGACCGGCTTACGTCATGCCACCATCGTGCCGGTCGAGAATTTTGTATATAACATCGCCAAGATTGTCCTGGTGGTTGTGCTAGCGAACGTCTTCCCACACCACGGGATTTGGCTCTCATGGGCCCTACCTGGGGTCTTGAGCGTCATCCCCGTGAATTACATCATCTTTCGCCGGCTGCTACCCAAACACGCAGCGTCTACACCGGAGCCAGCGCAGCGCATCCCGTTCCGGCAACTGGCCGTCTTCACGCTGAGCAACCACGCCGGTGAGGTATTAGCAATGGCATCGGTGTCGCTGCTACCCGTCCTAGTGATCAATCGCCTAGGCCCAGTCTCGACCGCCCACTTTAACCAGGCCTGGTTGTTATCGGTGTCGCTCTATAACATGGCCTGGAACATGTGCTCATCATTCACCGTCGAAGCGTCACGCGACATGCGGGCTTTGCGTGACACCTTTGTCCGGTCTGCGCGGCAAATGTTGCGCTTGATCGGCCCGGCGAGCGTGATCGTAGCAATCGCGGCCCCGCTATTGCTTACCGTTTTCGGCGAAGGCTACGCGCGCGAAGGCAAGACGCTTTTGTCCTTGCTGGCGCTGGGTGCAATTCCGAACATGGTCAATACGCTCACGCTCAGCCTGGCCCGGGTGCGTCACAACATCAAAGTCATGTTGGCGATGCGCTTGCTCCTCTATTTGGGCAGCCTTGTGCTAGGCTATGTGCTCTTGATTGCGACAAACACCATCGCTGGTATCGGCATAGCCATATTGGCAGTGCAGTGCGCGGTAGCGGTCATGATGATTCCATATCTCATACACATACGAGCAAAATGGCGCGAGGAGCCAGTAGATGGTCCATCGACGGCCTCTCGATAGCCCCACAACACCCCTCGAAAGTGGCCCTGGCCGTAAGCCACCCTAGGTGGCCGTTCAAGAGGACATCGAGGGGTGGTCGAGAGGCCACTCGTGGCCGTTCAAGGGGCCATGCGCCAGGCATACTCATTAAACGCCATGTCAAACTTTAGCTACCCTGCCATGAGAGACCCTGTAGCGACCCCGAGGTGGGCCCAACCGAGCCGTGTTTCGAGCCGCCCGAGCGCGGCCAGGAACGCCTGGGGTGCCTTTCCAATGCTGTCGCTATGTGCAGCGATCGGCGTATTACTGATGGCCTGCGCCATGTCGGGAGCGCGCTACGTGCTGGACTGGGCCGAGCCAGTTTTCTGGCTAGCGCTGGTCGTGATCTATGCGCCCATCGTCGTACGGCTGTTGATGCCGGATGTGGCCCGGCGCGAAACGGTCGCGCTGCTACTGGTGTTGGGGCTTGCGCTTTATCTCGTCAAGATCGTGCGCAGCCCGCTGGGTATGTCTGGCCACGACGAATTTGCGCATTGGCGCGTGGCCGACGATATCTTCAAAACTGGACGGCTGTTTCAACTCAACCCAATTCTGCCGGTGACGCCCTTTTATCCCGGCATGGAGATCGTGACGACCGCCGTGGCCCAACTCAGCGGCCTTAGCCTGAGCACGGCCGGCTTCATCGTCATTGGTGCGGCCCGGCTTCTGATGATGCTGGCTCTGTTCTTGTTTTTTGAAGGCACGAGCGGCTCAACCCGGGTGGCTGGTATCGCGGTGGCGGTGTATACCGCCAACACCGGCTTTATCTTATTCGACTCACAATTTTCCTATGAGCCGCTCGCGTTGCCACTTGCTGCGGCCGTGATCGCGTCGCTTGCGCGCCGCACCCAGCCTGGTGCCGCGAGCCTGTTTGGGTATCGCTTGATCGCTATGGCCGGCACACTGGCCGTGACCGTCACGCATCACATGACATCGTATCTGTTGTTCTTCACGCTGGCGATCTGGGCCCTCATCACGTTTATCTTGTCATTTAGCCGGGACTCAGAGCGCGAGCCACGGGCCGTGCTGAATACGGCCATGCTTGTGTCGTTTATCGCCAATGTGACGTGGCTGGTATTCATCGCGACCTTTTCTTTTGTCTACCTGTCATACATATTTAGCGCCGCCTTTGGCGGAATTCTGTCGCTCTTTAGCGGTGGTGGTATACAGCGCTTGCCCTTCCAAAGCACGGGGCAAGCCGGGGCAGCCCCGATTCTCGAGCGCATCACCGGCTTGGGTTCGGCCGCGCTACTGTCTCTGGCCTTGCCATCTGGTCTATGGCAGATGTGGCGCCAGTATCGGCATCGCGCCATGGCCTGGATTCTGGCGGCTGCGGCCGCGGCTCTGCCTGCGAGCCAAGTGCTGCGCTTGACGGGCGGCGGCTGGGAAGTGTCAAATCGCTCATCAGCCTATCTGTTTTGGGGTGTGGGCATCCTCATCGCCATCCAAGCCGTGCACTGGTTGCGCGTGCAGGTCAGTCCAGGTTCGATTCAGACCCGGTTTGACGTGGCGGTGGGCCAAACAACCCGGGCCCTAATCTTCGCTGGCATTGCGTTTGGGCTGACCGTCGTATTCGTGGGTGGGTTTGTCAATGGCACAGCGCGCGCAACACGCATGCCAGGTCCATATTTGGTTGGCGCAGATGACCGCTCGATCGGCCCGGAAGGTTTGGCGGCGGCGGCCTGGATGCGTGCGACCCTTGGCCCTGGCAACACCCTGGTCAGTGACCGGCAAAACATGCTGCTATTTGGTTCCTATGGTGAGCAAGCCCTCCTGGGCGGCCGCGATACGACCTATGCGGGCATCTTTTTACAACCACGCTTGCAATCGGACGACCTGGCAACCCTGCGGCGGACCAACGCCCGTTACCTCGTGTCGGATCTCCGGCTGAGCACCAGCATGCCCGAGATCGGGTTCTATTACAACTCGTGGGAGCAGTCGCTCTATCCCTACACAAGCCCCGTGCCTAGGGAAAACTTGACAAAGTTCGAGACGATATCCGGCGTGCAGCGGATGTTTGATAGCGGGTCGATTGTGATTTATGACGCAAAGAGCGTCCTGCAATCCGTGAAAAACTGACGGTCTGCCATGTTTTATATCCTGGCTTCAGCCCTTGTTGCGCTCGCCGCGATCGGTCAAGCGCTTCTACTCACAAATAGCCCAGCCTGGCTACAGGCACCCCTCGCCATCACACTCGTATGCGCCCTGCCCGGCTATGCCATTAGCCTGGCAGGACACAGCCACGGACGCATCTCGGGCAGTGAGCGGTTGTTTATGTCGATAATGCTGAGCCTTTGTAGCACGATTGGCGCGGGTGTGCTGCTGCACTTCTCGCCCTGGGGCATCACACGGGTGTCACTGGCCTTCCTGTTAGGCAGCCTGACGATCGCCGCCTGCGGGGTGGCTGCATGGCGCCTGCGCGCGGATAGCGGCGAAGGCAGCAAAGAGGTCAGTTCGAACCCACCGTCGCCTGCGGTAACTTTGCCATCCTGGCGTGCTCAGGCCCAATCGCCCGTGCTCGAAACGCACCTACATGCTTGGCATATGGCGCTTCTCGCCGCCTCAGTGGTCATCATCATCGGCGCAGTGCTGCTCGCCTACCGGAATGCTGACCAAGCCACAGCGACCGATGTCGTGCAGTTGTGGATGTTGCCAAAGGCGGAAAATTCAAGCAGCACATCGACACAACTCCAGATCGGCGTCAACAATCTTGGCAAACAGCCACTAGCCCTCTGGTTACGGGTAGAACGGAGTGGCGATGATGTGCAAGCCCGGCGCCAAATCCAGCTGGGGGCAGGTCAAAAATGGGAGACCACGCTCGACCTGCCACACCCCCTGCCTGGGAGCGGGCCGATAGAGGTGATTTTGTATCGGGCCGATGCACCATCGACCGAATTGCGGCGTGTGTCGGCCTGGGTCCGGTAGGCGTAGGCCTAGACTTATGCCGCACCGTGCGGTCGCGTTTCCCGCAGGACGCGCGCGCCAGTCTTCATCGGCCGGTGTTCGATGCTGGTCAAGCTCGACCAGCAGGTCTTGATCCTGCCATAGCGATCGAGCGGGTCGCGTCAGTCAATCAGTCAAATTGACCCTGGTCCAAACCCGTCGTGTGGTCACAAAAGGCATCTGCGACTATTAGAGTGTGCTGAAATCAGGCTGTTCAATTCATGATCAGACAGACATAATGATGGCACGACTTCAATGCACCCCCAGATCAGGCCAGGTCACCCTATACACACCCTGGCGGAAAACCTTGATTCCGAACGATTGCATTCCGACATGCGCCCGCGGATGCTCGGACTGGTCTGAAAAGGAGTGTCATTATGCGAACAAATGCAGCCGTTCCAGCTGTTCCAGCCGTTCCGCCCCGATGCGCAATCCAAACAACGGCGGTGGATGGTGCGTTCCCTTGCCCGGCGCCGGCGCGCTGAGGCGATCGGGGGAAGCGACCCGGTTGCATAGAAGACAAGCACCCCTGCCGTCTATCTCCAGCCAGCAATTCTCAAGTTCGAAGGGCAAGTGGGCATTCACTGACCGTTCTTACCTTAATTTTGACCCTGCGTCTGTGCGAATGGTGCCGACTGAGGCCAAAGTAGAGCGCTGGTGAAGACACACTGCCCGAATTGAGAATTGCTGCTCCCCATCGTCGTCAAACCATGAACCTGTCACTCAAACCGCATTACAAGAGCATCATCGTCATCCCCGTTGGGCCCAATGAACCGCTGGCGTATGTGCTAGATGATCTGGCTGCCATCAAACACTACTTTGGGACGGATCACAAAATCATCATTGATGATAACTCTCGGTGTGGCAAGGGCTGCGCCCTCTGGGAGCGTTATCCCGACATCGATATCGTGCTGGGCGATTACGCCGGCATGTGGGCCAGGTTATATACCAATATCGGCAAGGCGATTCAATATGCGTGTGATACCTATACCTTCGATGTGCTGTTGCGCATGGATGCGGATGCCCTTGTCATCGGACCGCAGCCAGATGATGACGCAATCCGCTATTTCAAGCTCCATCCTGAGCAAGGCCTAATCGGCGGTTATCAGTTCAATTACAAGGAAGAGCCTGTGTATCAAGGCCTATTAGGCTGGTGGCCGCAAAATATCGCCATTTCATGGCAAGCGTTCAACCCGCTGAGCTGGCTGGTGCCATTTACGCATTTCTATTTCTTCCGGCAAGTCGTGCTGCGTGCGGTGCGCATGGGGTATTCGATCGGGCATCAGATCAACGGCGGCGCCTATTTTATGAGTCATGCCTGCGCGCTACGGTTGCGGCAAGCCGGACTGCTTGTGCATCCAAAGCTGGCTGCTTTGCGTCTGACCGAGGACGTCCTCATCAGCGTGTTGGCTGCATCGGTCGGATTCAGGTTGGGCACATTTGACCGGGGTGACGATACACCCTTCGCGCTGGAATGGGGAAGTATGCCGACCGCGCCACAGGAGCTCATCGCGCGCAAAAAGAAGATCACTCACTCGGTGAAATCATGGCAGGATATGACCCAACCTCAGATTCGGGCCATTTTTGCGGCTTGTCGGGGCCAAACCTTCCCGTCTTCTTAGAAATTCTTGCGCGTCTGACACAGAATGGGCCTGCGGCCGAGTGTCAGACGCGGGTTTGCGTGTGCATGGCGCATCTCAAGCCCGTGTAGATAGCATCGCTCGGGCCTAAACGCTGTCAATCGGCCGATGGCAGCCTGGTCATCTACGGTTTGCGCTGATATACGCGAATGTAATCGATTGCGATGTGGCTTGGGAGGGATGTCGTTGCATCCGGCGCGCCGGACCACGAGGCCGCATCGCCGACCGCCATCGTCGCGATCAAATACATGGGCTCCTGCGGGATGTGCTCCGTCTGGCGGGCTGTCTCAACGCCATCGACATACCAGGTAAGCGAGTCCTTGGTCCAATTGATGGCATAGGTATGAAAATCCTTGGCCAGGTCCACAGGTGCAGCAAACGGTTGTCCGGTGAATTGCACATCACCCTTTGAGCTGGTGTAGTGCAATGTGGTATGCACCACATTGGTTTCGTGACCTAGGATTTCGAGCACATCAATCTCGGCGGTCCACTTTTTCGAGGCTGGCATCAGCCAAAATGCATCCCAAAGCCCACGCCCCTTCGTGGCCTTCAGCCGAATCTCGGCATAACCATATTGGAAGCTATAGTGTCCAAATGAGGATAGCATCCCGGTGGTGTAGGTGTATGGCCGGCCATACGCCAGCCCGGATCGCTTCTGCGCACGCAACAAGAGTGTCCCGTCGGCTTGTGGCAGCACATCATCCGCGCGGAAGACATTCGCCAGCCCATCTTGCGTGCAACCCGGCGCCCCGTCGATGTTGTCTACAAAATAGAAACACGTGTCCCACTTATGCGTGTCAACGACTGGCTGATCAAATTCGTCGCCAAAGGCCAGTTGCCAATTCGGTCCAGGCGGCAGGGAGGCTATGGGTGCCGCGGGTGCCGCGGGTGAAAGAAGCGGCGGCGCGCACCCGGACAATCCGATGCAGATCAGGCCAAGCGCGATCAGAGCGACAGTGGACTTGAATGCGGGCACGGCCTGAGACAATTTGATTCGAGAACACTCCGAACGCCTGGTTTCCATCTAGGTAGGGACTATAACCTGAGCAGTTGCCGGCCCAGGACTATGGGTAATAGCTGATCAATGTGATGGGCGGCCGCTGGCGCTGACTGGATGTGCTTCCAGCAAATAGCCACGTCGGGTGTCTGGAGCCCATGGCGGCCTCGCGAGGCCTCGCCCATGCCACTGCCCTCAATATAAAAAGGGCATGGGCTGGACTATGGTTCGGCTCAAAAGCCGTCCATCAACACGTCACTTGGGCGTGGTTGGGTGAATTGAGCTTGAGGTTTGGGTGTGCGCAGAGCGGCCATTTGGTGGCCGATCGCTCGCTCGCGCAAGATCGCTTTTAAGATCGCCCAACCGGCGCTCAGCGTCGCGAGCTTGGCTTCACCGGCGATCCGGTTGTGCTCGAAGCTGGCAATCTCAACCACCCGCAAGCCATCGCGCGCCACCCGGATGTTGCTGACGATTTCACATGCCCAGCCGTTGATTTCAAGCGCCAGTGACGACACATGTTTGCGCCACGTCGCGTTATACCCATACGTAATGTCGGTGTATCGGGTCCGGAACAGCACATTCACCAGTTGGGTCAGCCCCCAATTACCAAGTTGGCGGTAGAACGGCATGTCGTCCGTCCCCCCGCCTTGCAAAAAGCGCGAGCCTTTGGCGAAATCCGCGCCCGTGAGGAGCGCGCCGACGAACGCTGGAATCTCAGCCGGGTCGGTCGAACCGTCCGCATCAATGAGCACGATGATGTCGCTGGTGGCAGCACGGATGCCGCTCCGCAGGGCCGCTCCCTTGCCCTTGCCATCCTGATTGACGATCAGGATGCTTGGCAATAGCCGTTTGGCGACGCTCGCGGTATCGTCAGTGGAATGGCCTGGAATGAGGATGACTTCATGCACCCACCTCGGGATTCGCGGCAAAACATGGGGTAAGTTTTCGGCCTCGTTTAAGGCTGGCACGATGACTGAAACCGTTGGACTGGGGTTGAATGGTGCAATGGGCCAACCCAGACTATCGATTTTTTGAGGTGAGAAAGTTGGTTCCATTCCAGTAATTCAATCCAGTAGCTTAATCGCTATATCGTTGCAGTCTGCGGGTCGCCATCGTCATGGGCACGCTCGTTTGTTGTTGATTCAGGCAGCTAATTGGGTCTTTCGGTCGATCTGTGTGACACAGTGATATCGAAAGTCTCACTTGATGTCTACGTCAGAAATAGTAGTCGTTTCACGCCTCTAAGACCGCACCCGTTTCTGACAAATAGTCGGCATGCCATTCTCTGTTTTAACCTCACATCTTGCAAACATATTGTGGGCGGCAAAACAAACAGGACATGTGGGTGTTGTATATCGCTCATGACTGTCTCTTGCGCCGGTTTTCCATAGCACACGGCCATCATTTGCGAAACGTGATCTGCAGCATTAGGCCTGCACGCTTCTCGTAGCCTTAGACCGGTACTGGGTCTAAGGGTGCCGAGTGTGCCCTGCCTAAGTCGCCAATAGCCTGTATTCAGCTGTTGGCTATACTCCACGCGCCAGATGAAACTCGATCACATCGTTCAACTTACCGAAAATCTCGATCAGGCTGTCAGCCACTGGATGGGTATGGGCTTTACTGTGTCGCCCGGTGGTGTGCACGCCGATGGCTTGACGCACAATGCCCTGGTCATCTTCCGTGACGGCAGCTATGTCGAACTCGTTGCCTTTCGCTCAAGGGAGGTTGACGACACAACCCATCGCTGGGCGCGGTATCGCGGCGTGTGGGGGCCGGTCGATTACGCCTTTGCCGTCCCGAATGTGGCTGACTATGCGACACAGCTAAAAATCCGCGGCCTACCCTACACCGATGCCAGAGACGGTGGCCGCGAAAGGCCCGATGGCGTCACACTGCACTGGCGAAGCACCAATCCGGCGGATCAATCGCTGGGGTTGCCCTTCTTCCTCGAAGACCTGACCGAGCGTGAGAAACGCGTGCCGACCCTACCGGACAACACGGGGCACAACAATGGCGCTTCAGGCATCACCGAAGTGCATGTGGCTGTGCGAAATATTGAAATAGCATCCAAGCAATTCCAGGCCATCTTTGGTAACCCCTATGCGGCGATTACGGGTAGCCGCACCACGTATGCGCTCGAAGGCGGCCTGCTTGTTGTCACACCATTTTTGTCTGGGAGCTCACCATCGGATTTTGTCAGTCGCCGCGGCGCCGGTCCCCTATCATTTACGATTGCCGCCCCAACGCCCATCGTGATTAAGCCAAGCGGGTTAAAACCGACTGATCTGCCAAAAACACAGCACGCCCAGGGCAAACAGGCCTCATGATTGAAGTCATCTTTCTTGGCACCGGCGCAGCACTGCCGATGCGTAACCAGACCAACACGTCCTACCTAATCAAGGTCGGCAACGAGCGGATATTGATCGATTGCGGTCCAGCGATCTTGCAACAGCTCGATGCGATCGGTATGTCACCGGGTGAGATCACTCATGTATTCTTCACCCACCGCCACGGCGATCATATTTTGGGCTATCCGATGCTGATGTTGTGGTATGAGATTACGCCTCTGGCTGGCGTTGGTGCGCCGTGCTTGATTGCGAGCGCGCTTACGTTTTCGGCGCTCGATACGCTGATGGATGTCGCATATGGACCGCTCTCAGGCGTGAGCGAAAGTGCAGCGCGCATGGTGCTGGATCAAGATGCACCGGATCAGGCACATATCCATCCCACCATCATGTTGCGCACCCTGCCGATGATGCACAGCACATTTGCACCGGTACTCGGCGTGCGGATCGAGACGCGCAGCCAGCTCGGCACACATACCATCGCGATCACCGGCGATACTGGGCCCAATCCCAACATTGTGACCTTGGCCAAGGATGCCGACCTGCTCATCCATGAGGCAGCCTACTCGGCCACGCTCAACCCCGAATTTAGCGCCGGAGCCTATGGTCACAGCACCGCCCAGATCGCTGGGCGGAATGCCCAAGCTGCCCAAGTCAAGCAACTGGCCCTCGTGCACATCGACGGACGCTACGAAAGTCAGGTCAAAGCGCTGCTCGACGAAGCCCAGCGCGAATACGCGGGCAAGGTATTTGCGCCGGTGGCCGGGTTGGTCATCACCCTGCCATGAATGACGACGTTACGACCCTGCTCACCCAACTGGTCAGCGTGGAGTCCATCAACCCCGATTTGGTGCCGGGCGGCGCAGGGGAGGGCCAGATCGCGCGCTTTATTGCTAACTGGTGCCAGGTGCGCGGGCTAGAAGTGAACTTTGACGAGGTGCGGCCCGGCCGGCCAAATGTCATCGCCATCGCCAAAGGCCAGGGCGCTGGCAAAACGCTGCTTTTCAACGGCCATACCGACACCGTAGGCGTGGCGGGCATGACCTCGCCCCATCAACCGGTCGTAGCGCACGGCCGGTTGTATGGCCGCGGCGCCTACGACATGAAGGCCGGCCTAGCGGCTTGTATGCTCGCCCTAGACCGTGCGCACCGGCGCAACTTGCGCGGCGATGTGATCCTGAGCGCCGTCATGGATGAGGAGTTCGCGGGAGAGGGCACGCTTGATGTTGCTCGACGATACCGCGCCGATGCAGCCATCGTGGCCGAGCCGACGGAGATGGCGCTGGTTATTGCGCATAAAGGATTCGTGTGGTTTGACATCGAGACGACCGGCGTCGCTGCGCACGGCTCACGACCTGATCTGGGGGTGGATGCCATTACCAAGATGGGGCGGGTACTGATCGAATTGGAAGCGCTCAACATGCGGCTGCTGGCCCGGCCGACCCACCCCTTGCTCAAGTCCGGTTCACTACATGCCTCGCTCATCAGTGGCGGTCAAGAGCGCTCAAGTTACCCCGAACGATGCGTGCTTCAGATTGAACGGCGCACCATCCCAGGCGAGACCCCCGACTCGACCGAGGCAGAACTACGCGCGATCATCGAGCGCTTGAAGCAAGTTGACCCGCACTTGCGCTGTGTTGTGCGCTGCGGTCTTCACCGGGCACCCATGGAGACCCGTGAGGACGCCCCCGTTCCAGCCCTCATCAAGCACCATGCCGCAAACGTCACCGGCCGGTTACCTGCCATCACGGGTGCACCATACTGGACCGATGCAGCCTCGCTGGCAGAGGCTGGCATTCCAGCGGTCCTATTTGGCCCGCGTGGTGCGGGCGCACATGCCACTGAAGAATGGGTTGATCTTGAGAGTGTGCATCAATGCGCCGAAATCTACGAGCGCGTGGCAGCCGCGTTTTGCGCGTAGTCTGACACGACGTGTCATATATCGTTTGTAGAATCGGGACACATAGATACCATGAGTGACACCCTATTTCCGACATTTGATGAGATGCTCCACCCTCAAGCAGTCGATGCCACGATTCGCGCCCGCGCAGCCAAGGCCCGAACCGAAGCGCCACTGGACCCGATTAACCTGTTCAACATCAATTGGCAAAAGCCTGATTCGGTGTCCGGATCCAGCGCGCCGCCAAACACAAGCCAGACCAATTATTTCGTCATGCCCCATGCGCTGACCGGCGTTGAGGCTGAGATCGTGGTCATCGTCGCCAAGGACTTCCCAACCGGGAGTCACAAGGTCGGCCCGGCCTATAGCGTGGTAGCTGAGAAGCTGGTTGCGGGTGATATCGAGCCAGGCAAACATACCCTGGTTTTCCCCAGCACTGGGAACTACGGCATCGGCGGATCGTGGGTCGGACCGCGCATGGGGTTCCGCAGCCTGGTCGTTTTGCCAGCGGGTATGAGTCGTGAGCGGTTCGAGAAGATCGAGAGCTACGGCGCGACCTATACCAAGACCTACGGCAGCGAGAGCAACGTCAAGGAGATCTACGACGAGTGCCACCGGCTCACCCGCGAACACGGCGATACGATGCGCATCATGAACCAGTTTAGCGAGATGGGCAACTACCGGTTTCACTATCACGTGACCGGCAATACCATCGTTGAATTGGAGCGTGAGCTGAGTGTGACGCTTAGCACCCACGGCATCAGTGCCTTTTGCAGCGCGATGGGCAGCGCCGGGACGATCGCCGCCGGCGACCGGCTAAAGCAGGTCTTCCCCCAGTGCAAGATCATCGGGCTTGAGCCGGTCCAGTGCCCCACCCTGTTCAACAATGGCTACGGCAGCCATGAAATCCAGGGTATTGGCGACAAGCACGTGACCTGGATTCACCATGTAACCAACATGGACGGTTTGGCCTGCGTCGAAGACATCGAGTGCCTGCGCATCCTGCACGTGTTCACCCGAGACGCCGGCTGCGAAACGATGGTCAAACGCTATGGCCTCCGCCCGGCTCAGGCGCGATCAATTCAAGGCATCTTTGGCATCAGTGGCGTGTGTAACCTGATCGGGGCGATCAAGACCGCCAAGCATTTTGGTTTTGGCAAACGCGACGTGATCGTCATCCCGGCCACAGACAGCAATGACCGCTACGAATCGGTCATGCAACACTGGGACGCGCAGCATGGGTTAAACGAGGCGGCAGCTATGACGCGCATCGGCGGCATCCTGCGTCATCAGAAGACCGATTGGTTCTTGGATGGCACACCCGAGAATCGCCGCCGCTGGCACAACCTCAAGTATTACACCTGGGTGGAACAGCAGGTCAAGACCGTCGAAGAACTTGATGCGCAACTCAGTGAGGAGTGGTGGGTGATGCACCAGGAAAAGATGCACGAGATCAATGCCAAGCTGCGCGCCCTGCGCTGAAAGTCGCGCGAAAGGACCGCCGCCAAACGGGGTTCTTGATGCGAATCTAGGGCCGTCTCAGTGACGGCCGAGAGTGCCGAGTGCCCGTGGCGGCAGTCTAGTAAAGCCGCTCAGTGAGCCGATAGACAGCTATCTACTGGCCGTCTTGGGTCAGCCCAGCGGCAACTACACGAGTTCACCCGGGCAGTTGATCGACTGGGTGTGATGGACAGAGGGCATAGGGGCACCTACGTTCAGTGATGGTCCGGGCACCGAAACCAACCACAGCAGACGGGGTTATATGCCTAGGGGTATCACGATGGACGAAGACCGCCTGTGTTCGTGAGTGCTCCGCAATAGCCCTCGGCCATTCATTGGCAGGGCCGGCTAGACAGCTGATGAGATCAATGCCCTCACCCACCTCGCGCTTCCGCGACCCTGTCTCAAGTGGCGCAGTCGATCCAACCCTGATCTGGAATCGTCACGAACGTGCCTGGTGGCGAGGCCGCCTGAATCGCCGCGCGAATGTCGATCCAGCGGGCCACACCTGGGTGACTTGCACCGGCATTGGGATCGCCACGTCAAGTGAAATCGGTCAAATCTCGGTATACCGCAGCATGCTCGCAGGGCCCAAGTTTGAGCGCGGCCTGAACGCATTCTGGGAACACGAGATCATTTGGCTCGACGACCGGTATCAATTGCATGCGAGTGACGTGCCTAGCGTGCGGCGTGACTGGCCTGGCATACACCCCATCGGTCACGACACCGACGCCAGAGCCCACGACGGTGTGAAGAGTGGTCACGCCCATGTGCTGGAACCGAGCAACCGAGCAACCGAGCAACCGAGCTTATGTGTTCTACTTTACCTACCCTGGCCACATCGTCGCCGGCATCGAACCTGACGCTCACCGACACGCGCATCGCGAGAGCGCCGGACTTACGTGTGCCGATGGCGTGCGTCAACGTGAGTGGGATCGCCCATTCGGTTTGGGCCTGACTGCGCCCTAACAACAGACTAGTGACGTATCTTTAAGTTGCCCGTCATGGGCACAGCGGGCAAAAGAGATACGCCCACCCACTTTCCCACACCTATGCCGGATTCAACAACGCATATTTCATGGCTCATGCGGCTGCCACAACCGTTACGCCGCTGGATGTTTACTCGCCAGCAGCGCCGGGCCGACGAGTTACTCGACGTTTTTGCCGCCCATCTTTACCCGCACGAACGCGTTCTCGATATTGGGTCAGGTGAAGGCTTGCTCGCAGATGCGCTTATTCGCCGGAAGTTCGATATGACGATGGTAGACGTCATTGACAAAGCCATGCTGCCCCATGTTGCGCCGGTCGTGTACGACGGCGAGACATTACCCTGGGCTGGTAAGGTATTTGATGTGGCATTGCTCATCACGGTCCTGCATCACATCCCACAGCCAGAACAGACGCTGCGTGAAGCGATGCGTGTGGCCCGGCGCATCATCGTGATGGAAGATATCTTCCGCTCAACACTCGAGAAACGAATGACGACACTCGCCGACTCGTGGGTTAACTGGGAATGGCGCGGTCACCCTCACAGCAACCGCAGCGACCAGGAGTGGCGCACGACCTTTGAGTCGCTCGGCCTATGCGTGGCAGCCTACCACGAGCATCTTCATTGGCTGTGGCCATGGCGTTTCCGACATGGGACGTATGTGCTGGAACCGTATGCATCGTAGCGGGACTTTCAGCATGCGCCACGCCACTGGGAGGACGGCGAGTGACCTCACAATCGAACGATCCCATGGCATCTGGCACCGAACTTGGCTGCACAGGACCCGGGGTTCCTTCGTCATGCAGTGCGCTCTTGTTTGCCACAAACACCTGCACTCCTCACGGCTGCGCCAGCGCCGTCGCGAGTGTCACCAATTTTTCTGCCACATCGTCAAAGTCGTAGCCTGAGTTCACCGTAGCGAGCACCTCGCGCATCGCACCCGGGATGGCATCGATGCCGCACCACGCACCACACACGGCGCAGGCCATCGCGCCGATTGTGTCAGCATCACCCGACAATTGGAAGGCGAGCCGCGCTGCGCGCAGTGGGTCACCCTCAGCCAAAGCTACGATGCCCATGGCCGCTGGCACGGCCTCGCTCGCGGCGAGCGACGTGCCGATCAAATCAAAAATTGCTTGCACCCGGTCGTCATCCGTGCCAATCTCGTCCCGAGCTAGGCTGACGGCAAAGTCGATCCGGCGAGCCACCGAAGCGCCTAAAGCAAGCTCACCGAGCGATTCGCCGATCTTCGCCGCGTCGATACTCGCCTGTAGCACGTCACGCAACTCAACCTCAGGTTTGAGCGCCATCGCTACCGCGCCCGCGACCGCGGCTGCCGCTGCGCAGGCCACACTGGTATTGTGGGTGGGAATCGCCGTCGTGGCGGCGTCATGCGCGGCGGCCTCTACTTGACCGGGGTGAATGAGGCCGACGACCGAAGCGCGCATGGCCGAACCATTCGTGTCGCCCAGCAAGCCCGTCTGATGCAAGTCGAGCCCCGAGCGAATCTTGCTAACGCCCCGCCGCGTGCTGGGTCCAACAAAGATGCACTGGTCGCCACCGATCGCGTCATACCAGGCGACGATGGCCTGGGCCGCGCCGTCGAGCGTCACTTTGCCATCGGCGATGATCCGGCGGGCTAGGAACATCGCCTGTTCGGTGTCATCGGTGATCTGTCCAGCGCGCAAGCCACGATGGACGGGATGGTCGGCGGCGGGGGCGATAAAGGTGTCAGGCACGGCGGTGACCTTGGCTATGGTTTGTTGAGGCGTGATCCAGGCCGGCATGCAAAAGGCATCGCCTAAGGCCTGTCCATAGATGCCGCCCAGGATTTTGGCGTGAAGCATAGACATCGTAGACATGCGCAAGCTTACCGTAGGTTACCAAGCGGTGCTAGGACCTGACCACCAGCATAGATGCTGTTATATTTGCCACTCGGGGGACATGACTGTAACCTGGGGCACTTGCGCCCTCGGCACAGGTATCGGCCCCACAATTTAATCAAGGCAGTTTCAAAGGAGAACATCATGAATCATCGTTCAATATCGTCGCTTGCCGCCGCCACGCTCGTCCTGGGCACGATGCTGACCCAGGCCGCACCTGCAGCCGCCCTCGCGCCAAGCCAACCCCACCCACCGATGCCAAGAAGATCGCGTGGCAGGCGCGCACAGGTGAATATAAGTTCGGCCCCAATCTGACCAATTTCTTCCCGCCGACCAAGGTCAAGGACTTCGACCTGTTGGTGAGCATCGTCAACCCCGCCCTTCCACATTGGACCTATGGTCTCGCGTTCCGCCAGATCGCCGACACGAAGAGTTACATCTTCGGCATCGCATCCGACGGCAACGCGATCATGCTCATCGACCGGCCTGACAAGGTAAGCCCGCTCAAGCTGGAGGCATTTTCGGCCGCGGTGAAGAAAAATGCGGGCGAGAGCAACGACATTGCCATCTATGCCCGCAATAACCAGGCGTTCGTGTTCATCAACAAGACCTATATCGATACCTTCGACATCAGTGAATACAACGACTATGGCCAGGTGTCCCTATTTGGCGGGGGCGACAAAGACCACACCAGCGGGTCACTTGTCTATAAGAACTTCATCATCCGCACCCCAGCGTCAGCACCGGCCCAAGCCGTCACGCCCGCAAGCGCGGCTGCGGCCCAAGCCCCGGGCATCGTCATCAGCGCCTATCACTTTGGCAGCGAGCGCCATGGCCGCCCGCAAGGCATGGATAAGCCACAAGCGGGCTGCAACGGCTTTGACGACAGCCGACCAGTCAAGACTGTCCAAGTATCGCTCAAGATCGACAACAAGACCGATAAGCCGATGAAAAAGTGGTATGCGTTCTTCGTCAAGTCCGATGGAAAGGATGCCTACACCTGCTTCTATACCCTGCCCAGCGTGCCCGCCCACGACACGCGCGACGTCACGTTTCAAGCCTTCATCGAGATAAACGAGAACGTGGACTACATCATCGTCCTCGATGCTGATGCCGGCAAGTCCAACAAGCTGGCAGTGCCACGGTCGTAACCCACGTCACGCTCGCTTCAGTTCGCACCAAGCGACACACCCAAACGCTAGCCAGCGGAACCGGCTACATAGCCGATGCCGGTTCCGCTGCCCGCTCGGGCCGCGAGGCTTGAGCCATGGAGCAAACGGGTGTGCGTGCCGC
>Ga0075021_10000216_pt1 | contig 32439 bp, 30 predicted proteins | sample ColStrG_CSR_2012_FD_72749 | JGI IMG/M metagenome (GOLD analysis project Ga0075021, IMG submission 72749) | Freshwater sediment microbial communities in response to fracking from Pennsylvania, USA - Cold Stream Run_MetaG_CSR_2012 | ecosystem: Environmental > Aquatic > Freshwater > Creek >...
AGCGTCGGCGCACAGATGTGACCACGATGCGTGGAGCCGCGGCCGGCGCCCCCTGGCGATGGTCGAGACTCGTTACGGGAGCGCGGCGAGCTCAGCAGGCGTGCGTACCGTGCTGGTAGATCAGGTTCAGCGTCGCCGATAGCGCGGTTGACCGCTGCCCCGTCGCGGAGCGCCACTCCACCTGGTACACATGGTGGTCGTTGGCCTCGAAGGGCTGCGCGTTACTTATGAAGGTGAACGCCGCAACGGTGCCGGCCCCCACAGGCGTGAAGGTGACGCGCCCTGGCGCCATCGCACCGCCGTCGTCGACGAGCACCTCGAACTGCATGGGACCGCCGGCCCCATAGATGCTGACGGTGGCGCTCACGGCGCCGGCGGCGCAGATCCTCACGCCGAGTCCGGTGAGTGGCCCGAAGGATCGGTTCGCCGTGGATGTGGGTGCGGTCCGCCACAGGCTGTACTGGGCGTTCGGCTGTGAGGATGCGACTCCTGCGCTCGATGCACCAGCAACGACGGGAACGAGGCTCACGACCGCGATAGCTGCGATCACGATGACCGAGGTTCGTCTCATGACTCCTCCTTCATGCGGAGGTGAAGTCCGCAAGTGGAACGACGTCAGTCTCGCCGCATTGCGGCGCAATTGCCCGACGGGCGTCGAAAGTCAATCGGTCGAGTCGTACTTGGCCACGCTCGCGTGCAGCGGCTGGTCCCCTCAGAGTGAGGCCCGAGTGCTGCAAGCGGAGACATTCGTTGCGCGAAGCGCAGTGGGCGGGCGGGTCTTGCCAAACGGCGGACCGAGTCCAACGTCGCTCAGAGCGAAAGCTTGAACTGCTGTCTCGTCGTGGCGCTGTTGCAGTTCTCGAGGAAGACGGCGGCGGCCGCCCCGGCCCGAGGAATCGAGAGGCAACTCGTCGTGCCGCTGAGTTGGATCCGTCCAACGCTGGTGTAGCGAAAGCGCTGCGTCTTCACGAAACTGCAGTTGACGACCTTAAGCGCGATCCCGTCCCCGGCCTTTCGGCCGACCGCGTCGACGCACATGCCCATCGAATCCACGATCAGGTTCGTGCCGTCGGCGTTGCTGGTGAAGGTCCACCGCTGCGTTGCGTTCAGCGAGCACACCCCGAGTGAGAGTTGGCGACCCTGTGTCGAGCCAGCGGGAACGTCAATGCAGAAGTTCGAATCGACGTGAGACCTGAGCTGGAACCCCTCACCGTGCGCGGTGCTCGGTGTCGCCCTCGGTGCGACGATTGCCGCGGCGACGGCACTGCCTCCTAAGAACGTGACGAGACCGGCCATCACGGCCACTTGGAGGATTCCTATCTTGCGGCTCGCGTCAGACATTGCGTTCCTCCCCGGTTGCGCGTTGAAGTCTCGTCGTCAAGATCGCCCACCGCAAGCGGACGTGAGCCGCCACGGCGTGTGGCTGCCCCAGTCCACAACGGGAGTCTGCGCGGGAGGCCTCGACCGACCCCATGGCATCGCGGCGAACAGCTCGACGCGTTGAGGTCCTGGACGCGCACTACTAATCGCGGAGCTGGTGGCGTCGAATGCGGCGGGACTTCCCCAGCCACTTCAACTCGGCCCAGGACTTCCTCCGCGACGGTCCGTTGCCGCGGTGCTTGTGCGGCTTACAAAGCCCGCATCCCTTACGCTGCGTGTGGGGCGACTGCTTCGCCATCATGACCTCCGGATCGTCTTCGCACGTTGCGTAAGTCCGGAGTCAGATGCACGGCACGACGGCCACATACAGTCACGCAGGGGAGCGTAGTCACCGCACCCATGACGGCATCCCCGATTCCATGGTGCGTCTACCCACGAACTGCAATGTGCTGGGGGGAGAGCTGCGCGCGCTCTCGAGCCTTCGCGACGAGTAGCGCCGAAGCAGTCGAACCACAGGCGGACGGTGGTTGCGCGCGCTACTTCGGCGCCATTTGCCAGCAGCCCGCTTGGGGGGCCGATGCCGTGTCCCGCGGCGGAGGGCACTTGGTCGAACAAACCGCTGCTGGGCCGTACTGCAAAGGGAACACCTATAGACCTGATGCGACTTCTCTCGAACCGCTGTTCAACTCGGTCTTGGCTGGTCGGAGGGGTAGTGGACGTCTCGAAATCGGCGAGAGAACCCCGCATCCCCGGGCTTGAAGCGGCAAGGAAGTGGACGCGTCACTCCTCGCCTGTTCACGTACGCGCCATGCCGCGCGGTCATGCGTTCGCAACTCTGAACACCTGCCACTCGTCAGGTACCCCCTTGAGTTGGTGCTTGCCGCGGTCTTCAAAGGTGACGCCGGAACCGACGAGGAGTTCTTTGACAGTCGTTGACACCAACACCTCACCGGGTTGCGCTAGACCACCTATGCGTGCTCCGATGTGCACTGCAACACCAGCGAGGTCGTCCCCTCGCACTTCGCACTCTCCGGAATGCAGACCGCATCGCACATCGATACCTAGTTCGGCGGCGTCCTTGGCAATTGCTCGAGCGCAACGAACGGCTCTCCCGGGACCGTCAAAGGCCGCGAAGAATCCATCACCAAGAGCCTTTATCTCTCGACCTTGATAGAGCTCGATCTCCCGTCGAATCAGCCGGTCATGCGCATCTAGGAGGTCACGCCAAGCGAAGTCACCCATTGCAGTCGCTCGTTCAGTGGACCCAACGATGTCAGTGAAGAGCACGGTCGCAAGCACCCGATCTACGACGTGCGCGCCCCGACTACCGGTCAGAAACTCCTCGGTGGCGTCCAAAGGGCCGTCCATGTCGCCGGGCCGTGCACTCAAATGGAAGGTTCCTGGAAGTTCCGTCATTCTCGCTCCGCGAATGTGTTCAGCCAGGTACCGGCCACTCTCGACAGGCACGATGTGGTCTCCGTGCTGGTGGATCACCAACGTCGGTGCGCTGATCGTCGGGAGCACGGACCGCACGTCAATCTCCATGTTCATCTCGAGGAGCTGTCGGGCGCCTCCAGGGCTTGCGGCAAATCGCTCAAATCGGCCGGTCGCCTCCTGAATGTGGGGATCGTCGGCGAGACCCTGGATAAAGAAAGACAGAACCGTCCCCGTCCCCCAGTCCATCTCGGCCGCCTCCAAGAGAGGCGTCGCTTCCTCCACCGTCATTCCCCACGGCCAATCGGGTCCAGCCGCGAGCCGCGGAGCGGTGCCGTGCAGGACCAACGCCGAGGCGCGCTCCGGATACATGGCAGCGAAGACCATGCACATCGGGCCTCCCTCCGAGATTCCATGCAGTACGGCGCGCTCGCTTCCCGCGGCGTCCATCACCGCCCTGATGTCGTCCATCCGCTCCTCGAGGGTTGGCCAGCCGCCAGGTCGATCAGAGAGTCCCGTGCCGCGTTTGTCGAAGATGATGACGCGACAGAAGTCCGACAGGCGCCGGAGGACTCGTGACCAGTAGGGCGACTCCCAATTCATCTCGACGTGAGAGATGAAACCGGGTGCGTAGATGAGGTCAGTCGGGCCGTCCCCGATCATCTGGAAGGCGATGTTGACCTTCCCACTCTTCGCGTACTGCGTGACCGGTCGTTCTGCCAGAGTCCACAGTGTTGCCCAACTCATCGCCGCTTGCTTCGGGTGAACCTCGATCTCTCAGTGGGTCGGATGGGGCCGAGATGAATCAGGGGCGAACGCGTCGGCGAGGTGCACTCAGAGGCCGAGTCTCCGCAAGCTGGGCGCTACGAAAGTGACAACGAAGTGGAGGCGAAGGCAACCCTCGAAACTCTTGACTGCCAGGCCTTGCCAGAAACGCGCCATACGCACCAGGAGTAGTCAGATCAGTGCAAATACTGGGCTTCATGGCGCCACTAGCGCCATGTCGTCCGTAGATATTCGCGGGAACTGCTTACAAACGGCTAGCACGACTTCTCGAGCAGCGGGGGAGGGGCCGACTTCTTGGCCTCCCTTCTCGGACGACCGTCTTCTCGGACGACCGTCGCGGGTCTCGGATTGCCAAAGTGCTTGCAACTGTGCCCTGCCTACAAACGGCACGTATGGGCTAGTCGTCGCCTTACGATGCGATCCGTGGGATCGGCACTTCGTCGATTCGTGGCTCCTTGGGCCGACTCGTCTTACGGTCCCGCGAGGGTAACTTGCACATGGAGCCGCCAACGTCCGAACCACGTGATGGTGAGAGGAGAGATGTCTTATGACTTCTAAGATCCCATCTGACCGACCCACGGCAAAGTGGGCAATGATTTCCCTCTCCGGGGCTGCGGCAGTTGCAACCTTGCTTGTCGCAACAATGACCGTTTCGTCACCGCCAGCGGGCGCGGAGCGCAAGCACGTGATTCGCGCGGCGAACGTGCGTCCTCTCGTCCCGGCTTGGGCGACGGTGCGCTCTGCCTCGGACTGCGCAGTAACAGGATCTGTATTGGCTTCCGGCTACAACACACCAGGTGAGTCAACTGCATTGATGGCGAGTTACGCCTCCAGTGTCGCCATTCTGCAGCAGTGGTACTTCAACCAGAGCGGGGCAAGTCAAGGCGATCCTTCCACGGACTTCACGGCTGTCTCCACGGGATCGGAGAGCGCTAGTGCGTGCTACTTCCGAGGTAGCTTCAGCTTGGGCGTTGCACCGCCCGGACGCTCGAATGCGTATGGGGTGCTGCTCGTCTTCGTTGTCGGAGGAAGGGCCTACCTGGCTGGTGCGACGCCTTACCCCGTTCCCGCCGCATGGCAGCACCCGCCGGCCTAGAGCCGTCTGACCAAGCACGGGGGACCTAACGGAGGTGCGTTGAGTTCTCTCTAGCCGCACCCGAGTGATGCCGTGGCCGAGTGGCGGTGTGTACACACACCACCCGCGAATCCCGGGCATCTGAAGTCCATAGGGGCTACGCCTACCACTCGACACTGCGGGAGGGATTTCCACTTGTCCGTTAGCACGCATTGCCCGTCTTTCGCCTGGCGAGCAGTGATCCAGGGCAACCAGATTGGCCATGAGTCAAGTTGTCGGGTGCCCCAGATCGCCGGCGAGTTCAAGGGATCAGCGCAACACCTCGGCCAACCGCTCCAATGGTGGCACCCAGCCGAGCGTCTTGCGCGGCCGTCCGTTGAGCTGGCGAGCGACACGGTCGAGCTCGCGCTGGGAGTGCACTGAGAGATCGGTGCCCTTTGGGAAGTACTGGCGCAGCAGGCCGTTCGTGTTCTCGTTCGAACCTCGCTGCCAGGGGCTGCGGGGGTCACAGAAGTAGACGGGGATGCCGGTCGCGACGGTGAACTCGCGGTGCTGGGACATCTCGGGTCCCTGGTCCCAGGTGACCGACTTGCGCAGCTCGGCGGGGAGCTTGACGATCTTGCGCTGCATCGCAGTGCGCACTACCTCTGCGGTCGCGCGCTCGATCTTGAGCAGCATCACAAAGCGCGTGGAGCGCTCGACGAGCGTGGCGATGGAGGAGTGGTTGGACCCCACGATCAAGTCGCCCTCCCAGTGCCCGGGCACTGCTCGGTCCTCGACCTCGGCGGGACGCTCCGAGATCATGACCATGCCCGGGATCTTCCCCGAGCCGGTGGGCAGGCGGTGCTTGGAGCGGCGCATCACGCGGCCCGAGCGCAGCTCTTTGTGCAGCTCGCGGCGCAACTCGCCGCGGGACTGGACGAACAGCGACAGATAGATGGTCTCGTGGCTCACGTGCATCTCGGGATCGTCGGGGTGTGCACCAGCCAACCACCGCGAGATCTGTTCGGGCGACCATCGGATCGCGAGCTTCTCGGCCACTTCCCTGCGAAGCCGAGGGCAGCGGGAGAGCTTGCCCTCCTTGGGCCGGCGCGCCTCGGCCCACGCGCGTCGGTCCGCCGTCGTCGCCCGATAGCGCTTCGCCTCGCCGTTTCGGGCCACCTCTCGCGAGACCGTCGACGCGGAGCGCCCGAGTCGGCGAGCGATCTCGCGCAGCGACTCGCCTGCGGCGATGCCCCTCGAGATCTCCTCGCGCTCGGCCTGGCTCAGGCACCTCGCCGCGCGCGTGCGCTCGGGCGGTCGGATCCCTCCGGTGCTCTTGAGCAGTCGACGAAGCGAGCTCGGCTGTCGCCGAAGGGATCTCGCGATCGACTTCACCGACTCCCCGGCGTTCACCCGGTCCCAGATGTCTTCTCGCTGGTCGGGTGTGAACCTCACGTACTTGTCCATCGGACCTCCTCGGCAGCAGCCAGCACTGGCTAGCCGAGGGGTGATGCACCGACCCCCTGAATTCGCCCCGGGTGAGTGACATGCGTGCTTGCCAGGGTTGCCTGCCCCAGTGCGGCACGATGGGGATGCTCCCTGAGCTGTCGCTGCTACCGGGCTCCACGACCATGTGTTGTACAGAAAGATACTGCTCTGTACACTCTGTACATGAGCACCACCGAGTCGTTCAACGTCACCGACGCCCGCAACCAGCTGGCCTCGATCATCGATCTCGCCCGTTCTGCCCACGAGCCGATCTACGTGACTCGACGCGGTCGGCGCGTTGCTGCGGTCATCGACGCCGAAGACCTCGATCGCATCTTGGAGCTCGCCGAGGACATGGCCGACATCCGTGCTGCCGAGGCGGCGCGTGCCGAGATGCAGGCAACGGGCGAGACCCCGATCCCCTGGGAGCAGGTCAAAGCGGATCTCGGGCTCAGTTGACCTACAGAGTCGAGCTCGCGCCGTCGGCCGCGAGACAACTGAAGAAGTTCACGCCGGACGTCCGCCGTCGGATCCAGGGCGTGCTCGAGCTCCTCGCCGACGATCCGAGACCTCCCGCTGCGAAGCAGTTGGTAGGCGGTGCCGGCGAGTGGAGGGTCCGAACGGGGGACTACCGAGTCATCTACGAGATCCACGACGCTCAAGTCCTGGTCCTCGTGCTCCGAATGGGCCATCGTCGCGAGGTCTACGACCGATAGGAAACCGTCACCGAACGCCGGGTTCGGGCGCGGCGATGTGTCCGGCTTGGGACTGCTTATCCGGATACGGGTACGTCCCTGGAGGGGAAACCGTTCACGAGGTTGGCGACAGGGCCGCCCCGAGGGAGCAAGTAGACGTACAGGGCCTGCTTGGAACTGCCCGGGCACCCCGGTTGATCTGACATACACGTCACCTCTTGCACGAACTTCCCTGTGTACATGCAGAGATAGGAAAGGTCGTTCGTGTTCTGCTTGGGAGCGATGCCTCCAGTAGGAGTGACGGGCCACGTCAAGATGAGCTTGCTGACAGAGGGGTAGGACCCGACGAGCTTTGTCACCTGCCCATACCCACGCGCCACGCTCACTCCGGTGGATGAGCACTTCGAGCGAGCCAATCCCCAAGCGGCCTGCGAGGCGTGACCGACGGATCCAGGAGCCTTGAGACCAGAAGTGGGAATGGTCGTAGAGGTAGTGGTCGACGTGGTAGGCGCGGAACTTCCCACGCCTCCGCACCCAGCCAGGGCGGCCGCCCCGATCAGGAGAACGGCAGAGACCCGGACCTTCACATTTCGTAGGCTACGACTTCTAGTCCGCCGTGCCACCTACCGCCGGATTGGTGCGCGTTATCTGCTCGGGGCCGTGCGCCACTGCTAGCTCTTGCGAGCAGAAGTTGCCGTGCCTGGCCGGTCGTCCAAGTCCACGCTCGTGACCATTTCGTGCCCGCACGCGCTCACTTCGCATAGGCGTATCTGCGAGAAACGCCTCTGATCTGCGGTTTCTTGGTGGAAGTGATGGGACTATGTTCGAACCCCTCTTGGCCCGCTGAACTGGGGTAATGCGACATCCGGTTCGCGCTGGGCTGTGTTTCGGACGTCGAATGATCGCTCGAGGCGTCGCCGCCGGAAGTGATGGGACCAAGTTCGAACCCCGTCCGCCATGGCGCTGCGACAGGCAACCAGGAGTTGGCCGAGGTGCCCAGCGGTGACATAGTCCCGACAGCGTGTTGGGGCTCCTCCAGACCACCTCGGCGGAATGCTCTCCGCCTGCTGCATGGTCCCCGGAAGTTGGCGTCTCTGGCAAGAGCGGACCACCTGCAGCGACCGCCCACAGCAGCTCGGGTAGCTGCAATGTCAACACAGACCCGGACGCGTCGAATATTCCCGTCTTCATACTCATGATCCAGACGTTGTCCACCTCGACTTCATTGCCTGCACACGTCCTCACCTAGAGGTGAACCGGAATGACAGTCTTGTCTCCTCCGTCAATCAGGTCTGTCGGGGTCGACGAGAACTCGTCCCACAGTCCCATAGGTCCACCGCGAACCATCGCTCGATCCGCTCGCGACCGCGGAACACGGGGCGGCCGTAAGGCTTGCTGCCTGGTTAGATGAGATCAGCGTCCAAGTGCATGACGCAGCCCAGCTCAGGCGGCTTGCCCTTACCGCAGCCGCTCGCGAAAGCTCGCAACGGGACCTCGGTGTTAGTACTCACCCGACAACGAAGACGCCTCACTTCAGCGGGACCGGTCGCTGCGGTGACGTTGTGTCCCAAGCGCTCCGGCCGCGGCGAGAAGTCGTGCCCACCGAAGCGATCCGTAGCGGCAGCCCCAGTGCTCGCCGCCTCCTCGCGAGCCGCCGCGGGGCGCTACTTGAGTCACTCGGGGTGCTCCTCCTCCAGCATGAGGACCGCTGGGAACAGGACGTTGTTCTCCTTGTGGATGTGTAGATGCGTGTCCGCCTCGACGAGGGCAAGGCCCTCGTAGAGCACCTGGTAGCTCATGCACGCATTGGACGGGGGGGCGAAGCCTCCCGTGACTTCCTGCAGTCTTTCGAGAATCGCACCGGTGCGCTCGTGTTCCATCATCATCATGCTTACCGGCCCTTGCAGATCCATGCAGTCGAGTGCCATCCCGGCGTGGTCGCGCACCATCCCGCGGATTGTCGGAAAGAGCATGACTTCCTCCTTGTCCATGTGCGGAAGGAGATCCGAACGCAGTTCCTCGATCAGCGACTCCACATCGACGAGTTCGGGGTGTGCCGAGGCGTGCTTGGCGACGACTTTGCGGGCGAGCTCGGGCAGTCTCCGCAGCTCATTTCGCAGAAATGCGTGGTGCGTGGCTTCAATGTGGTTCACGAGTGCCACGGGATCCATCCGCATCCAATCGGGGTCTGGGGATCTCGGGGCCTTGGCGAGGAGCCTCCGGACGTCAACTGTCTCTACGCCCGCCTCTTCACATGCGAGGTGGAGGGGGCGGCGTCCGCCACAGCAGTAGTCCAGACCGATCGTCTCGAACACCCCGGCTGCAGCGGGGTTGGAGCGCACGATGGTGGCCAGGGTCTCGTTGTCCGGGTATTCCTGCATGGTCATTCTCCTCGTTTGTGGTCTTCGGATGGGATCCAGAATCGGTCGGCTGCATGCCGAGCTTCTCGACGGCGCGTTTGGCGGTCCCGCTTCCAGGACGATCGAAATATGCTGGGGGCGCAGGCCGGATGATCGCTCGAGACAGGGGGAGCGAGCCCGACGTGTACCAGCGCGATCCATGCCGCCCCCGCGCACTCTCGGCGGTACTTCTCCACCGTCCCAGTGAGGTACTGGCGGGTGGGGCTGTCGGGCATCGTTGTCCCCAGCTCGCTCAACGGGCGAAGGCGAAGACGCCGGCGGCAGTGACGAGGACCACGGAGAAGCCCATTGCCATCTGCCGCACACCGAGCACCGCGGGGCGAGGCACAGCGAGCCGGGTTGCGACTCGCTGCACCGCCACAACCGCGACGATCGCAACGGCGCCGGCAGCGAGACTCCGGCAGAGCAGCACCGCGCCGAGCGCGGCGGCCAGCGACGCTCCGTCAGCGATCAGGGCGACTGTCGCTTGCTCGGGCCGCCCGTGCAACCGGGCGATCTGGTTTCGCACGTGCGGAATGGAGGTGACGGCGCGCGCCGCCATCACCATCCAGATCCCAGCCGCGAGTCGGACGTCGCCCCCATCGGCGATCACGATCATCGCGGCCACCGAGCAGATGCCCACTGCGCCCGCCAACTCAGGGAGCAGGCGCCGTCCTTTGGACCTCGCCTCGAATCCGAGCTGCACGAGCACGAGAGGTCCTGCGACGATTACCGGTGCCCAGAAGTCGCCGCGTGCGAGCGCCTGCGCACCCACCACCAGTGTCGCTAAGACCACGACCTCTGCCGCCAAGATCGCGAGCGCCATTGACGAACGTGTGAGCCATCGATTCCGGTAGCGGTCGACCAGGACCACTCTCAGCGGCGTTCGCGCCAGGAATGCGACCATCGCCGCCGCGGCAAGACAGACGCCAGCGGTCCCGGTCGCGACCAGGAGTCCCAAGAGGGCTGGCTCCGCTGTCAAACCCCAGCCTCCGTGCTCCTTCGGCAGGGCGACCGTGCGCCAAGTCGGACGCTCGGCCGGCAGTGCACGACTGGCCGCGTTCGCACTCACGAGTCCGGTCGCCCGTCCTGCGCGAGACCAACTTGTCCCTGGAAGAGGAGCATCGTCGACGGTCGTCGGCCGGTCATCTGGATCAGTTAGCTCGAAGGGAGTCTGCAGGCGAGCCGCATGGCTCCGCCGTTGGCGCCCGGAGGAGTCGAAGAACGAAGGCGAGAGCCACGCCGACCCAAGCGGCGACTGCGACCCAGAGCATGAACCGGCTGATCGGCTCCATGAACGCGATATGGGCGACCTTGCCGAACGTGAAGGTTGCAACGCTGTACATCCCGAGTGGGAAGACGACGCTCCACAGCGTCGGCTCATACGTGAGTGGCCAGTGGCGTTGCACATGACGCCAGACTCCGAGCAAGACCAGCATCGGGATCCACCAGGTTCCGAATGCCCAGAGGGCGAAGGAGAGCCCCTCCACGACCGCTGCGGTCGCCTGGACGACCGGAAGCGTCGCCGGCAGCGCGAGGATCCGTGCGCCTGCCAGCACCGTGATCGCTGTGGCTCCCATGAGGATCCAGTAAGGCGGACCGAGAGTGGCAGGCGTCATTTGCACCGTGAGCCAGCGCAGCATGATCAGCGAAATGAGCAAGAGATACAGCACCAGGCCGACGCTCCATAGACCGACTGCCAGGGGTGCGAACGCATCGGCCCGCGTCGGCCAGGAGTGGGCAAGAGCGGATGCTGCGACGGACAAGGACTGCGTGGCAACCACCCAAAGAAGCCAACTTCCGTTGACACCGCCAAGGACGGAGTCATGCTCGCGCATGAGCATCAGGCTTCCCGGTACCCCGTAGGTCAAGACAAGCCACACGACTGCGCCCACGGCGGCGAGAGCTGCTGTGGCCGTGGGATGGCCCGCGACTTCGAGACGCACTCCGAGGACGTCGATGCCGGCCACGATCGTAAAGAAGCCGAAGACCCGCTCGGGCGCGCGAACGTCCTTCACAACGCTGGATCGAAATCGGACAAGCCGCACCGCCAGGGCAGTGGCCAGCACGACGAAGCCCAACGACGTCACGACGAGCAGAAGTCGCGACAGCCACGTCGGTCCGAATACGAACGTGCCGGTCGAGATGATGCCCGTTGCCATCACGAAGGCGAAGTAGCCGGGGTGGAGATCCCGGATCGCCCTGGAGATGCGGCTCAGGTCCTCCGGACGTGCCGCCACGGTGTCGCTGTCAGCAGTCATGGCCAGACCACCTTTCGCGGAGTGCCCGTGGCTCTCGGATTCAACTTTATACCATAGATGCGAGTATTATGGCAGCGTCAATCACCTGCGGTAATGGGACTTCGCGGACATTGGTGGTCACAAGTGTTGTTTCAACTGAGAGTCTGAGCAATACTGAGGATGGTGCAAACACGAGGCCGCGACGCCACGACCCATCACGCCCTGGCCGGCGAGAGTCGCCAGTCACTCCTTTCGTTCCTCCGGCGGCGGAGGCGGGCGGTTGACGCTGCCGAGGCCGGCGAGGCCGTTGGCCTGCATCGAAATACCGCGCGCACTCACCTGGACATGCTCGTACGGGCCGGGCTGGTGACCCGACGGCTCGAAGAGCGGACCGTCCCGGGACGTCCTCGGATCCTGTACGAGGTAACACGTGCCACCCACGACGAACGAGACATCCCAACGGACGGTGGATACCGACAGCTTGCCCGGCTCTTGGCTGACCAACTCACGGAGGTGCCCGACGCGAGAAGCGAGGCGATCCGGGCAGGTCGGCGTTGGGCGACCACTGTCGAGCGAAGGCCGATCCCAAATCGGGCGCTGACGCCACCTGAGGCAGTGCAGGTGGTTGTCGAACTGCTCGACGATCTGGGCTTCGAGCCCGAGCCCGCACCCTCAGCGGATCCTGAGCGGATCCTGCTCCACAACTGCCCCTTCGCGGATGTGGCGAGGGACAACCGCGCAATTGTCTGCGCGATTCATCTCGGCATGCTCACGGCGACCTTTGAGCGTCTCGACGCTCCCATCACGCTCGCTGGCCTCGACCCATTCCTTGACGACGAACCGCTCTTGTGCGCCGTACGGTTAGAGACCAGGAGCGCCCCGCCCGCAAGTCCGCGGGGGGGCCGGACTCGAACGGAGCCATCATGAAGGACAAGGCCCGACATCGCACTGATGGCGAGGTGGTCCAAGCGCTGCTGAAGACACGCCGACTCCTTCAGCCCCGGCGAGTTGATGCCGATCTGCGCACGATCACCTACGAGGGAGGGCGCGACGGCGACGTCTTCTACCGGGATCGCTGGTCGCACGACCGCATCGTCCGGTCGACTCACGGCGTGAACTGCACGGGCTCGTGCTCGTGGAAGGTCTACGTGAAGGACGGGATCATCACGTGGGAGACCCAACAGACTGACTACCCGTCGGTCGGGGCGGACTCTCCGGAGTACGAGCCTCGCGGGTGCCCGAGGGGCGCAGCCTTCTCCTGGTACACCTATTCGCCGACGAGAGTCCGATTCCCTTACGTGCGCGGCGTGCTCCTCGAGATGTACCGCGAGGCCCGGAAGCGCCTCGGCGACCCGGTCCTGGCGTGGGCCGAGATGATGGGCGACCCCGAACGCCGCAGTCGCTACCAAGCGGCGCGCGGCAAGGGTGGGCTCGTGCGGACGAGCTGGGAGGAAGCGCTCGAGATCGTCGCTGCGGCACAGGTCCACACGATCAAGAAGTGGGGCCCCGACCGGATCGCAGGCTTCTCGCCGATTCCTGCGATGTCGATGGCGTCGCACGCCGCTGGGGCGAGGTACACGAGCCTCCTCGGTGGCGCCATGATCTCGTTCTACGACTGGTACGCGGACCTCCCGATCGCGTCGCCGCAGGTGTTCGGCGACCAGACGGACGTCCCGGAGTCGGCGGACTGGTGGAACTCGTCGTACCTGATCATGTGGGGTGCGAACCTACCCGTGACGCGAACGCCCGATGCGCACTTCATGACCGAGGCGCGCTACCGGGGGCAAAAGGTCGTCGCAGTCAGTCCGGACTACGCGGTCAACACGAAGTTCGCTGACGAGTGGCTCGCGGCGCAGCCTGGCACCGACGGCGCGCTCGCGATGGCGATGGGTCACGTGGTGCTGAAAGAGTTCTTCGTCGATCGGACCGTCCCGCGGTTTCAGGACTACGTGAAACGCTTCACCGATCTCCCCTTCCTCGTCGCCCTGCGACAGCGTGAGGGCACCGATGCGTATCTCCCCGACCGCTTCTTCACGGCAGCGGATCTCGACACCGCAGGAACACAGGAGCCCGGCGAGGGATCGGCGTGGAAGACGGTGCTCATGGACGCGGCCACGTTGCAGCCCTTTGTTCCCAACGGGTCACTGGGCTTCCGGCACACCGAATCGGGCGCCGGGAAATGGAACCTCGACCTCGATGGCATCGATCCCCTGCTGAGCCTCCAAGGCGACGGGTCCACCGCGGTCGCCGTCGACCTCCCGAGGTTCGACGTCGGCGGAGAGGGTGGCGGTGAGATCCGGCGCGGTGTCCCCGCGCGAGAGGTCGCCGGGCACCTCGTGACCACGGTGTTCGACCTGATGCTCGCGCAATACGGCGTCGCCCGCCGCGACCTGCCCGGGGAGTGGCCGACGGGCTACGACGACCCAGCCACCTACACCCCCGCGTGGCAGGAGGCGATCACCTCGGTGCCCGCGCAAGTCGTCGAGCGGATCGGGAGGGAGTTCGCGGACAACGCGGAGCGTTCCTGCGGAAGGTCAATGATCGCACTGGGTGCGGGGACGAACCACTGGTTCCACTCGGACGAGACGTACCGAGCGATCCTCGCGCTGGTCGTCCTCACCGGATGCGAGGGCGTCAACGGGGGCGGATGGGCCCACTATGTCGGTCAGGAGAAGTGCCGGCCCTTCACTGGCTGGGCGCAGCTTGCCTTCGGCCTCGACTGGCAACGCCCTCCTCGCCAGATGGCAGGCACCACGTACTGGTATCTCGCCACGGACCAGTGGCGTTACGACGGCTTCGGAGCCGACGAGCTCGCGACCCCGCTCGGGCGCGGGGCGTTCCAAGGCAAGGCGCTTGTCGACTGCATCGCCGAGGCGACTCGGCTCGGCTGGACGCCATCGTATCCCACGTTCGACCACAACCCCTTGGACCTCGTCGACGCGGCCGATCGCGACGGCGAAGATCCTGCGGCGTACGTCGTGCGCGCGCTTCGCGAGGAACGGGTCCGCTTCTCCTGCGAGGACCCCGATGCACCGGAAAATTGGCCGCGCGTCCTCACAGTGTGGCGCGCCAACCTGCTCGGGTCCTCGGGCAAGGGCAACGAGTACTTTCTTCACCACCTCCTCGGAGCTGACGCGGCGATACGGGCCGATGAGACTCCACCTGAGGACCGTCCGTCCTCGGTCGTCTGGCGCGACGAGGCGCCCGTCGGCAAGCTCGATCTCCTCGTCTCGCTCGACTTTCGGATGACCAGCACGGGTCTGTTCTCTGACGTCCTGCTCCCCGCGGCCACGTGGTACGAGAAGTACGACCTCTCGAGCACCGACATGCACCCGTTCGTGCATGCCTTCAACGCGGCAATCTCTCCCCCCTGGGAGACTCGCTCGGACTACGACGCGTTCGTCTCGATGTCCCAGGTGTTCAGCCGCCTTGCGTCCGTGCACCTCGGAACTCGCCGAGATCTCGTCGTGACCCCGCTGCTCCACGACACTCCGGGCGAGACCGCGCAACCAGGTGGCCGAGTCCTCGACTGGCGAAAGGGGGAATGCGAGCCGATTCCGGGCAAGACGATGTCGGCATTTGCGGTGGTCGAACGCGACTACGCGTCGATCGGCGAGATGATGACGGCCCTCGGCCCGAACGTCGAGATGCTCGGCACCTCGGTGAAGGGCGTCACCATCAAGCCGTCGGCTGAGGTCGACTACCTCCGTGCGACCAACGGCGTCGTGGGCGACGGCATCGCCAAGGGACGCCCGAGCCTCGAAAGGGCTGAGCACGCCTGCGAGGCGATCCTCGCGCTGTCCGGGACGACAAATGGGCGCGTCGCGACCGCGGGCCTGACCGCGCTCGAGCAACGTGTGGGCATGCCGCTTGCGGACCTGGCCCGCGACCAGGAGGGTCGGCGCATCACGTTCGCGGACACGCAGGCTCGCCCCCAGCCCGTCATCACGTCACACGAGTGGTCGGGGAGCGAGCACGGTGGAAGGCGGTACTCGCCCTTCACAATCAACGTCGAGCGTCTCAAGCCGTGGCACACGCTGACCGGCCGTCAGCACTTCTTCATCGACCACGACTGGATCACCGAGCTCGGCGAGCAGCTCCCGACCTATCGCCCGCCCCTCAATATCCGCCAGCTGTTCGGCGATCCGAGGCTCGGTGAGGACGGGAGGCTCGAGGTCACGGTGCGGTACCTGACCCCGCACTCGAAGTGGTCGATCCACTCGGAATATCAGGACAACCTTTTCATGCTGAGCCTCTCGAGGGGCGGTCCCGACCTCTGGATGAGCCCGGTAGACGCGGAGAAGATCGGCGTACGGGACAACGACTGGATCGAGTCCTACAACCGCAACGGCGTGGTCGTGGCACGGGCGATCGTGAGCCATCGCATGCCCGAGGGGACCGTCTTCATGTACCACGCGAAGGACCGCACCATCGACGTACCTCTGAGCGAGGTGAGCGGGCGTCGTGGCGGGATCCACAACAGCCTCACGCGCCTCCTCATCAAGCCGTCCCATCTCATTGGCGGGTACGCGCAGCTCTCCTACGGCTTCAACTACTACGGGCCGACTGGCAACCAGCGTGACGAGATCACCGTCATCCGCCGACGCAGCCAGGAGGTCACCTACTAATGCGCGTCATGGCCCAGATGGGCATGGTGATGAATCTCGACAAGTGCATCGGCTGCCACACCTGCTCGGTCACGTGCAAGCAGGCGTGGACCAACCGCACTGGCGTCGAGTACGTGTGGTTCAACAACGTCGAGACGCGTCCCGGACTTGGGTACCCGAGGACCCACGAGGACCAGGACCGCTGGAAGGGCGGGTGGACGCTGGATCGCCGCGGCCGCCTGCGCCTGAGGGCAGGCGGCCGCGCGAGCCGGATGCTGCGGATCTTCTCGAATCCGAAGCTCCCCTCGATGGACGAGTACTACGAGCCCTGGACGTACGACTACGACACGTTGATCAACGCGCCTGCCCAGCAGCACGTGCCCGTGGCGCGCCCGATCTCGCTCATCGACGGACGCCCGATGCAGATCGGCTGGTCGGCGAACTGGGACGACGACCTCGGCGGAGGGCCCGAGCACGCCGCGGCCGACCCGATCCTCAAGCGGCTCTCCGAGAAGATCCGCATGGAGTACGAGTCCGCATTCATGTTCCACCTCCCCCGCATCTGCGAGCACTGCCTCAACCCGGCGTGCGTCGCCAGCTGCCCCTCGGGTGCGATGTACAAGCGCCTGGAGGACGGCATCGTCCTTGTCGACCAGGATCGCTGCCGGGGCTGGCGAATGTGCGTCTCGGGCTGCCCCTACAAGAAGGTGTACTTCAACCATGCGACGGGAAAGGCGGAGAAGTGCACGTTCTGCTACCCGCGCATCGAGGTCGGCCAGCCCACCGTCTGCGCCGAGACGTGCGTGGGCCGCCTCCGATACATCGGCCTGTTCCTCTACGACGCCGACGCGGTGCTCGAAGCCGCGTCCGTCGAGGACCCGACCGACCTCCTCGAAGCGCAGCGGTCGCTGCTGCTGGACCCCAACGACCCCGGAGTCGTCTCGGCGGCCAGGGCAGCGGGCATACCTGAGGACTGGCTGGATGCCGCACGGCGCTCTCCCGTGTACGAACTCGCGTGCAGATACCGCGTCGCGCTTCCCCTGCACCCCGAGTACCGCACGATGCCGATGGTCTGGTACATCCCGCCGCTCTCGCCAGTGGTCGAGGCGCTGCGCGACACGGGATTCGACGGCGAGGATCAGCGGAATCTCTTCGCCGCGATCGAAGCGCTGCGCATACCCGTCGAGTACCTCGCCGAGCTCTTCACCGCAGGTGCGGTGCAACCGGTCACGGGGGTGCTTCGGACTCTGGCGGCGATGCGCGCTCACATGCGTCAGGTCAACCTGAGCGAGGAGGTCGACCCCTCGATTGCCGCTTCAGCGGGAATGACGCGGGACGAGATCGAGGCTCTCTATCGCCTGCTCGCCATCGCACGGTACGAGGACCGCTACGTGGTCCCGACCGCCCACGTCGAGACGGCGGCCTCACTCGACGAGCTGCCCGGCTGCAGCGTGGACTTCCAAGCGTGGACGCCGAGTCGCAGCGGCGCCCTCGGCGGAGGCGAGACCACCCCGGTGGCGATCGAGACGTTCAACCTCGCGAGGCGCCGTGCCGAAGCGGACCGCCACGACGACCTCCGTGGCGCGGACGAGCGGGGGGCGAGGTGACGCCGCGGCGCGCGCAGCTCGCGGCTTCCCACCGTGGGCGATCGCCAGGGTCGCCGGTGGTCTACGCGGTGGCTTCCAGAGTGCTGCGATATCCCGATGAGGATCTGATCAGCGAGGTCGACGTGCTCACCGCGGCTGCCACGGGCTTGGACGAGCGGACCACGGCCGGGTTCCTCAAGACGCTGGCATGGCTCGGCTCGACGCCACTCCTCGACGCCCAAGCCGAGTACGTGGCGACCTTCGACCTCAAACGGAAGTGCTGTCTGTATCTCACCTACTACCTCAACGGCGACACGAGGCGGCGAGGCGAGGCGCTGTGGCAGTTTCAAGCCTCGTTCCGCGACGCGGGCTGGGACGTGGTCGGAGAGCTCCCCGACTATCTCCCTGCCGTCCTCGAGCTCGCGGCAACCGGAGGCGAGCAGGTGGCACTGGAGCTGCTCGGACAGCACCGCGCGGGCATCCGCGTCCTCGCCGAGGCGCTCGGGGAGTTGGCGTCGCCCTACGAGGGCACCGTGAGGGTGCTCGACGCCGTCCTGCCGGCGTCGGACCACCACCTGGCTGCCAGGGTCGCACGGCTCATCGTCGAGGGCCCACCGAGCGAGCTGGTCGGGATCGACCCTGGCGAAGGAGTGAGCCCTTCGGGCGCCTGCTCCGCGCGAGTCACGGTCGGACCGATTGGGACCCAGCCCGTCTACCTCAGCAGGAAGGGACGGAGATGAATACCTTCCTCTACGTCGTGTTCCCCTACATCTGCCTCACGTCATTCGTCCTCGGACACGTGTGGCGGTTCAGGTACGACAAGTTCGGCTGGACAAGCCGGTCCTCGGAACTCTACGAAAAGCGGATCCTGTCGTGGGCGTCGCCGCTGTTCCACTTCGGCATCCTCGGCGTCATTGCCGGCCACGTGGTCGGCCTGCTGGTGCCGGAGACCTGGACCGCAAGTCTCGGCGTCTCAGAGCACGCGTACCATCTCGTCGCCGTCACCTTGGGCACGGTCGCGGGGGTGGCGACGGTCACCGGTCTCGCGCTGCTCATCTATCGACGCCGCACGACACGGTCGGTGCTGCGCGCGACGACGGTGACCGACAAGGCGATGTACCCGCTGCTCGCCGTAGTGATCGTTCTCGGGCTCGTCAACACGATCGGCGTCAACCTCTTCGGCATGGGGGGCAATGCCGGTGGCTACAACTACCGCGTGACTGTCGCGGTCTGGTTCCGCGATGTGCTGCTGTTGCACCCGAACCCTGCGAGCATGGCGCCAGTGCCTTGGAGCTTCAAGGCGCACGCGCTCGCCGCGATGCTCCTGTTCGGCGTGTGGCCGTTCACCCGCCTCGTGCACGTGCTCGCGGCGCCATTCGGCTATGCGTACCGGCCATACATCATCTACCGCAGCAGGACTGCACAGGGCGCGTCGCGCCCGCAGCGGCGCGGGTGGGAGCGTGTCGACCAGACCGCGGGCCGCACCGAGGCACGGAAGCACGCGGCGAGGTGATGCCCCGAGGTCGGAACTAGGGCGTGACCCCGCCCCCGGCGTCCAACGACTCCGCCGCGAGCTGCCGTGCGAGTTGTTCGGCTAGGGCGAGACCCTCGCTCGGCGCGATGCCGGCCCTCGCCACGAGCCACGTCGACAGCGGTGCTGCAGTCCGCTCTGACGCGTGTGCGGCAACCCCTGCAAGCTCGAGAAGTGCAGACGCCTCCTCTTCACTTGGCGCTGCCACACCGAGAAGTTCCGCGTAGCGGCGCGCCCACGCTGCTGTCGGGCCTTGCATGCGCCCAAACCTACTCTCTCGACCGCGCTCCACCGCGAGCCGCCCGCTGCCGCGACATGCCGAGTGAGGCACTCGTGCTCGCCGCGTCAAGAAGGAGGACCTTCGCGCTGGACCTCGTCGCAAGACCCTCCCCGTCCGGGACCAGCAGGAGGGCATTGGCGCCGATCGTCGCGCTCAGCTGGTGCGACCCGTGGCGGACCACTCGCTCAACATGGAAGCTCCCGTCCTCATGGAACGAGCCCGCCGTGAAGAGGGCGTGCAGCTTGCCGTCGCACCTCCTTTCGACATCACACTCCATCGTCGCGACGACCGTCGTGCGCGTGAGGCGGGAATGGCCGGCAAGACGTCGGAGCGCCGGACGCACCAACAGCTCGAAGCCCACCAGCGCCGCAACCGGGTTACCCGCGAGCCCGAACAACGGGACGCTCGTTCCCGAGGCGATCCCGGCGATGAAAGGCTTGCCGGGCTTGATTGCAATCTGCATCCACCGGGCTTGACCCCCGCAACGCCCTGACAGCACCGACTTCACGTTGTCCGCCTCTCCGACGCTGATCCCACCCGTCGAGATGACGGCATCGCAGCGAGTGATGCCCGACTCGAGCAGCCGTGCAATCTCCAACGGATCGTCCCCGCAGGTTCCGAGGTCCACGGCCGTGAATCCCGACGACGCGAGGGACGCCAACAGCACGGGTCGATTCACGTCGAGTATCGTCCCGGGTCGCAGCCCCCCGACCGATGCGACGAGCTCGTTGCCGGTCGAAATCACTCCGACCTTCGGCCTGGGGTGAACCAGCGCCGACGAGTAACCCTGTCCCGCCATCACGCCGAGCTCCGAGGGTCCGAGCACGCTCCCCACACCGAGCACTTCCTGGCCGACCTCCACGTCCTCCCCGGGCAGGCGGACGTGCTCACCAGGCTCGATTCGCCGCGCGATGCGCACGTCCGTCCCGTTGGTCTCAGTCGATGCCTCCTCTTGCATGCAGACTGCGTCGGCACCTCGTGGTAGTGCGGCACCGGTCATTATGCGCACCGCGCATCCGGCGGCAAGCGTGTCGGACGGCTCGTCGCCGGCCAGGGTCGTCGCGGTGACCTCGAGGCGCACCCCACCCGGCCGCGTGTCGGATGACCTCACGGCGTAGCCATCCATCGCGGCGTTCGCAAACTGTGGAACCCGAAGCCGGGCACGCGCAGGGGCGGCTGCGACGCACCCAAGGGCACGCTCCATTGGGACGAACTCAGCCGGGAGCGGCGCGATCAGGTTCAGGGTGACCTTCTGGGCGTCGTCGAGGGGGATCATTTCCGATCGGTCTGAACAGGACTCGGCCACGACCACGACAGCACTGTCAAGGTCCCGCGATCGACTCGGACTGTGGGCAGCATTTGCACCGAGGGACGTTTCCGTTCGACTGCTCGCGCGTCCACCCCAGCGTGCCCGTCTGACGGCGCCGACGCAAGTCTCCGCGGCCCGGCGGGCTCGGGGGCGACCGAACCGGCACTGCGATCGCATCCGCGGCGTCTTTGAGGTCGACCGCGCCGATCAAAGGGTGCACCTAGGTCGCAGCGACTTGCGGCCATCGCCCCCTCATTACCTCGACGACGGTATCGAAGCCCGGCGCCGCAAGGGCGCAACGGGTGTCTCGCACGTGCCGAGTCGCGGTGCGGGGATCCGCCGAGGATCCGCGGACCATGTCCACGCACGTCGCCCCTGCGCTGCAGCCGCGCTCCGTGGCCCCCTCCGTGAGCTCCGTAGGGCACAGCAGCGGCGCCCACACGGCGATCCGGCCGGCCCCTGCGCCCATCTTGTCGATCGTAGTTCTGAGGGACACGGACGCCGCTCGGCCCCAGTGTCAGCTCCCGGTCGCGTGGCGACCCCGGATCCCGAGGCGCGTGACGTCCTGTGGATGGTCGAGGTCGGCGAAGCTCCACTCGTCCGCGACACCGCCCCAGACGGACTCGTCGATGAGCACCGACGAGGGCTGAGTGGCAAGGTGGCGGAGAGACCGCGCACCTGCAGCCAGAAGGTCACGACAGCGTGCCATGTCCCCCGCTCCCCATCGAGCGCAGAGCGGCTGCGGCTGGCCGCAGACGACTGGGATGACCGTCCCTGGCGGCGAGAACTCGGCGAGGAGGCGGAGCAGTGGCTCCGAGAGGAGCGGCATGTCACACGCAATCACAAGCGCGTCGCCCTGGGACCCGCGCGCCCGGAGCTCCTCATTTCCCGCGGCCACGGCGGCCAGAGGTCCCCCACCACGAGGAACCTCAACAACCGAGGGGCAGCCCGACACACCGGGACCGACTTCTATCACCGGCGCCGCGACACGCTGCAAGAGTCGGGCGGTGCGTGTGGCCAGCGTCTCGCCGTCGATCTCGAAAAGCGACTTGTCCCGCCCGAACCTGCGGCTCGCGCCACCCGTCAAGAGGATTCCCGCTACCGCGGGCATCGCAGGAACCACCGGACGATTGTACGGCCGGCTCTGCTGGTGACCTGGCTGCTTCGACGGGGTACAGCTGAGACTCCCCGCGCAGCCGCCCAACCTCGCCCGCCACGTGGCGATGAACGCTGTCGCGCGAGGGAACCCGGGGCAGCCTGACTTCGCTGGGCCGAAGGGAGGCGAGGCTGCGATCATGTGCCGTGGCAGACGTCGCTCTGCGCTATGACGACTGGTTCGAGCGCCCCTGGGGGTCGTTCGCATTTCAGGTCGAACTCGCCGCGCTTAGGCGGGCAATTGGGGACCTCCGCGGCCTTCGTGTTCTCGATGTCGGCTGCGGAACGGGGAGGTTCACGACCGCTCTTGCGCGAGAGGCGCGCGATGTAGTCGGCGTGGATCTGGACCTCAAGATGCTCCGGGTCGCCGCGACTCGTACGGCTGGACCGCTGGCAGTGGCTGACGCGTCGGACCTCCCATTCTCGACGGGCGCGTTCGACGTCGTCATCGCGGTCACTGTGTGCGAGTTCGTCTGCGACGTCGCCACCGTCGTTTCGGAGATGGTCAGGGTCGCGACTGGTGATGGCAGAGTTGTCGTGGCGAGCCTGAACGCGAGGAGCCCCTGGGGCATCGCTCGGCATCGCCACCTCCGCGAAGCCGCTTGGGACTCGGCCCGATTCCTGAGCAGGAGCGAACTCCGCTCCCTCGGTGCGACAATGGGGCGGCGCTTCCGGCTCGACGCCGCACTCTTTGCTCCAGGCATCGCTCCGCGCTGGTCCTGGCTCGGCTCGATACCTGAAGTCATCGGCCGCCACCTGTGCCCCGGAGCTGGTGCATTCCAGGTGCTCGTGATCCGGGATCCCGAGCACGGCCGCCACGCCAGCGGGGTTCGAGAGGGATTCGTTGCGTCGGACGGGGACCTGAAGTGAGAAGCCCGCGTCAGGCCGCGAGGAAGGCGTGACGCTGGCAACGAGAGTGGCGACGCGGTCTGACATCGCGAAGCGGCGTGCGGGACTCGAACTCACGCCCCATGCTTGTCAAGGCAACTGAGCCAGAGCGAAGCGAACCGTGACGAGCGACTCCTCGTGGAAAGGGAACGCACGGATCGAAGCTGCAGGGGCGCGACAGGCCGCGGGCGTGCCGGGAATTGCGCTGATTGGGCGGGGTCTGCAGAGGCATTGACCGGACTGAGGGATAGTGTTAGGTTCGCCTAACCTAACTAGCCACACTCTCATGGCGTCAGCGGAAGGCTCCGAATGAGCGAATCCCAAGTCCTCCTCCTCGGCTTCATCGCCGGAGTGACGATCCTGATCGGACTGCCCATCGGACGACTCCGGTCGCCCTCCAAATCCCTCAGCCAGTTCCTCAACGCGCTGGCGATCGGGGTGCTGCTGTTCCTGATCTGGGACGTCCTCACTCACGCGTTTGAGCCCGTCGACCTCGCGCTTGCTGGCCTCCACCAGGGCACGGGCGGCTTCGCCCCGGTCCTGGGCTATGGCTCGCTCTTCCTGGTCGGCATCGGTACGGGCCTGTTCAGCCTCGTGTACTACGAACGGTGGGTCGAAGCCAGAGCCAAGCCCCAATCACGTGGACCCGGTGCAATGGCCCGTGGGGAGTTCGCCGACAGGCGCTTCGCAGTTTCCGGGCTCTCGCCCGAGCGTCGTCTGGCCTTCCTCATCGCCGTCGGCATCGGGCTGCACAACTTCGGAGAGGGCCTTGCGATCGGTGGGAGCGCAGCTTCGGGCGCGATCGAGCTCGCGACGGTTCTCGTGATCGGGTTCGCACTCCACAACGCCACCGAAGGATTCGGGATCGTCGCACCCATGGCCTCGACCGGCGATCGGCCGTCATGGGCGTTCCTTCTACTACTGGCTCTCATCGGCGGCGGACCGACATTCCTGGGCACGGTCGTCGGGAGCCAGTTCACCAGCGAGGCGCTGGGAGTGGTCTTCCTGTCGCTCGCTGCCGGTTCGATCCTCTACGTCGTCATCCAACTTCTGTGGGTCGCCCAGAAGTCCGGCGCAAAGATCGTTCTCTATTGGGGTGTCATGGTGGGTCTCGCCGCCGGATTCATCACGGACATGGTCGTCTCCGCCGGCGGAGCGTGATCTGGTCGCCTCTTTGGGTCAGCGCGATCCATGCGCTCTCGTGGCAGCGCCGTGCATGCCGCAGAAAGGAAAGGGAAGCGGGCCGGCCAGAGTCGATCGCAGGGCGCACGACTTGCTCCCAGGTCGACCCAGCGGCGACGGCACTCAGCACTCTCTGCGGATTCCAGCGCGCCTCCCCAAGTCCTTCAGGCCGCGACTTGCGCCCGCGGGCATGCGCGTCGCGCAAGCCCAAGCCAGGTCTGGCAGTGCTCGGCCCTACGGGTGCGAGAAGAGCACGAGCGGCACGAGGACGAGTCCGAGCCCCATCACCGTCACGCAGAGGCCGGTCGTCACGACTCGCCGAGCGCCGGACATGCGGTGCTCGATGGGAAGCGCCCTCGTCTCGAGCGCAAGCAGGAGGCCGAGCACGATCGGCAGCAACAGCGCGTTCATCACCTCCACGTCGATGATGAGGCTCACGAGGTTCAAACTGAGAAGAACGCCCGCTGCCCCCAGCACACAGACGGCGCCAAAGGTCGCGTAGAACCTCGCCGACGCGCGCGCCAGGCCTCCATCGAGCGAGTGGGCCCACCCGGTCACCTCGGAGATCCCCCAGGCGGCCGCAAGCGACGAGACGATTGCCGCGACGAGCGCCGCGCCCAATACCGTCGCGCCGAGGAGCGCGCGGGCCGCGACGGTGCCCACGAACGGACGCAGGACGGCCGACATTTGCGCCACGTCATGAAGCGGCTGACCCCGGTGTCCGAGGCCGACAGTCGCCGCGAATAGGACGACCATCATGACCATGATCAACTGGGTGATGACCGCGCCCACTTTGGTGTCGCGGCGCTCGCTCGCGATGTCTTTGAGCTGCAGCCCTTTGGCGACCACCGCACCCTGCTGGTAGAAGATCATCCACGGCATGATCACCGCGCCAACGTTGGCTGCGAGGAGCACCAGGAACGAGCCGTTCTGCACCGGCAGGTGCGTGAGCCCCTGTCCAATCGCGCGGGGACTCGGATGCGCTAGAAGGACGGCTGGAAGGAATGCCAGTTCGGCGAGCCCGAGCGCGACGGCAACCCGCTCGATTCGCCGGTAGCTGCCGGTGACGACGATGCCGACGAGGAATGTGGCGGCGAGGGGGACCGAGACGGCTCGGGGCACTCCGTAGCACTCGCCGACTGCCGCGATGCCCGCGAACTCGGTCACGAGCGCGCCCGTGCAGGTGATGACGAGCGTCCCAACCGAAAGCAGCGCCCAGCGCCGTCCGAAGTGCTCCGTGATGAGCGCCCCGTGGCCGCGCCCGGTTGAGATCCCGAGTCGGATCGTCATCTCTTGGACGACATAGAGAACCGGGATGAGCGCGAGTAGGGGGAGCACCATGGCGTAGCCCCAGGTCGTCCCCGATTGGGCCGCGGTGACGAGGCTTCCCGCGTCGGTGTCAGCAAGCATGACTGCGAGGCCAGGTCCCCACACCGCCAGCGACCCCGCGAGGAGCCAGGTGCGTCGGGACCGGCCTGCCGCCCCGCCGTGCACCACCGTGGTTGACTGCACTTAAGTTAGGTTAACCTAATATTGTAGTTTAGTCCATATGAATATGTCGCTGAGGCACCCGGGTACAGTCGATCGGGTGGCGGCAGGCTTCCATCCTCCGGTCGAGGAGTACCTGAAGACGATCTACGAGCTCTGCGAGGAAGGCGTCCCCGTCATCCGCGCCCGTCTCGCGGAGCGCACAGGTCATTCGGCGCCGACGGTGACCGAGACGGTCCGCCGGTTGAGCACCGGGGGCCTCGTTGAGACTAGCGGCCGGTTGATTCGTCTGAGCGAGCGGGGTAATGAACTTGCCGAGCGTGTCGTGCGCAGGCACCGGCTCGCAGAGAGGCTGCTTGCCGACGTGATTGGCCTCGACTGGCCAAAGGTCCACCAAGAAGCCGGTCGATGGGAGCATGTGATTTCCGACGACGTCGAGGCGAGCCTCGTCTTGCTCCTCGGCAACCCCGCGACCTGTCCGCACGGCAACCCCATCCCGGGTTCCGGCACACCGGCGGAACACGCCCGGCCTCTTGCCGAGTCGGCGGTCGGAGAGACGGTGCGCCTCGTGCGCATCAGCGAGACGGCGGAGTGCGACATCGACACGCTGCTCTACCTCGACGCCCACGGGCTCCGACCTGGGGCCCTTGCTGAGGTCATGGAGCGGGGCCCGGATGGCACGCTTTCCCTCGAGGTCAGCGGCGACGCTTTCGGGATAGGGCCGAGCATGGCGGCGGAGCTCTTCGTCGCAGTGGATGCGCCTGCATGACAGTCGACGATGACCCCGGGGCGCGTGGCTGGATAGCAGAAGACCCAAGCGTCCAGAACGAAACGCTCGTGCACCGAGGACGCAAGGACGACCCGCTCTTCAGGGCCCGACGCCTGCTCACGATGGCCGACGAGCGTCACAGCGTCGAAGGCCGTGACAAGTTGCTCGGGCTCCTCAACGTGGGTGACCTCCGGGGCGAGGTGCGCACCACCTGGCACGCCAAGGAGGTCGTGCGCTCCATCTACGAGCACCGGGGAGAGGGGGCGGCGGGCCTAGGGGTTCCGCAGTGGGCCTACTGGCTGCTGATTGCGGCCCTCGTTGGGATGATCGTCGGCCCACTGGTCGATTAGGTCTGAAGCTCAGGCCCGAGCCCGCAGCTTGTGGAGAATGCTCACCACACGAGGGGTTCGAACGAGACACATTGGTTATCTGAGCGATCGGATGGCGGAATCACCGCTTCATCAGGGACGACGTTGTAATAGTGACAACACGCGTGGAGGCGATGGGACTCGAACCCACGAACCTCTTGACTGCCAGTCAAGCGCTCTACCAGCTGAGCTACGCCCCCGTAGCGGGCCAGGAGCTAAATCGCCCGTGGCCGTACTTCCCTTCGATTCAAACGAGATCGAGATCCCGCTTGGGCGAGCAGATTCTAGCCGGGATGAGCGAACTGGAGGTATGGCGGTTGCCTACGGTGTGTTCGATCGGGACCACCGGGCTGCACAGCATGAGAAGCCCGACCGGACTTGAGGTGGCCGAGCACCAGCTCCGAGGCAGGTGTGCTGCCCCACCCCTCACCTTGAGGCCGCGCCGTGGCTGACCCACACAGGCCGCGGCGACCACGGTGGTGGCTTGGACCATCGCAAGACAGCGCCACTTCGGGTGGCACAGGTAGGTCCACGGTGCACGTAGGGGACCAGTTGTTCTCGTGCGGGCCAACGCATGGCCGTCTTTGCACGTGTGTCGAGTGGAAGAGCCCCGGCGGCGCGCTGCCACGAGGGCGCGAGCCGAGTGCGCACTGGCGTGGCCTCTAGCATTGCGTGATGGCGAGGACATTCGACGCCCAGGCGATCGAGGCCAAGTGGCAGGCGATTTGGGCGGAGCACGGCACGTACGAGGTCGCCAACGACGACCCACGGCCCCACTACTACGCCCTGTGCATGTACCCGTACCCCTCGGGCCCAGCGCACCAGGGCCACGTGCGCAACTACACCTACGGCGACCTCCTGGTCCGGTACAAGACGATGCGCGGCTTTGCCGTTCTCTCGCCGTTCGGCTTCGATTCCTTCGGCCTTCCGGCCGAGAACGCCGCCATCAAGACCGGCGTGCACCCGCGGGTCTTCACCGAGGAGCGCATGGCAGAGCTGAAGGCATCGATCCTGCGGCTCGGCGCGGTGCACGACTGGCGGCGTGAGGTCCGGAGCCACGATCCGATCACGATCCACGGCGCCCAGATCATCTTCCTGCGCTTCTTGGAAGAGGGGCTCGTCTACCGCGCCATGGCGCCCGTCAACTGGTGCCCAGGTTGCAAGACCGTGCTGGCGAACGAACAGGTGCTCGCCGACGGCACCTGCGAGCGCTCCGGCGATCTCGTCGAGAAGCGCGACCTCGAGCAGTGGTTTTTTCGCATCACCGCCTACGCCGACGAGCTGCTCGGGAGCCTCGACACACTTGAGTGGCCCGATCGCGTAAAGGTCATGCAGCGGAACTGGATCGGCCGTTCCGAAGGGGCCGAGTTCGACTTGGCGGTGGTCGGCAGCGACATGTCGATCCGGGTGTTCACGACCCGCCCGGACACCGGGTTCGGGATGACCTACGCGGTGATCGCGCCCGAGCACCCGCTGCTCGAGCAGCTCACGACGCCTGGGCAGGCGGCCGTGGTCGCTGAGCTCAGAGAGCGTGCACGAGCCGCGACGGACATCGAGCGACTGGCGACGGTGGCGGCCAATGGCCCGGCCGCGGAGAAGCGCGGCGCCTTCACGGGTTCGTACGTCCGCAATCCCTTCAATGGCCAGGAGATCCCCGTCTACGTCGCCGACTACGTGCTCATGTCCTACGGCACCGGGGCGATCATGGCGGTGCCAGCCGAGGACGAGCGCGACTTCGCCTTCGCCGAGACGCACGGACTCGACGTTGTGCGGACGGTCGCAACTCCCGAGGGCTTCGAGGGCGGGGCGTTCTCTGGGGACGGGCGCAAGATCAACTCGGGCTTCCTCGACGGCATGGAGATTCCCGACGCGATCGCGGCCGCGACGGCGTTCGTCGAGCGCGAGGCGAACGGCCGAGCGAAGGTCAACTACCGCCTCCGGGACTGGCTGTTCTCCCGCCAGCGGTTCTGGGGGACGCCCATCCCCGTCGTCTACTGCCCCTCGGACGGGATGGTCCCGGTGCCGCTCGACCATCTCCCCGTGCTCGCCCCCGACGAGGTCACGTTCGACGCCTCAGGCCGGTCGCCGCTCGCGACGAACCTGGAGTTCCTGCACACGACGTGCCCCACGTGCGGAGGACCTGCGGAGCGCGAGACCGACACGCTCGACACGTTCGTCGACTCCTCGTGGTACTTCCTCCGATTCTGCGGGCTCAAGGACGCTCCGCTGCCGTTCGACCCTGATGCCGCGGCACAGTGGATGCCCGTCGACCAGTACATCGGCGGGATCGAGCACGCGATCCTTCACCTGCTCTATGCGCGCGCGTTCACGCGCGCGCTCATCGACACGGGTTTCGTCACCGACATCCCGCGCGAGCCGTTCGACCGCCTGTTCACCCAGGGGATGATTCGAATGGACGGGACCAAGATGTCGAAGTCCAAGGGCAACCTCATCGCGCCGAAGAAGTACTTCGAAGGCGTCGGTGCCGACGCGCTTCGACTCTTCCACCTCTTCGCCGGGCCGCCCGTCGAGGGGTTCGACTGGACGGACCAGACGGATTCGCAGATCGAGGGGTGCCGTCGTTTCCTGGACCGGCTGTGGAGGTTGGCCACAGAGGCCACGACCCTCCGTCATGGTGCGCAGGACGCTCAGGACCTCGAGGTGCGACGGGCCGTGCACCGCACGATCGCGACGGTCACCGAGGATCTCGACCGGTGGCGGTTCAACACTGCGGTCGCGCACCTCATGGAACTGCTCAACGAGGTGGCCCGCATCGCGCACGGCGAGACGGGCATCCACGCGGACGTTCTGGATGAGGCCGTCGACGCGATGTGCCTGCTCCTGGCGCCGATGACGCCGCACGTCTCGGCCGAGCTCTGGCAGCGCCGGCATCCCGAGGACGAGGGCGTCCACGCGGCACCATGGCCGACCGCGGATCCCGCCCTGCTCGTCGTGGCGACCGACACGATGGTCATACAGGTCAACGGCAAGGTCAAGGCCCGCCTCGAGGTCCCGATCGACCTCACCGAGGACGAAGCCACCGCGCTCGCGCTGGTGGAGCCCCAGGTCGTCTCTGCGCTGGCTGGCGCGGTCCCGCGCCGAGTCGTCGCGCGGCCGCCGCGCCTCGTCAACATCGTCGCCTGACCGCTACGTTCGGCGCCGTGACTCCACGTGCCGGCGCCGCTGCGACCACCGTCACGCACGTGCCGGCCTCCTTTGACCGCCCCGAGCTGGAGATTCGCGCGAGCTCGAGGCGGACGAAGACGGGCACGGCGCACTGGTCCGGCACAAAGATCGTCGTGGCCATCCCCTCTCGGCTCCGCGGTCGCGAGCGGGACCAGTTCGTCGAGGAGCTCGTCCGCCGCGCAATGCGCGAGCGTCCCCAGTCCACCGCGCACGACGCCGCGCTCGAGGAGCGGGCGAGGACCCTCGCCGAGTTGTACACCGAGGGCAGGCTCGCCAGCTCGGTGCGCTTCGTCGCCAACCAGCGCCGCAGGTGGGCGTCGTGCTCCCCGGCGACCGGTGAGATCCGACTCTCGACGCGGCTGCGCAACGTCCCGGACTGGGTGCTCGATGCAGTCCTCGTCCATGAGCTCGCGCACCTCCACCATGCGGACCACTCCGATGCATTCCACGCCATCGCGGAACGCCATCCCCGACAGCACGACGCCGAGCTGTTCTTGGACGGCTACCAGCTGGGGTTGGGCATCGCCGAGGAGGAGCGCGCCGTCGGAATCGACTGATCAGCGGCGCGTCGCGAGCACGGCACGGCAGTGGTAGGGCATCGTGAACGAGCCGCCGGCGGCATCGAGGTAGGCGCGAACCTCGTCAAGGAGCACGCGGCGCGTCGAGGCGTCGAGCAGCAGATGGTCCGAGTGCGTCTGGAGCTGCGCGACCCACTCGTCGGTCGTGTACGCGCGCGACCACGGGAACACGGCGCGCCCGATCGCCTCGAAGGCGCCGGTGTCGCTGAGGGCCTGTTCGGCGGCGGCCCCACCGGGACGGCTGTCGGGGCGATGCCCCACGGTAGGGATCGCGCGCCCCGGCACGGCCCGCTCGTAGATCGCCGAGAGGCCCCCGAGGAGCTCGGTGGGCATCTCGGCATGGTTCCACACGAGCGCGACGAGGCCGCCGGGACGGAGGATCCGTGCAGCGGCGGTCGCGCCTGCGACGGGCTCAACCCAGTGCCAGGACTGTGCGGCGGTGAGGAGTCCGAAGCGCCGCCCGCCGTCGTCGAACTGCTCGAAGGTCGCGACTTCGACCGTCACGCCACGTGATCGGGCGACGTCGGCCATCTCGGGATCGGGCTCGACGCCGAGCACGTCGAGGCCGCGCTCGAGGAGCAGCCTCGACATGATCCCCGTGCCGCAACCCGCGTCCAGCGCTGGGCTGGAGCCCCTCGAGACCAACAGGTCGATCAGGTCGCTCGGGTACGTCGGGCGCGAGAGGTCGTAGAGCGCCGCGACCTTTCCGAACGACGAGGCGCGGGCGCGGTTCTCGAACAGCGGGTCATCATCGCCGCTCGGCGCCGTCGGGACCTCGGCCACCGCCGCTCAGGGTTCCTCGCCGCGCAGGAATCGTTCGATGTCACGCGCTAGGTCGTCGCCCGACGGCAGGACGCTCGTGTCGAAGGCATTGCCCTCGACCTCGTCGATCGTCGACTCGAGGTCCTCGACCATTGTCGCGTGCTCGGGATTCGAGCGCACGAGGTCGTCGACGCGCGTCCTCGCGTCGTCGGCGGCCTTGCGCAACAGGGGTGCCTCGAGGTTGAGGCCCGTGAGTGCGGCGACGCCCTCGACCAGGGCGAGCGAGGCCTGGGGGTACGGAAGGGTGGCGACGTAGTGCGGGACCCGCGCCCACAGGGTGATCGCGTCGATGTCGGCCTCCATGAAGGCGAGCTCGAGCGCCGAGACGATGCCCGCGGGCACCTCGAGCTCCCCGGCGACGAGTCCTACCTGGGCGAGTAGGTGTCGAGACGCCTCTGGGGCGGTGGCGGCGAGACGCACGGGACGCGTGTGCGGTGCGGGGGCGGGGAAGGCGCCAAGTCCGACGACCATCCGCACGTCGAAGCCCTCGGCGAGCCCGACCACGAGGTCGCAGAACTCGCCCCAGTGGAAGTCTGGCTCAGGCCCGGTGAGCAAGAGGAGGTCCGCGCCGTCGGCATCGGTGCCGCGGCGCAGCTCGATCTCGGGCCAGTCGAGGTCGGTCGTCACGCCGTCGACGATTCGTGCCGTCGGGCGGCGCGCACGCTGGTCCAAGAAGTACTCGCCGTCGAAGGAGGCGAGCTGCGTCGATCCGGTGATCTCGACGAGCGTCGAGATCGCGTTCGCGGCGCCGAACCCCGCGTCGATCCACCCCTCGAACGCGACGATGAGAACCGGGTCGTTGAACTCCGCCTCCTCGAGGAGGATGACGTGCTCGTCCGACGCGCTCATGGCATCGTCCCGAGAAGATCCCGTGCCGTCGTCGCGAGCAGCACGACGTGGTCGGGGAAGGCCTCGACCGAGCCCGTGTCGCCCGCGGTCGCCCCCGCCACGTAGCGCGCGTAGACGCCCTGGAGGATGCAGGCGAGCTTCCAGTAGCCGAACGCCATGTAGAACGCGATCCGCGACGTGTCGAGACCGCTGGCCTCGGTGTAGGCGCCCAGCACGTCGTCGCGACGCTCGAAACCCGAGGCGAGCGTCGGCGCCTGTCCGATGAGCGCGACCGAGCGGTCACCGGGGTCTGCCCAGTAGCAGCAGAGCACCCCGATGTCGGCCATCGGGTCGCCGAGCGTGCAGATCTCCCAGTCCAGGAT
>Ga0075021_10000218_pt1 | contig 32337 bp, 28 predicted proteins | sample ColStrG_CSR_2012_FD_72749 | JGI IMG/M metagenome (GOLD analysis project Ga0075021, IMG submission 72749) | Freshwater sediment microbial communities in response to fracking from Pennsylvania, USA - Cold Stream Run_MetaG_CSR_2012 | ecosystem: Environmental > Aquatic > Freshwater > Creek >...
AGTTGTCGGTGACCATACCGCGGGGGTTCCACCCGTTCCCATCCCGAACACGGAAGTTAAGCCCCGCAGGGCCGATTGTACTGCACGCGTAAGTGTGTGGGAGAGTAGGTCGTTGCCGGCTTAAAATTGAAGAGGCCCCATCCTGAGAAGGATGGGGCCTTTTTGTTTCTGGACCACGACCGCCTCGCAAGAGCGCACAAGATTGGGCTGTCGAGCCCCACTTCGCCACTCGTAGGTCACGCCTGCTGTGCGCTTAAGGTGAGAACAAGACGAGGTATGTCAATCCCATAAGTGCAGACGTTGCAATCGCGAAGATTCGTGCGCGTCCTTTGCCGAGCAGACCCGATAATAGCCCGGCCAGGGAGAGTGATAAGCCAATCTGAACGCCGGAATACAGCGTGACCCAGCAAGCTCCGTCCTCCATTCCAACCGCGAAGTGGCATCGATTGAGAATAACTCGGAACGCGTGCTGCCAAATAATTGCGCCCGTTGCGCATACGGCGGCAATGCAACCCACTGTTCTCCGCCAAGCCGGGGCTTGATGGCGTTCGCTTCTATACCAGGAAATCCAGAACCAGATCGCGCCGAGTGGTAGCGCCAAGGACGCAACGACCACAATCGCGTTGATGACACTAAAGATCATTCAAGAGACTCCGTTCGCAGGCAGATCCCTCGCAAAGAGCGCTCGGGATTTCGGCAGAAGACTCCCGTTCGCCGCAAAACCGCTCCCTCACGCCTTCTGATCGCCTCAAGTTAAGCCCCGCAGGGCCGATTGTACTGCACGCGTAAGTGTGTGGGAGAGTAGGTCGTTGCCGGCTTAAATTCAAAGGCTCCATTCCGAAAGGAATGGAGCCTTTTTATTTTTGGCTATTTTGGCTCTCGGGATCAGCTGTCGGCTCTCGGCTTGGAACTGGCGAAGCGACAACTGGGGGGTTGAAGAGATCCCACAAGTTTGCCGGGCATTTGCGGCAGCGATTGGGCAAGAGCCGATAGCTGAAAGCCGATAGCCGAGAGTGGCTGTCACTACCTTCTTGTATGTTTGCAGGACGGTCGTCATAATGCTTGGACATATTGTTACGGAGGCGGAATGAGAGCGGTTCATCGGCTGGCGAGAAACTTCATGTTTGCTTTGTTGTTGGCTGGGGCAGCGGTCCCGGCGTTGGCGGCGGATTGGCCTCCGATTGCTCCAGAAGAGTTGAGTATGACGTCGATCAAGGAGCAGCCAGGAGCTCCTGCGGTGATACTGCGACGGGAAGAGACGGCGGACGACCTGAACAACGTGCGCTCGGTCTACACGCGCATCAAGATATTGACCGAAGCGGGGAAACGGTATGCCGACGCAGTGCTTTACTACAGCCGCCGTAATTTTACGATTGCCGAGGTGAGTGGCAGAACGGTTCATCCGGACGGTACCATAATTCCGTTTGAGGGGCAGGTATTCGACAAAGAGCTTATCAGGGTAACGAGCGGCAAGAGGCAAATCCACTACAAGGTAAAATCATTCACTCTTCCGGACGTGCAAATTGGAAGCATCCTGGACTACCGTTACACGATTCGTTACTCCGACCGGCTGTTCTATGCGGCCGAGTGGGTAGTACAGGGAGAACTGTTTCAGAAGTCAGCGTATTTCAAATTTATCCCGTACCAAGGGTTACTGATGCTGCCTCACGATAGGGTCGGCCGGGGAGTGGCATATACTACGGAGCTCCCGGGCGGGGTGAAGCCACAACACCACGATGTCCCGCACAATGGCGTTGAGACCAGCCGCACTATGCAGGAGTACATTGACTTACAGATCAACAACGTGCCGCCGCTGGTGCGGGAGCCATTCATGTTGCCCGACGAAGCCTTGCGTTACCGGGTAAGTTTTTACTATCTGGTCGGTTCCAGCAAGGAGCAGTTCTGGAAGGAGGAAGCAAAATTCTGGAACGAAGATGTCGAACGTTTTCTGGGCCGACGGGATGGAATAGAGCAAGCAGTGGCGCAGGCAGTGAGTGCGAACGACACTCCGGAGCAGAAGGTCAGAAAGATTTATAGCTTTGTGTCGGCGCTGGAGAACCAGAGTTACAATCCGCCGCTGCAGGAAAAAGAAGAGAAGGCCCTGGGACTCAAAAAAGAAGAGGGCGTGGAAGATGTCCTACGGCAGAAGAGTGGAAGACACAACCAGCTGAACCGGCTGTTTGCCGCGATGGCGCGAGCCGCCGGGGTTCCCGCTTGGATGATGTGGGTGACCTCCCGTGACGAGAGGATCTTCGAGCCAGAGCTCCTGACAACGAGGCAATTTGACGCAGAAATTGTGATTGTGGGACTCGGTGGCAAGGATGTGTTCCTGGACCCTGGAACCAAATTCTGTCCGTACGGACTCATTGATTGGCGGTATTCCAATAACCGAGGTCTGCGGCAGCGCGAGGGTGGGGCGGAGTTTGCCGACAGTCCACTTCCTGACTACACGCAGGCAATGACGCAGAGGCTGGCGCGCCTGCGGCTGACGGATGACGGCAAAGTAGATGGAACCATTAAGGCTGGATTTTTTGGAACAGAAGCCATGGATCTGCGGCAGGAAGGCGGCAAGACCGATGCAGCAGGACGCAAGAAGCTGCTGGAAGAAGAGGTCAAGAAATGGCTTCCGGCAGATAGTGAAGTGCATCTGACGGGGACGCCGAAGTGGGAGAGCGCGGAGCCTGTGCTGGTGGCCGACTTTTCTATAGTGAGTGCGCTGGCTGTAAATAGTGGGAAGCGATGGATTGTGCCGATTCACATCTTTCAGGTGAACGACACGGCGCGCTTTTCGCAGTCGGACCGAGTCAATTCTGTCTATTTTGACTATCCGTGGCGGGAACTGGATGAAGTGCACATTGCACTGCCTCCATCCCTGGCGGTCGAGAATCTGCCTCCGAGTGATAATTTGCGGCAGGATTATGCACTATATAAGGTCGATCAGAAGCAGGAAGGCGAACACGGAGTTGTGGCACGGCGCGATTTGTCAGTGGCTGGGCTTGCGTTTCCAGTGAACATGTACAAGGATTTAAAGATCTTTTTTGACAAGGTCAAGGCTGGAGATGACCAGCAGGCGATTTTCAAGACTGGAGAACATGCTGAACTTAAGTAGGACAATTCGAGGATTGGGGTTGCTAGCTCTGCTGTGCAGCGGAGTCAGCATGTGCGGAGAGGTTCCAGACTGGGTGCGGAAAGCGGCGGCGGAGAAGCTGCCGACATATGACCAGGACACGAATGCGGTAGTTCTACTGGACGAAACCACGATAACCGTAACGAGCGCGGATGAACTTGTGGAACACGGTCGCAAGGTGGTCAAGATTCTCCGTCCGGACGGACGAGGAGAAGCATCGTTTCAAGTGTTCTTTCGCGGTAAAGAGAAGGTGCTTTCCGCGCACGCGTGGTCAGTAGACGCAACAGGCCGGGAATACGAGGTCAAAGAAAAAGAGTTTGTGGAACGAGGAGTGTCGTTGGGCTACGACCTGTACAACGATGTGCGCGTGCTGACGACGACGAGTCCTGGCGTGGCCCCGGGCTCGCTTCATGCGTTTGAGTACGAAGTACGCCGGCATCCGTGGTTGAATCAGCTGGGCAAGGAATTTCAAGAGTCGATTCCAGTCCACGAGGCGCGCCTCGAACTGCGGCTCCCGAAGGGTTGGGAATATAAGACGTCGTGGACAGGTGGCCCGGCCGTCATGCCGTTGGAGACTGCAGGCGGCGGTCTAGCGTGGACGCTGCGAGACGTTCCAGCTATTGAACATGAATCAATGAGGCCCGCGTTGGGCGCGTTGTCCACGTGGCTTGAAGTGGCGTACTTCGGGACGCGCCAAGGGAATAATGCCGGTTCTTGGGAGGCAATGGGAGGCTGGATGAACCAGCTGACGGCCGATCGCAGGGCTCCCACGCCTGAACTGTCGGAACGGGTGAAGCAGCTGACAGCCGGAAAGACTGATTTTGATGGTAAGGTCCGAGCGCTCGCGTCGTTCCTGCAATCCGACATACGCTATGTAGCGATCGAGATAGGGATTGGCGGCTACCAGCCGCATCCGGCGGGCGACATTTTCCATCTACGATACGGGGATTGCAAAGATAAAGCTACACTATTGAGTACCATGCTGCACGAGGTTGGCATCGAGTCGGACTATGTAATCATCAGCACGCAGCGGGGCATGGCGCGTCCCGAGTTGCCCGCTTTAGTTTTCAACCATGCAATTCTAGCGATCGAACTGCCGCCGGGAGCAGATCCGTCCCAGTACCGGTCGGTGGTAAGAGGCAAGAACGGGCAGCAGTACCTAGTTTTCGATCCCACCGATACTTTCACGCCGTTGGGTAACCTGCGCGGCGAGTTACAGGATACCTATGCCCTGCTGGTCACCAAGGCGGGAGGCGAGTTGATTCACACGTCGTTGCAGGCTCCGGAAACAAATGAACTGGCGCGGACAGGGCAGTTTACGCTGGGTGCGGATGGGGTGCTAACGGGCGAGATCGTCGAAAGCCGCAGCGGAGACCATGCCTCATACGAGCGGGCAGCTCTAACCTATGCGACCCAGAAGCAGCGCTCGGAGCATTTGGAACAGCGGTTGAACCACTCTTTGAAGGGCTTTACCGCGCAGGGCGTTGATGTGCAGGGAGTCGATCAATTGCAGCAGAAGCTGGTGACAACGTTCAAGGTGACTGCCCCGGGATACAGTCAGGCGCGGGGGGCGCTGCTTCTGGTGCGGCCGCGAGTGATGGGGGAACAGGGGTTCGCCTTGGATCGCAAACCGAGGAAGTATCCGTTCCAATTTGATAGCGCGTCAAGAGAAACGGACTCTTATGAAATTGAATTGCCACAGGGGTACGTAGCGGATGATCTGCCCAATCCAGTGAAGATTGATGCGAAGTTCGCAAGCTACGAAAGCAAAGTGGAAGTGGTGGGATCGAAACTGAAGTATTCAAGGGAATACGTGCGTCGGGATGTTCTGATTCCTCCGGGAAAGACGGAAGAGCTGCGGAAGTTTCTCGCAGTGATCGGGTCGGATGAAGCAGCTGTGGTGGTTTTGAAACGCGTATTGTAGGGCCCGCCCGGCTTAAAATTGAAAAGGCCCCATCCTGAGAAGGGTGGGGCATTCTTGTTTTGGGTTGTCAAATCCACATGCAATGGGACTACAGATTCATTTCGTCTTCCCACTCACGATGGACCTGCGCACCCTCCAAAGCGCTGGCATGCTCAAGCCGAGCCCATTCTCGGATTCGGCGCAAGTTATGATTAAAAAATAGCCGTGCGGCGTGCGCCTCAGACTCGTGCCGCCCAGCAATATTCCCCATGTACATCTGACCCGAGTGAACACCGGCACAGAATTGATTGAATGTGCGGTCGTCGTCTTCGAAATGCGACAGGACCCAAGCGGTGAGCTCGGGAACCTTCGGATTACCATCGCCATCAATGTATGGGGGTGGAAGGTGCCGGGCGATCCTCCGAGCTCCTTCGGCTCCTACTTTTTCCAGCCATCCAAACAGGATACTTAGGGGAAGTGCCGTGAACACTGGGAACTTCGAGACAAGGAACCAAACACCTGTCGCAGGGTCAAGCATTATTCGGCCCACGGCTGCCATTACCTCATTTGGGTAGTTGTTAGCCCAAGAAGTAAGCAGACCTGCCGCTTCGTTTCTCATGTCAAAGTTCTCGCCCACCAGAGCCTTGCAGGCGAAACCGATGGCCAGCTGCGGATTTCCAGGTGCCACAGCGTAGAGCACCTTACCCCACCAAAATGATTCCCTGCCCGGATGGTCGGTAAATGCCGATAGCGCGTCCCAGACGGCCTTACCGTTGACCAAAAGGAGTTCGGGAAGCTGCCCGTCATGAGAACGTGCTCCGAGAAAGTCCATTGCAACGTCAGAGGCCAAGTGTTCGCCCTGGTTGGCTCTCGGAGTCAGTATTTCCAAGGCTCTTGAGACCTGAATGAGCGTGATTCGCTCATCACCAACCCAATGTGTAAAATTTCGGAGCTGGTATGCAGGAAGGTGGCCCGTCTCTATCAATCGTACGGCTCGATCAAATGCCCGCACAGGCTTGCCACCAGCAAGCGCCAATTGAAACGAGAACAAAGCATCCTTGCCCTGCCAAGAGTCCAGTTGCTCGTTGATAGGTTTCGGATCTGCGTGAGCACCACGAATGAGGCCTGCAATGTATCCTCGAGCAAAGCCCGCCTCGCGGCTTGCTGAGCGCGCCAAGATGACGTCGAGATACGTGCCTCGGCCATCAACAGTCCCCAGAGCGTAGCCAAATTCAAAAGAGCTATTCGCATCACGCGACGTGAGCCAGTCGACTTGCGATTCAAGCACACTCTTATCTCTGACCATCTCCGCCGCCAGTCCCTCTAACCGTGACTGCCATTCAGTCTCTCGACCAAAATGCCCCCAGGATGGAATTCCAACTGTCTCGATCAGCCTAGCGTGAAAGGAATGTGGCTCTAACTCGGAAATCCAAGCCCGAAGTTTCTGTGCGTAGTCCTCGCCTAAGCCAAGGCCACCCGAATCTTTGGCGAGCAATTCAAAATGTCTTAACCTACCAACCAGTAGGGCACGGTCATTCTCATCGAGGGATGAAGCCGCAACGATTGGTCTGAGGTGGTCGATCCATCCTCGGCGGACCAAGAACTCAATATCACTGAGTATTATCTCTTTGGCCTTGCGCGCTAACAGCTCTACAGGATGCTGAGTCGCCTGCTCGATCAGCCTAAGGCAACGTGGAACGAGATCTTGAAACTCGCTGGGACTGGGGCGCCAATCGGAGGGAACAATTCTTCCCGCAATCACAGCAGGCCCCAGCAACCGCGAGCTGTGAAAGTCGAGAATCGTTCCGAGAGCCCCAGCAACAAGGTCGGCATCGTCCGCACTTGCCATCCCGATCCTCGTTTCCAACGACACTAGTCTTGCAGGCAACGGCAACGCCGTTCCCGATAGCTGCATCCGGAACAGGCGCTGCCAAGTTTTAGTCGCGTTGTTTCCGATCTCAGGTTCGCATTCATGTCTTGCGAGTGTATAGAGAATCTCCTCGCAGTCAGTCCAAAATTCAGGGAACTGAATAAAGCTTTCTGCCAGCCATACAAGCTGGCGCCGCGGACCCCAAGAACCTTGCGCCGGTTGACGTTCCCGGGTCAGTTCTAATTCGGTCGCAGAACCAATGATCTCTCTCAATCGCGGGAGATACTGCGCCGGGTCTGTTTTTATGAGTCGAATGAATTTATTAACCAAGCCGAGGTCAGCCAAATCTCGGGACGAGAAAGAATCGGCGAACTGGCGAAAAAATTGTTGAACAGTCTTCTGCACCCCCACATTGCGTCCCTCGGAGACGCGTTGTAAGAAGCTTTCTTGAATCTCTTCTGGAATTCTCGACAGGAATTCTTCTTCCCTTCCCTCAGCCCACCGCTTCCAGGCGGCCTCAAAGGCAACCATCGCGATGATCTCCGGGGTCACTCGGTAATAGAGTTCCCCTCGCTCTACGAACCCGGGGGCATCTTTTATAGCGGTAAGTTCTTGCTCGATATCGTGCTTGTTCGTGTGTGTAAGTTCGCACAGCTGATCAAGCTGAGTCGGGACCTGGCCTTTGCGTTTAACGCGCTTCAGCAGCGCGACAACCTCGACTGCCCTCTGCTTCTCTTCATTGCCGAGTCTATCTTTGTAATAGTCTTCTACGTGGCCCACGATCGGGCTTATGTCGCCTGCCTGTTTTATTTTTGTATCGTAGTGACAACACATATCGGCCGCAATCCCGATGAATCCCTCTGAGAGCTCAGCGTATGCCCTAAGTCGGTCAAAAGGAATGCTCGGGAAATTCGCGTGCAAGATTCCCTGCGTTTCAGCAGAATTCGGCTTGGTCACCTCCAGTTCGGCAGCTGCGCCTCCCGATCGCTCAGTGCTGTTATCGATGGAAATACACCTAATACGGTGCTTGCATCCAGACAGCCGCCGCGACAAGGTTACGCGCGTGGAGAGTGAGCACTCATCTGCAACAATCACCGCATACTGAGATTCGTCATTGGCGAGCATTGTTACTAGCCCTTCAAGTTCCTCCTCGTCACTCGAATAGAGAACGAGGGTGTTCGCCCCGGCGTGTCCACGGAGCGACTCGTAAACCGTCCTGGTCTTGCCTACTCCAGACTGGCCGCGGAGAGGGATCACCGCATCCTGGACGGGGGCTGCGAAATCAACATGGTTCGAGATCATTGACTTTGTCCCATCGAAACTAGCGTTCGGAACAAAGACTCCTGTCACGTTCGTGATTGCTTGGGCCCAGACATCGAAAAGCATGTAAGTCCCGCCGCGGGCAATACCGTACCTCATCACGAGCGCCGCATAGGAATTCGCGACTACGACAATATCGCCGAGCCCCAACACTTTCGGGGCGGGCGCTGCGGAATTGATTTTCTTCACCTCTGCTCGGAGTACCTTTTCGAGTGATTCCTTCTTAGGGACCGTCAGATGGGCGCAGATGCAAATTCGATAGGCATCGCCGGTCTCAATACACTGGCGTGCGAACGGCTTCCGAACCTCTCTACGAAGGCTAGCCTGAGTAACCTTTGACTCATCAGCGGCCTTGAATTGCCAGACACTCGGAGTCTCGAAGTAACCAAACTCCTCGCCTGCTATGCCACGGCCTATCCGCGAATCGACACCGCCGTCACGGATATCAGTACGCAACGTCGTGGATACCTCAGATTGGGCCACACCCCGGGCCCAGCAGGTCGCCCTTATTACTTCATTGCAGAAGCGCACGAACTCCATTCCACCCGGTTGGCGAAATAGTTGGATAAGCTCGAGTTCGTTCAGTTTCATCGACGACGCTCACAAAAGTAGGGCGATCAAAACGACTGTATGTCGGCGTACCCAAGACCGTCAAGAACATCAGCTGCTGATCCAAATCTAGGACGGCCGTCTTTACGTGCGATTCCAGCCGTCATGGCAGCCAACTCTTTGTCTCGTTGCCGAAGGGTGTTTTCGCAACTCCTTCCCTATCAACAACTTAAATTTCGCGTCGGTTTTCGCAGCCGTCGCGCAACTCGCTTGCTATCAATGCTTTGCGCCGCCCAATATCCGGCAGCTGTAGCCTATTGAAAGCAAAGCACTTGCAAGCCAAAAAAATGTTCCACGTGGAACATTTTGCGGCGTCGTCCGAGCTGCGGCATAAGAGGCCGCGGCTATTTTTCCGGCGAAGCGATTGGAGGCGTCCTAACCAGCAGGGCCAGGCATGCGCAGAGGATCATGGCGGCTGAGAGCACCAGGAGTCCGCTTTTGAAATTGCCGCTGGAGGTCCGGGTCAGGCCGAGAATGTAGGGTCCGGCGAAGCCTCCGAGGTTGCCGATGGAATTGATGAGGGCGATTCCGGCGGAGGCGGTTGCGGCAGTCAGCATGGAAGTGGGCATAGCCCAGAAGGGTCCCACCATGGCGAACGTGCCGAGGACCGCGACGCTGAGGGCAGCGACTACAACGACGGTTGAAGTGGAGTAGGCGGCTGCGAGGAAGGCTGCGGCCCCGGCTATTGCAGGTACGGCGACGTGCCAGCGGCGCTCTCCGGTGTAATCGGAATGGCGGCCCACCAAAACCATGCCGATGGCAGCCACGATGTAGGGAAGAGCGGAAATGACTCCTACCGTGAAGTTGCCGGCGCGGGAGAAGCTTTTGACCATGCTGGGGAGCCACAGGCTGATGCCGTAGGAACTGGTGTTCAGGCCGAAATAGATTAATGACAAAAGTAGAACGCTTGGGTTGAGGAAGACGTCCCACCAGTTGGGCTGCCGTGTTTGCGAGTCAGAGGATGTCGCTCGTGCGGGGTTCGCTTCGTTTTCGCGCTGCAAGGTCTGCGACAGCCATGTGCGATCTTCCTCGGTGAGCCATGTGGCATCGTTGAGATTGTCCGGTAAGCGGAAACAAACGACTGCGCCTAGAAGAATGGCGGGAATGCCTTCGAGCAAGAAAAGCCATTGCCAGCCGGCAAGCCTGCCCGTATGTTCCATAGAGAGAATGGCTCCAGAAATGGGGCCTCCTACGACTCCGGCCAGTGCGGCGGCGGTCATGAACAGGGCAACCGTGCGCGCACGGGCAGTAGCGGGGAACCAACTACGGAGGTAGAGAATGATGCCGGGGAAGAATCCGGCTTCCGCTATGCCGAGGGCGAAGCGTAGGACATAGAAGCTGCGGGCCGTTGTCACCATGCTCATGGATGCGGAAATTACTCCCCATACGACCATGAGCAAGGCAATCCAGCGTCTTGCGCCGACCTGTTTCAAAATCAAGTTACTGGGGATTTGGAAGAAGAAATATCCAGCGAAGAAGATGCCCGCAGCCAAGCCGTAGACTTGCTCGCTGAAATGGAGTTGGGCGGACATTTGCAGCTTGGCAAAGCCGACGTTGATCCGGTCTACGTAGGCGACGATGTAGAGAAGGAAGAGAAAGGGAATCAGGCGACGGGTAAGCTTGGCGATTACAGCGGATTCGGTGGGGGCGGGCACGATGGGTTTGCGGGTTCGGAAGGCTCCGAGGAGGATAGCACTCGTGACGGCAGAAAAGCAGATTCCTCACGATAAGGCCGTTCGGAATGACAAATTTGAGTTTATTTAGGAATAACTAGGGAAACTTTGAGTAAGCCTTCCTCCAATCAAAAGCAGGTCCCCTTCGACTGCGCTCAGGGCGGGCTCTCCACTTCGCGGAATCGCCGGAAAGCCGGCGATTCTGCTCCGGTCGGGATGACAAATTTAACTTATCAGAGTCTCCCTAGAGCTTGAGCTGACGGCGGATTTCGGCGACGATTTTTTCCACTGAAACGCTGGCGTCGATGGTGATGGCGCCGATGGGTTCTTCGATGATTTCGAGTTGGCTGGGGAGGAGGTTCTGGGTAGCGAAGTGTCCATGGCGCTGCTGAAGGCGCTCTTGGATGACTTCGAAACTGGCCTTCAGGTAGATGAATTTGACCGCTTGGTCGGCGCGCGGGTTTTCTAAATTGAGGCCGCTGGTGAGGCGATCGCGGTAGCTTTGTTTCAAGGCTGAGCATGCGAGAGCGACGTTGCGATGCTCTGCCAACCAGCGCTGGATTTCGCTGTGCAGGGCGTCGAGCCAAGGGGAGCGGTCTGCGTCGTCGAGAGGAATGCCAGCGGCGATCTTTGCGACGTTGGCGGGGGAGTGGAAGGAATCGGCATCGACGAATTCCCAGCCGAGCTCTTGGGCTAGGCGAGTGGATACCGTGGTTTTGCCTACTCCGACTACACCCATGACGATTACGACCAAGAGACGCTCTCCTCGGCAATGGTTCTAGTTTTAGTCTAGACGGAATCGCTGCATAAGGAAGCCCGCTGCTCATTGGCGCTGGTATTTCCGGCTTCGTCGTTCCATAATTCCGCGAAGGAGGTATAGCCATGAAAATCGCACGTTGGTCACTCTTGCTGCTAGTGTTCGCTATGGTGGGGAATGTGGGAGCAAAAAGCGACGACACGAACGGCGTGGTGTAAAACCCATCCCAACGATCCGCGTTGCAATTAACCCGTTGAACAAGTTGAGACCCGGGCCATCCGGGTCCTTTATGTAGCGGCACAGCGGGAATAGAATTAAGGGATGGATGCTGCTTTTGAAGAGCGCTGGCTGCCGAAGTCAATCCTCAGCCTGCGTGGCTATACTCCTCAGAAATTCCTACGCGACCTAGTGGCTGGTGTCACGGTCGGTTTAGTTGCATTGCCGTTGGCGATGGCATTCTCGATTGCTTCGGGCCTGTCGCCGCAAGCTGGGATTTACTGCGCGATCGTGACGGGGTTTCTGATTTCGCTGCTGGGCGGCTCGAAGACCCAGATTGGCGGCCCGACGGGAGCCTTTGTTGTGGTCGTGGCCGGCATTGTCGCGACACATGGGGTGGAGGGGCTGTTTCTTTGTACCGTGATGGCGGGCGTGCTGCTGGTAATCCTGGGCGCCACGGGGATGGGGACGGCGGTCAAGTTTATTCCCCGACCGATTGTGATTGGTTTCACTAATGGAATCGCCGTGCTGATTGCGAGCACGCAGTTGAAGGATTTCTTTGGATTGCAGATCGACAAGGTTCCCGGCGTGTTTTGGCTGCGAATGGAGTCGATTGTGCAGCACTTCAAGACTCTGAGCTATGAAGCGACAACACTAGCGGTTCTAACGTTGGTGGTCCTGATTCTTTGCCGGGTGATTTCGAACCGCATTCCGGGGCCGATTCTCGTTTTGGTAGCTGGCACCGCGGCGGTGTATTTTTTGAAGCTGCCTGTAGAGACGATTGGGACGCGCTTTGGAGGGATTCCGAGCGGACTGCCGCACTTCGAGATTCCGCGATTTCGGGCGGACCTGATTCACGGATTGCTGGGACCAGCGGTGACGGTAGCGATGCTGGGCGCGATTGAGTCGCTGATGTCGGCTGTGGTGGCAGACCGGATGAGCAACGATCGGCACAATCCAAATGTGGAATTGATGGCGCAGGGCGTGGCGAATATTGTGTCGCCGATGTTTGGCGGACTGCCGGCGACGGGTGCGATTGCGCGCACGGCTACGAATATTCGCGCGGGGGCGCAAACGCCGGTTGCCGGCATGATTCATGCGGTTACGCTGCTGTGCGTGCTGCTGTTTGCGGCCCCGCTGGCCAGCTACATCCCGCTGGCGGTGCTGGCGGGAATCCTGCTCATAGTGGCGTACAACATGGGCGAATGGCGCGAGATTCCTGGGTTGCTGCGGTTGACGAGGACGGATATCAGCATCTGGCTGGTGACGTTTGGACTGACGGTGTTTGCGGATCTTACGGTGGCGGTGGAAGCTGGAATGATTTTGGCTGCGCTGCTTTTTATTGGCCGCGTGGCGAATACGACGACCGTCGCACAGGTGACCGACGACTACGTAGAAGACGGCCGCATGCACATCCTGCAGGACAAGGACATTCCGTACTATGCGACCATCTTCCGCATCCACGGACCGTTTTTGTTTGGGGCGACGGATAAGATTGCAACGGTGACGGAGAATCTGCACAAGTTGCCGCCTGTAGTTGTGTTGCGATTGAGGAACATGACGGCGATTGATGCGACTGGGCTGTTTGCGCTGGAAGAGCTGGCGAAGCAGCTTCATGCAACGAAGAGGACGCTGATATTGTGCGGAGCGCGGGAACAGCCTCGGCAGCTGATTCATCAGGCGGACTTTGAGGAACTGATCGGCAAAGAAAACTTTTGTGATAACGTGCACGAGGCGCTGCAGAGGGCGGAAGAAGTGTTTGAGTCGCTGCCAGCGTCGGCGAAAGGCAATCCGGTTGGTGTGAGCTAGGAGCACATTTTAAAAGCGCGCAGGCGAGGCGCCTGTGGCCACGTGTTTTGGGTCGAGACGGGAGAGTTTCTATGCGGATGCTTTTGAATTGGGCTGTGAGCGCGCTGGCGGTTTGGCTGGTTTCGCAGGTGGTTCCGGGATTTTACGTGCACGGTGTTGTGGCCGCTCTACTGGCGGCTTTGGTGATTGGGTTTGTCAACGCGACGATTGGGTTAGTGTTGAAGGTAATGACGCTTCCACTGACCATTCTTACGCTGGGGTTGTTCTGGTTTGTGATCAATGCACTGATGTTGAAGCTAGCGGCCATGATCGTGCCGGGGTTTGAGATTCGGGGATTTTGGCCGGCGTTTATTGGAGCGATTGTGTTGAGTCTGGTGAATATGGTTTTAAAGTGGGTGGTGAAGCCCGCGGTGGATGGGCAGTAGATCTTGCGGAAGGTTGCTGCCCAATACCCGCGAGCCCATACACATCGAGACCTCAGTTTTGAAAGGGATTCTTCGCTGCGCTCAGAATGACAACTCAGAATGACAAAGAGTGCATCGACCGAAGGCCACGGACGGTTTCGGTCAGATTGTTCTCCTGAAACAAACGGATCCCGGCAATGCCTTGGACTCCCGCGTCGAGACATATCTGAGCATTTTCCAGCGTTACGCCGCCTAGTGCGAAAACCGAGAGATTGCCGTCGCAGGCCGTTTTGAGCGAGTCGACGCCCAATGGCTGAATCCGTTTAGACTGTTTCTCCGTAGTTTCTTTCCCAAAAATTGGAGCGAGTATCGCGAAGCTGGCGCCATCGTGGGCGGCGCGGCGGACTTCTCCTATGGAGTGGCAGGAGACTCCGACGATGAAGTTTCGAGTTTCTTGTTTCGAGTCTCGAGTCGACTTAGAAACAATAATTTGCACTTCGGCCGGGGAGATGTCGTCGGAGCGGAGGTGGACGCCATCGGCTCCTGCGGCCAAGGCGATGTCGGTGCGGGAGTTGATTAGGAACTTGGTTTCTAGTCTCGGGTTTCGAGTTTCAAGTTGGATCTGTTTTACCATTTTGACGGCTTCGCTGGCGAGCCTCTCCAGTTCTCTTGTCGGTAAGTCTTTCTCGCGGAGCTGAATGTAGTCGACTCCGGCGAGAGTGGCTTCGACGATTTTTTCCAGGAGTTGGCGCTGGCGCGCGGGTTCGTCGCCGGGAAAGGCATTGCGGTTGGTGATGTAGTAAAGCTGGGGTTGCGCGGGCATTGGTCTTAGGTTAGCTGAAATGCGATTGTTGGATCATCGAAAAGAGAGCTTGCCGCTGGAACAGCAGATTCCTCACGATAGAACTGTTCGGAATGACAAATTTCTGGAGTTTTTCAAGAATCCATCGGGAGACTTCTGATTCAGTCGTTCTCCTTGAATGAAAGCAGGTCCCTCCACTTCGCAGAATCGCCGGAAACCCGGCGATTCTGCTCCGGTCGGGATGACAAATTGAACTTAATCAGGATTTCCCTGCACAACAGTCCGCTACAGCCTGGTCTTCGCGATTTCCGGGAGTTGCTCGGCTTTTGGCTTTGGGCCTAGGTGGTGCAGGGTTAGGCCGTCGCGCAGCAGTGCGAAAGCTTCTTCCGGTGTGTCGGCGAATTGGAACAGGTTGACGTCGGTGGCTGCGATCGTCCCAGCATCGACCATGGCTTGCAGGTTGAGGATCTTGCTCCAGTAATCACGGCCATAGACGACTACGACCATTTTCTTCGCGAGCTTCTCGGTTTGCGCCAGGGTCAGAATTTCAAAAAGCTCGTCGAGGGTGCCGAAGCCGCCCGGAAAAACCACAAGCGCCTTCGAGAGGTACGCGAACCAGAACTTGCGCATGAAGAAGTAGTGGAACTCGAAATTCAGCGCGGGCGTGATGTAGGGGTTGGGGAACTGCTCCATGGGCAGACGGATGTTGAGACCGATGGTTTTGCCGTTAGCGTCGCGAGCGCCGCGGTTGGCGGCTTCCATGATGCCGGGTCCACCGCCAGTGGTGACGATGAAACGATGGCGACGCGAGGGAATTTGTGAAGACCACTCGGTGAGCATTCTGGCGAGCTGGCGAGCGTCGTTGTAGTAGCGCGAACCGTCGACGGCCGCGAGGGCTTTCTTTTCGCTGGCCTGATGCTCGGGTGAAAGGTCGGAAGGATTGGCATTCACTTCTTGCAGGCTCGCGTTGGCGGCTTCTGGGCTTTTCAAACGCGCCGAGCCAAAGAACACGACCGTGTCTTGAATCTGCTCGCGGCGAAAGCGCGTGAGCGGCTCCTGGTATTCGGAAAGGATGCGCAGAAGGCGGCCGTCGGGGCCGTTGACGAAGGCATCGTTGAGGTAGGCAAGGGGCGCTGGATGCAGTACTTCGTCGCTCATAAAAGTTCTCTTCTCAGAGCGCTGGAGTTACTGGTAATCCTGCAGCGCCTTGGCTTAAAAGTCTTCATGGTAATGCGCGGTTTCCGAGATGGCGATCCAGAGGTCGAGCAGGCCAAAACCGGAGCAGAGGCCGCGGAAGAACGGGTTACCAAACACGGCTCGAACCGATGGATGCCCCAGGAAGAGAGGGTTGTCGGTCCATTCCGGACGCCAGGGTAGAACAATGAGGAATACGCCCAGCAAAGTGCAAAGCAGGACGAAGGTGATCAGGAACATTCGGCGCGCCCAAATCTCCGCGTTCGAAACGTGGCGGTGAGCTGGCGGAGCTGCGTCATGGGTTGCGTCCCGAGCGACGTTCTGCGTCACTTCGGTGGAGAGGACCTGGGTCGGCGTTTGGGAATCAGGAGTGGGAGTCTCTGGACTATTGCTCACGCGAGACTCCTTCCTGGAAATGAGGGTGAGGGCCGATCGGGGTCGTTCCGAAAGCCGATAGACTCAGCTTAGGTGGTGCTGAAAAAGCCATCTAAAGATTTTACGGCCTGAGGGCCTGAATCCGCGAACCAACGTCACGGTAATCAATGTTGGCACCATAGACCTCCATGTAGTGAGCGAGGGCGGCGCGTTTGTTTTGGGCGGCTTCGTAGGCGTTGGCCAACTCGTAGTGGAGGGCCGTTTTAGCTTCTTCGTCGATGCCCTGAATCTTAAGAGCCTTCTCGTACCAGCGGACGGAGCCTTCCGGAACACCTTTATCCAGGAAGCACTGTGCCAGCCAAGTGTATGCCTGCATGGTGTATTTAAAAGGCTGGCCACGGTCGACAGCCTGGCAGACCTTCTGCAGCTCCCCGATGGCTTCGTCGAACAAGCCCATTTCGCGGAAGGCTACGCCGAGGTTGTAATGGTCCTCGGGATCTTCCTGCGTGGTTCCCGCTTCCTCATCCATGCCCGCCCGGAGCTCGTCGAACATGTCGTTGAGCTCGGCTCCGACCTGCGCGTCTGAAGCAGATAGAGTTGGCGCTGCGGCGGCCTGTGCGGGCTGAGCGACTATGACCGGGATCTGAGGTATTGCGACCGGCGCGACTGCCCGAGCTGGTGCGGCGGCTGCGGCGCTGTGGCTGTGGGTCGCATCCGACATGGACGCTGGATGCGATTGCGGCGGAGCCGGAGGCGCGATGACGTGGGCTGGCGGAATGGATGGAGCGGAAGCTGGTGCCAGGAAGTCTTCCGGCAGCGAGGCTTCAAGATCGGCTACGAAGGCATCGAGCACAGCCGGCGCCTTGGGAGGCGCGCTAGCAGCCACAACGGGCTCTGGAGCAGGCTCAGGTTCAGGCTCGTGTGCGGCTTCGGAGAGTTCGATTTCGAAGGGTTCTTCGGGCGCGGCCTCGACGGAAGCAGCGTGTTCCTGGTGTAGCACGGGTTCAGGCTGCGCTTCGAGGACGGGCTCGGCGTGTTGCGGCTCGGGCACAACTTCTGCCTGAGCAGCTGCAGGTGAAATCTTCTGCTGAACTTCGGCGCGAACAGCGTCGAGGGTCGAGCGGTCGTCGGTCAGGCCTTCGAGCTTGGCCATGGCCGCCTGCGCCTGCTGCGTCATGCCGTACTGGGTATAGAAATTGATTTCGGCGACCGTCGCCGCAACAGCATCGGCCTGGTTCTCAGGAGAGACGGGCGGCTGGATTGCGGAGGCAGCGACAGCTGCGGGCAACTCGTCCGCGGAATCCCATTCGTCGGAGAGATCGATTTCTTCTCCCTCGGCGTTTGGATCGCTCCCGACTTCGTGGCTGGCGGCTTCGATGTGCGCAACGTGTTCCGTGTGAGCGGCTTCCGAATGAACTGGAGGTTGGGACTGCGCTGCGACTTCGGGCTCGGGCGCTTGGAAGTCTTCGGATTCCGGCTCGATTTCGGGCGCGACAACGGCAAATTCCATGGGCGCTCTTGGTCCGGCGGCGGCCACAGGAGGCGCGGCGGGAACGGGAGCTGGAGGCGCAGGCCAGGCTTGGGCAGGAACACTGGGCAAATGCGGTTCGTCGGTGGCGGCAGCTTCGGCGGCCAGCGCTCCACGCTCTTCGTACTTGCAAGCGAGTTCGCCATAGCGCGAAGCTTCGTCGTTGAATCCAGCGTTCGCATAGACGCCTTGCAAGGTACGGCAGCATAGCGCGGCATCCGAGAATTGACCTGTCCGGGTGTGCAGAGCAGCCAGGCGCTGGTTCAGTTTTACGTGATGCGGAGCTGAAGGCAGGGCCGCAGCCAACGGGCCCAAGGCCTTCTCCGGCATGTTGTAGGAGACGAACAATTCGGCGTCGGTGAGAGCGGCGCGGACGGAGGCGGTGATCTCTTCGGAATAGTGCTGATCGATGAACGGAGCGATGGCCTCCAGCTCGTCGACCATGAGCGCGCCTTCCTCGGAAGTAATGGGACGAGCTTCGCCCGTGGAGCCAAGCTTGGCGACCACCTGCTGATAATTGCGCGAGTGGAGAGGGTTCTGCGGCTCCATAGTCGCGAGTTGCAGGTAGAGGTCGCGGGCTCTCGGTAGATCGTCCTGCTGAACGCTGGCGTGAGCAAGGAGTTCCAGAATCTCGCTTTCGTGCGTGGTGTCGCCGGCTTTTCGTAGCAGGGCGAGGATAGTGTCCAGGGCCTCGCGGTTTTCCCGCACGTGGCCAATGATGGCGTGGAGATTATCCAGCACTTTGCCGGGCTCAGTCGAAAGCAGGGCATCCGCATGCTGTTGATAAACCTGCAGAGTCTCAGCGTGCGAGCCTGCCGCCATTAGTGCATCGGCATATTGAGCAATCGCCTGCTTATCATGATGCACCGTAAACAGCTTCCCGGCGAGCAGACCTGCCTTGGGTAGCTGTCCATTTTGCAGGTAGGCCTTCATCAGGTCTTGCAGGCCTTCGGGATGCTGATCGAGATCGGCGACTTTTTCCAGCAACTGAATGGCGTCGGTGACTTCGCCCGCTTCCATGGCGTTCCGGCCGCGAAGCAGCAAGATCGAGCTGTTGGAAGGATCGAGCGCCTGCATCTTCTGCAGAACTTCATCGGCTGCGTCGAGCTGCCCGTGTTCGCGCAGTGTCTGCGAAGCTTCGCTGTAAATTGTGGAGGCTTCGTTTTTCTTACCCAGACGCAGGTAAACCTCCGCCAAACGCAGCTTCATGGCTACGTTGTCGGGATCCATCTCCAGAGTTTTCTTGAAAATACCGATGGCGCGTTCGAGTTCTCCGGTGCGCAGGAATTCTTCCGCTACCTGTAAATATTGGGCGCGCGCATCATTAAAGAGACCTTGCTGGGTGAAGAGTTCCGCCAGCTTGAGAGTGCCTTCGAGCGAGGGTTGCAACTTCGAGATTTTTTTGTAAACGGCAATCGCTTTTACGGTGAAACCGTCGGCGGCGTATCCATCGCCGACCTTCTTGAAATATTCGATGGCGCGGGCGGTGTCGCCAACACGGGCGTAGAGATCGCCGATCGTGTTGAGCACGGTCTGATCCTTGGCGTCGACCTTGATGATCTTTTCGTACTCCGCAATGGCATTCTGAAGCTTGCCCTGCTGGACGTACTTTTCGGCCGAGGAAAGAGCCTTCTGTTTGCTGAAACCAAACCCGAAAACCATAGGATGCAAACTCCCGTCTCGCGTACCGCTTGTGAAGCGTCCCCATACTCCGGGGACTGTCCCTCCATATGCTCCGAACCCAGAACACGCCGTGACGCAGGCGTACTTCCGGCTCGTTGGTCCGCAACAACTTCATTGTAAGTGGGTTGCGCCAGAACCCAAGGTTACCGAAGGTTACTTGGAGGCAGTGTACGTTCGGTTACCTTAGGAACTCATGTCCGGAACGAGGGTAGGTTGACAGCGGAAGGGGCGCTGGGAAGGCTAGGTTTTGCGGGCAAACTGGGCGAATACGGCGGAAATAGCCTGGAGCTCCTCGGGCGATTTCAGATGCCAGGAAGACCCGAGTTTGTCGCTGAGAAGGCTGGCAGTGGCAGGTAACGAAAGATTTTTTGTCTGCTCGCAGAAGGCGATCCACTCGAGGGCAACGTGCTGGCGTTCCTCGGCGTCAGCGTCTTCGCAGAACTGTACTGCGGCTTCGGAGGGGGTTTCATATTCGTCTTGCCAATCTTCGTGCAGGTAGCCGCGCAGGAACTGGCGGAGGGAGGGGAACTTGGCTGGGGAGAACTCGGAGGTGTCGGATTTCGAAGAATTCTTGGGGGTATCGGATTTCTTGGCCGTCATGGGGTAATGGGTCCCTCTCCTACCGGCACTCGGGATAGGAGGTCAGTACATAGTATTCGCTGGAGCTGAGCCAGCGCAGAACGACTTTTGCATCCGAACAGGGCTGCGAGGCGGAATCGCCGCGGTGGAGCGTGCGCCCGATGGGCTGGTCGCCGTGGTAGTCGAGGACGAGGTTGGGATGCCCACCGGATCGGGCCATCCAATCCTCGATACGCGTTTGATTCTGCAGCAATGCATCTCCGATAGCGCCCTCGGCGGCAGTGCGATCGGTGTAGGTGGAGGAGGCGGAAATGTGTTCCTGCGTCAGCCGGTCCTTCAGTTCCTCATCCGTCCGGCCGACGTGCTTGCGTAAAGTGTGGCCGCCCGCGCTCTCGTCCTTTGAGAGATCGCGGGGCACGCCGTGAAATGCCGAGTGTGAGACGCGATCGACGCCGGGACCGGGCGTGGCCGGGTTGGGCGGCGTGCTCTTACATCCGAACCCCGCCAGGCAGATCAACGCTAGGATTCCGACGAGTGAAAGGATGGAGACGCGCGAGAGAAAAGCCCTGGGGGATGACATATGGACTACGATACGTTCGGCCCGAAAGAGAGATTGTACCAATTGGGACGCGTCCGGAGCAGTCTCTCGTGCAAGTCTTGTTTCTCCCCCCAGCACTTCTTTGGGCAGGGGGATCACCCCTTGAAGCGGCTGTGGCATGGCCGCCGCACTTGTTGCAGCTTCGGCAGCGTGGATGGATCTCTTAGAGCAGCTACATGTGCTGGAGTAACGCCCCCCAAAGGTACGAAGACCTGCCCGGGCGGGAGAGCGGTGCTGCTCGCCATCGTCTCGACGGCAGTCCTGTTTCGCTGGGCGAATCCAAGGGCAGACAAGTCCACAGACAGAGCGGGCGTTCCCCGCGACGTCCAAGAACATAAACGCGCCGGTAGCAGCCGGCATGGGACGAAACTATTTCAGGTAATTAAATAAGCTGGTGCTCAGCAGCGAGTTCGTCGCTTGCAGCGCCGCGCTACGCGCGGTCGCTGCGGTGACGGCATTGGTGGCGGCGGCGGGGTCGGCGCCTCCCACGGCGTTCTCCTGGGTCGCGAGTTCGAGTTTCACGCCGTTCAGATAGGTCTGCTGTGATCCGAGTTGAGAAAGCGAATTGCCGTAGAACACGCGCTGGCTGGTTATGGAATCGAAGGCGCTCCGCAAAGCAAGGACAGTGGTATCGATGTTGGTATTGGTTTGCACGGCGGTGGCCAGGTCGTGCAACGTCTGGAAGGCGTCGGCGCCCGGTGCGGTGAAAAGTTTCGACCCCGGAACGTTGGTAGTAACTGTAAAGCCCTCGCCTACCGGCTGCGAGTTGACGGTGTTGTTGCCGACATAGCGCACGCCGGAGGTTGAAGTCGGGTCGAGCACAAACGGGGCGGTCTTATCGGCGGTGCCGCCAAACAGGTAGCTGTCCTGAAACGAAGTGTTGGCGAGGCCCACCAGTTGCTGCTGGAGGCCCTGAATTTCCGCGGCTATCGAGTTGCGATCCGCTTGGGAGAGGGTGGAACCTCCACCCTGGATGCCGAGCGAAATGGCACGGTTCAGCGTAGCGACAACGGATCCCAGGGTGGAGTCGGCCGTCTGCAGGCGCGCCGAGACGCTGCCGATCACTTGTAGGAACTGGTCGCTTTGGCTGGCGCTGGCATGGTTGAGACTGAGCACGGCGGCAGCGGCGGGATCGTCGGACGGTACCACGACGCGCCGCCCAGAGGCGAGTTGCGCCAGCGCGGTCTCCTGGATCTGCTTGTCGTTGTTAATGTTCGCCAGCAGATCGGCGATCGGGTTTGGGTTGACACGCATCGGATTTCCTCGTCTTTCGTTTATAGAACCTCTGTTTCAAGCCAGCTTCATCGCACGATGTCGATGACGGTCTGGGTTAGGTCGCTGATCGTTGTAATGACTTTCGCTGCTGCCTGATAGGCGGATTGGTAGCGGATCAGGTTGGACGCTTCCTCGTCGAGCGATACGCCGGAGATGGAATTGCGTTGGTCCGTCAGCTGTTGCACCGTGGCCGCCGAGGCGTCCGCTTCGGATTGCGCTGTGGCAACCCCGTTGCCCACGGTGAACACCAGCGATGCATAGTAGTCGAACGGATTCTGGCCGGAGGCGACGGCTTGGCTGCGCACATTGTAGAGCGCGACCAGATTGCCGTTCGACCCGGTGCTGCCGTCGGAACTGGCGGCCAGCAGCCTGGGATCGCTGAAGGCAACTTGAATCGAAGCAGCGGCTCCCGTTGTTCCAGCGGGTGGAGGCGTAAAAAGATTGCCACCGGGATTGCCGTTGAGGTCAAACCCAGCCTGGTGGATACCGTTCAGCGTGGTCGACAAACCAGCTGCCAGCGTATCGAGCTGGTTGAGCAATCCGGGAATGCTCTGGTCGCGCGCGGTGATCAGACCATTCAGGCTGCCTGCCGTGAGCCTGCCGGTAATGTCCGCACCCTGCGAAAAAATGTGCTGCGTCCCGGATGGATCGAGATGCGTGGTGAGCGCGAAGCTCTGTCCGCTGGCGACTAGCGCAGTGCCATTCGCCGTGGTCAAGGAGATGCTGGTCTCGTTCTGGACAACTCGGACATCGATGAGCTGCGAGAGATCGCGGATACTCTGAGTGCGCTGATTGACCAGCACGCTGGCATCTTCATGAACGCCCTCTATGACGGCGACCTGCTGGTTCAGGCCTGCAATTTTTTGCGTGAGCGTGTTGATCTGGTCCACCGACTGCGTGACACTGAGATCGATATTCGTGCGTTGCAGTTGCAGGTTGTTCGCGGTTGTTCTGAAAGACGTGGCCAGGTTTCCTGCCGAGGTCAGCACGCCCTGGCGCAGCGAGAGATTGGAAGGATCGGTTGCCAAGCCGTTGAGGCTGTTGAAGAAATTCGAAAGTTGGCTGCCCACGTCGTTGCTACCGGTGAAGCCGGTTTGCGCCTGCTGCAGCTGCTGCACCTCGGCATCGAACTGGCCCTGCTGCTGCGTTTCTTCGTGGAGCCGTAGTTCGAGAATGTTATCGCGAACGCTTTGCGGCTGCGCGAATACAACTCCGGAGCCGAGAACCAGCGCCGGATAGAGAACCGGAGCGCCTTCCTCGAGGACTGCGCGTTGCCGAGCATAGCCGGGGGTGTTCACATTGGCAGTGTTGTTTGTAGTGACCTGGAGAGCGCCCTGCTCCGCCGCGAGAGCGCCCACAGCAACCGAGAGTGTCCCAAAAAGAGAACCCATTTCAATCCCTCATGAATCGTTCTTTCGTTGCTGCGGTTACTGCGGTTGCCGGGTAGAACCCACCTGCCGTCTCTATCTCGGCTGGCGTATAGGTTGGATCCTGTACCGACAGGAGCGAACTGAGCGCGGCGGCGGTTCGCCGCGCACGCCGAAGGACGGCCATTTCGAAATCGCACTTGCGGCGTATCTCGAGCAGCAAATCTCGAAATCGCTGGCCCCGCTCCAATCGACCGTCGAGCCTACCGTCGAGCCTGCCGACTAGCGCAGGGTCGAGCCGCCGAGTGCCGCTTGATGGGCTGATGTCGGACGAGTTCTGGCGGCGAATTTCCGCTCCCAGTGCGCCTTCCAGCTGCATCCATTCGCTCAGGATTTCGTGTTGCACCCGAGTGCGCCGCTCCAGCCGGGCAATTTCATCGGCCGGCGCCCCGGCCCGCCCCGTGGTCAGCGATCCCGAGAGCTGGATCAACAAGTCAATCTGGTGGTCGAGCAGCGCCTGAATGGGGCCGGTTCTGTCGTCTAGGACCGGACTCAGGTTGGTTGCATCGTTCGCGCTCATATCGATTTCCCCGTAGCCCGGTCTTTTGGATAGCTGGCCGGGCCGCATAGCTCTAACTCGAGTCGCTCACCCAAACTGTGGCTGCTATCAGAGACGCGCGCGTTCCGCAAAAATGGCGCCCGCGACCTCAGCAGGAGGCACGTTGTACGAGCCGTCCGCGACCGCCTGGCGCAGCGCTTCGAGTCTGGCGGCTCCGGCCTGAATCAGGTGCACCGGGTCGGGAGCGAGGGCCTGCGCCTGGATGCGGTCCAGGAGAAACTCCGCAGTATCCCCCTGCGAGCCGCTGGCGCTGGTCTGCCGAGCGGTTCCGCTTGCATTGGGTGAGTTCGAGGCCTTCTCCGTCCCGCTTGTCGCGCCCGTGTTTAGATCAATCCGCATCGCCTACCTCCAGCCCGGCCGGTTACCCTGGTCATTCCGGGTTCTCGCTGCCGATTTCTTCCTTCTGTGGGAAGTATCGGCAATTCGAGGGGAGACTTGAGTCCATCGTGTCCGTTGGTTTTGACCCTAGGTCTCTTGCTTTGAGCTGTTTACCTTCCTTCTCAAGTCTCCTATCGGCGCGCATCGGAAGAACTTGAGAAGGCTTAGTAATGGGCTGGAGGTAACGTCGGGAGCGGCAAAGTGCCGGCGGGGGGCAGATCGGCCTGAGGTTTGCGCGAGAGGGCGTGGGTGATCATGCGGGCAATTCCAATGCCACCGGCAGCAGCCCAGGCAGAGGCAATTCCCTGGGTAGCCATCGTTCTATACTGCTCTCCTGATCCGGGTTCCTCGGAGCCTCCGATGGAGTTCTCCAGCGCCGTCAGCACGGACGTGAGCAACTGCGCTTCAAACTGCCGCGCAGCCTTCTCGATCTTCCTGGCTTCCGGCGTTTTTGCTCCCGGCGTCCTCGCCTGCGCGGCGACCTCGCGGGGAGGTTTCGGCAGCGCGAGGGGTAGAGGCAGACTTAGACTTGGACCTACAATGGTCATACGACTCCTTAATAAAGAACCTCAGATCTGTAAGACCTCACGATCTATATAGAACTTCAGGATCTATAGAAGCTCAGATCTATAGAACCTCAGATCTATAGAACCTCAAGATCCGCTTCCAGCGCTCCGGCAGCTTTCAACGCCTGCAAGATTGCAATTACATCGCGCGCGCTGGCGCCGATGGCTTGTAGCCCGTTGACCAGCTGTTCGACGGTCGCGCCTTCTCCAAGCTCGACGCGACGAGCAGGCGCTTCCTGCGCTTGGACTTTCGTTTCCGGGGTGACGACTGTGTCTCCCTGACCTAGCGCAGCGGGTTGCGATACGTTCAAGTGCGTTGCGATTTCGACGGACAAACTGCCATGCAAAATCGATACGGCGCGGAGTTGAACGTCGCGTCCCATGACAATCGTTCCTGTGCGCTCGTTCACGACCACGCGGGCGCGGCGTTCGACGGCAACGGAGAGTCGCTCGATGCGAGCAAGCATCGCGGGAACACTGGATGTTCCCGCAGGGACTACGACTAAGCTCGGGAACACCCCCTCACTTGCTCGGGTACTTGTTGCTGCCGCGCCGTCGCTTTTTGCTGGTTTCTTTGCCGTGGCTGCGCTGTCCAGTCGAACTTCGATGCGGCGACTGTCGATGGCTGTCGCCAGCGGAGCGTCAAATTCCCGGTTGACCGCGGCCGCCACCGCCTCGGCAGTGCCAAAACTTTCTTCCGCTAGCAGAAGCGATATTTTCGTGAGGCCGCGCAAATCCACCGACGTATCACGTTCCACCAGCCCACCCTCGGGAATCCGGCCAACCGTGGGATGGTTGACTTGTTTGCCGTTGCCGCTGCCTCCGGCACTGTAGCCGCCGATGGTCAGTGCTCCTTGAGCTGCGGCATAAATCTGGCCGTCCGCACCCAGCAGCGGGGTGAGAAGCAGAATGCCGCCTTCCAGGCTTTTGGCATCGCCAATGGAAGATACGGTGACATCCAGAGAGGTTCCTGGGCGGGCAAAGGGAGGCAGCGACGAGGTGACAAATACGGCGGCAATGTTATTAACCCTCACGGAGGCTGCCGGAATCTGCACGCCAAGTCGGCTTAGCACGCTGGCGAGGGTTTGGGTCGTAAACACGGTTTGACGGCGGTCTCCCGTGCCGTTCAGGCCCACGACGATGCCATAGCCCAGCAGGGGATTGGCGCGCACGCCTTCCACAGAGGCAAGATCTCGAATCAGAACACGCGATGCCACAGGCTTGCCGGCGCCGAGCGGTGCGTCCTCGGTCGGGCGGCTGCTTGCGTAGACTCGCGGCGCGAAAATCCCGGCGAGTAGGATTCCCGCGAGCAAGATCCCGCGCGCAAGATGGCGGCGAAGACGAAGGGCCGGGGGACGGAAGGAATCGAAAGAACGGCAAAATACTTTCATGACGCCTCTCCGGGTTCGCAATTCAGTGGTTCACGTGTGGTGGTTCGCATCTAGAAATTCAGCACACGCAGCAGCCAGCGGATTACGCTGCTGGGAGGCCGCGTGCCATCACTGATCACGCCCTTGCCGTTGAGTTCCACTTCCAGGCCGCTCAGGGAAGTCGAGAGCACAGATCCGTCACCGGCAATGTCGCCCGGTCGGGCGACACCGCGCAAGAGCACGGTTTGCCGCTCATTGTTCATGGTCGTGCCGCGCTGCGCTTCGATCACCATGGCTCCATTCGGAAGTACGGCTGCGACTTGTCCCATCAAAGTGGTGCGTAGCTTCAGTGTCGAAGCCGCCTGAGATTTTCCGGCCAGTGTGGCGGCGGAGTGTGGCGAGAACAGATTCTGCAGCTGGGAGATGGTCATCCCTCCCAGCGAATCGATCCCGGAGTTGGCTTTGAAGCTGCGATCGGTGCCAACGCTGCCGCTATTTTGCGCGTTCGTGTCCTGGACGACGACGACTTGTACGAGGTCGCCCACGCGGCGGGCCTTGTAGTCGGTGGTCATCGAGGCCAGCAGTCCGCTGTCGTTCCATAAACTTCCGGTGGTGGATCTTGACGACGACCCAGGGGGCGCCTGAAGAACTCTCGCAATATAGTCTGGCAGGGCCTCATGCGGCGGCACTTTCGCGCGAGCCTGCGCCGGAGTTGGCACAGCGAGGAAGACGGAGAGTCCGAATATGAAAATGAAAGCAAGTTCGAATTGGGTTGCAGCGGGATGCTGGGTCTGGGTCATTCTTGTTCGGCTCATGTTCTAGACTCCGGATTCGGAAGAGCTTTCAAAACGCTGTCGCTAACAAGCCGGCGCCGATCACCTGGGCATGAAATAGCTTGGGGTCTTCGATGCTGCGCACACGTACGATTTGTCCCAGGATGCCGGGATCAAGGCATACCGCCGGGATTTTCATCCGAATGCCCGGCCCGGTGATTACCAGGCGAACGTGTTCGCCTGCTCGCACCAAGGGTTCTGTGCGCGTCGATGGAATGCTGCGATGCCCTTGCATCCGCTCGTTCCCGACTGCAGGCGGAGCCAGGCCCGGCAGGCCCGGCGGTACTTTCCCGTCCGGCGTGCGAAGCGTGGCCAGGAAAGGACGGCAAGCCGCGACCGCCGAGCACTCGAGGTGAAACTCAAGCTGCCGCTGCAACGAGTCCCAGCGCATTCCCGTAACCCTCACCGCGGCACTGGGAGGAGGCGGAAGCGGAACCAGCAATGAATCGAGTTCGGGGGAGTCGACGACGGGCGGTTCGAGGGGGAAGGTTTTGGAAGCATGAAGCCTGGGTGCGATCCCGGCCACACTCCGTCCCGCGAGGTACTGGGAGACCGCTTCTGTCACGCGCGATTCTCCCGCCGCCGGCAAAGCCAGCGCCAGCGCTCCGGCGGTGAGAACGATCCGACAACGCTTCAACGGGCGACGGCTTTGCATCGGCTATCTTCCCAGTGCGTTCAGGTTTTGGAACATTTCATCGGCTGACTTCACGACCCGCGAATTCGCTTCATACGTGCGTTGCGCCACAATCATGGCAATGAACTCCTCCACTACGTTGACGTTCGATCCTTCGAGAAACCCCTGCTGCACCGCTCCCAGTCCTTCACTGCCGCCGGGCGTGCCCACGATGGGATCGCCCGACCCCGTCGTTGCGAGAAATAGATTGTTGCCGACGCTGTTCAACCCGCCGGGGTTCGGAAACAGCGCGAGCTGAATGTTGCCGACTGTCTGCGCCGCCTGCTGCCCCGTCAACGTCACGCTGACCGTTCCATCGGAGCCGATGGTGACCGAGGTGGCGCCGGTTGGAATGGTGACGGAGGGGTTCATGGGATTTCCGTCAGCCGTGACCATGTTGCCCTGGGCATCGAGGTGAAACGAACCGCTTCGCGTATAGGCCGTCTCACCGGAAGGCAGCGTGACCTGAAAGAAACCGGCACCTTGAATCGCCATATCCAAAGGGTTGTCGGTGGAGTTAAAGTCTCCCTGCTGTTGAATGATTTCGGAATCGGCGGGTCGGGTCCCGAGTCCGATCTGGAGACCGGCGGCTACTGTGGTTTGCTGTGTCGCCGCCGTGCCCGGCATGACCAGGTTCTGGTAGATCAAGTCCTGGAACATCAAGCGCCGTCGCCTGAATCCCGTTGTGCTGGAGTTCGAGAGATTGTTCGCGATGTTATCGAGATTCAGTTGCTGCGCCAGCATTCCACTGGCGGCGGTATAGAGAGCACGAAGCATGCGAGGCTCCTTTGGGGTTCGAGGTAAAATTTCAAAAAGGAATGCTCAAAGAACGAAATGCTTGCCGCATCAAACCCTCGGCAAGTCCTGGGCGGCGATGCGCTGAAATTCTGTATTGAAGATCGACAGCGCGCGCTGCAACATTTCCGCTTCCCGTTGTATTGCGATCAAATCCACTGCTGCGGTGACGGTGTTCACATTCGAATTCTCCAGCAGTCCCTGCCGCACGGCCGACGCCTTGCCGGCCACAGCCGACCCTCGAGGCGCTGAGTAATAGGAATGGCCCTCGGCCTTGAGTGCGGTGCCGGAGGCAAATTCGACAACACGAAGTTTCCCGGCATTGAATCCATTTACGGAAACCGTGCCGTCCGTCGCCACCACGACGTCGCCGCTCGGCAAACGCAATGGGCCTTGATCGCCGAGTACGGCACTGCCTTCCGCAGTCACCAATTGGCCTTGCGCCGAAACCCGGAACCCACCGTTTCGTGTGTAAAGCACGGCGGCCTCTTCCGCGGAAGGTTGTCCGTCGCCGACCGGTCTCGCGCCAGCTGGTTGGAATTTGCCTTGTTTCGATCCACCCGAACCTGCAGCCACGGTCCCCGTTGCTCCCGCTTGGATGACAAAGAAGCCTTGTCCTTCCAGTGCGAGGTCAAGCTGTCCGCCGGTATGCTCCAGGCTGCCGGGAGCTAAATCCACAACGCTGTTACCCAACACTCCAAAATCATTCACCGCGCGGTTCAGGGCGGGCAGAGAGTCCGGAGTACGCGCCGCCAGGAGTGATTGAAACGTCGTGCTCCCGGCGCGATATCCCGTGGTCTGCGCGTTGGCCAAATTGTTGGACATCATTTCCAGCGCCTGCGAGCGGGCGCGCAACCCGGCGCACGCAGCGTAATATCCGCTATCCATATCTTTAAGTATTCTCCGGGCCTTGTGTTCTCTGGAGTGGACTTGCAGGCGGAGGGCCGTTGTTCTGGAAATGCGTGGTCGGTGCGTGATGGGAGAGTCAAGGCCGATTTAGCGCAAGTGCCGTTGAAAATCAGCGAGATTTGCGGGGCCTCAAAATTGAGAAGGCGGCGTTTCTGCCGGGTACTTCGTGCCTACCGGGCAAGAACCTTCCGGCTTCGAAAGGACCTAAGCGAGCCTGTGATTCGTGGATCGCTGTTATGGAGCCTGCTTGTGGACTTGCAGGACAACGCCGAGCAGATGTCCTCCGAACGACATCGTGAGGCTCGTGGATTCTACTGCGCCAGACGGGCGGCACCGATAATCGCGGCCCGAAATGACAGTGGGGCAGGAAAGCATGCAGTGCTCGCTTATGCCAACGAGCTTGTGCTTGAAATTGCCCGCCACCATGTTGCAGATCTCGCCGAAAGCATCCCACGTGTCGTCCGTGGTTTTCGACTGACCGGTGCCTAACAGCTTGGAGGCTATGAAATTCGCCGCCTCCGAAGAGCAGTAGAGAATACAAAGGCCGCGGAGACTGCCCGCCAGACCTACCGTAGCGGTAAATTCTGCGGGTGCGACGTCGGTGCCGGGAGGCGCCATCGTTGCGTCACAACCCAGCATGGTGGAGAAGACCTCGCATGTGGCTTCCTGCAGCAGATTGGGCCAGTTCCCGTCGCCCGCCCGCATGTTGGGTCGAGGGCTCGGCAGGAAGGCGGCAGAGGCCCCGACCGAGGTCGTCGGAGCGTCAGCGGCAAACTGCGGTTGGGAAGGAAGGGCCATGATCCGTCAGCCATTTTATCGGCGGAAGTTCGACGGGGCTTGAGTCGCACAACCAATTCTCAGGACCTGCAGTTCAGGATTTCCGGCGCACGATTTCCGGACTCAGGATTCCAAGCCCGGCGGCAGAAGGTTCCTGCCAGGATTCAGCCCACTCAGGCCGCTGCCGATTCCTCGGCGGGAGTTTCGAACAGCAAATCCAGCGTCTGCGTGCGCTCTGAAGGTCTGACCCCCGAGCGCTCCAACCGAGCCCAAATCGCCCGACCGCATCCGGCAATCCGAACGCGGTTCGCGCCCCAGTGCTGGATGTAGTTCAACCCTATCGCGCTCTGCGCCGTGACTTCCGAAACACGCTCAAACGCAATTTCTTGTTTCCCGGAAGGCCCAGCAGCCGCGCTCAAGGCTCGGTGCACTTGTGTTTCCGTGGCCACACAGGGCTCGACACGGCAATCCAGCATTCCGCCAATTGCCTGCATCAAGCCATAGTCGAGTGCCTGAGAGAAGGCGAGAACGAGTATGCGCGCTGTGGCTGCATAGTGCACGGGAATGACTCCGTGCAGTTCCTGAAGTCGCCTGGGAACGAGCCGCAAGTCCTGCTCGGAAACGGGCGAGCGCAAGGTGAGTATCGGGCACGCCCATTGCATGGCGAGTCCAGCGGCGATCCTGTCTTCGTCCGTGTAACCGAGCTCGCACAAAGCGTTGCCCAGCCTGCCTCCGCAGCGGCGTTGCCGTCCCAACCCGGCGCGAAGCTGCCTCGGTGTAAGCCAGCCGCGCGAGATCAGCAGCAACCCGAGCGGAATGCGGTGCGCTGGCCGGGCTGGAGCACGCGTGGATTGCCGGCAAAGGGCCAAGCGAAGGTGCAGAGCTGGTGGCAGGCAGGTGGGGCAGTACGGCAGATCCTCCAGCCACACCCGCTGCCAAACCGGCCCCAATCGTTCCCAGTTCCAAATCTGCGTCCTACATCCCGGAGCGCTGCACGCCGGATAGCGCAAGCACCATTGCCGGACCCCGGCGGCTCGCATACGATCCCATGATGACCCAGCTTGTCGGAACATGCCGCCCAGACTGCGCCCTACCGAGCCAAAGCCTGTACGGGTGCGAGGACTCTCGGGAATTGTGATCGCACCCGCAGTGTTCACGGTCAGCGATGTTGGCTCTCCCGCGTTTGCGGTCTCGATTCTTCCCATCTCGGTCCGTCCTAGATTGCTTCGTTCTAGTTCTGTTCTCCCCCTCATTTGTCAGCCCCTCCGGCCTTGGCGATTTCCGTGACTCGGAGTCCGTAGTGCCCTTGAATTACGACGACCTCGCCGCGAGCCAGAACTCTGCCATCGAGCAGCAAATCGACGGGATCTTTTAAGCGTCGATCCAGCTCGATGACCGAGCCGGCGCCGAGCTCCATGATTTCCCGCAGCAGCATACGACGTCCTCCGAAGCGCAACGTCAGATCCAGGGGGACGTTCCGGAGCAGATCGAGATTGACCGCTTCCGCCGCTTCTTTCGCCGGCGTTGAAGCAGGAGCAGGGGCTGCCCCGGTTGCGGCCACCGCCGGCTGAGTTTCTGCGGTTCGCACCGCCGCCGCGAGCGCCGCGCTTACGCGCATCTCGATGGCGAGCGGCGGTCGGACACCCTCCGGAGAGCGGACCCATGCAGCCACGGCAGAGGGCCAGGTCGGCGCGGCCCCCGCCTGCACGTGAATTTGTACCTCTCCCCATTTCGGCTTCAATGCAGTGACCATCAGACCGGCGACTTGCCGGAATAGCTCCTCGAGAGCGTCCCGGTGATCGGACGAGAGTTCCGCCGGCGGTTCCGAGCTTGGGTCGGGAGCAGGGTCGGAGGTAGGTTCCCCCACAAACGTCTGTGCCAGCCAGCGGGCAACCGGAACAGCGAGGCCGAACACCTGCTCTCCGCGCAACGCACCCGCCAGCGTTGTATTCAGGAAGACGGCCGAGGCCGGTCCAACTGGAGCCTCAGCGGCAGCAGGAGCAGAGCTGGTTTCGGGCGCGCTCGTTCCCGTCCAATCAAGCGATAGCGTTTGTCCGCCGAACTCGGCCGCCGCAATCTGGCCGAGGACCGATGCAACCGTATCCGCCCAAGTGCGGAAATAGGCTTCGAGGACGACAGGAACCTGAACGCTGGATGTTGTCATGCAGACGCCGCAGCGGAGAGGGGGTCCGCGTCTTCGGCAAGCTCCGTGCCGGCTTCACCGGCAGGTCGAATGGCATGCGAGATGTGGGCGGCCCGCACGAGAGCGCTTTGGATCGGAAAAGCTTCAAACATGGGCTTGCCCGCCACGCTGAGTTGGGCCAGAGT
>Ga0075021_10000219_pt1 | contig 32246 bp, 32 predicted proteins | sample ColStrG_CSR_2012_FD_72749 | JGI IMG/M metagenome (GOLD analysis project Ga0075021, IMG submission 72749) | Freshwater sediment microbial communities in response to fracking from Pennsylvania, USA - Cold Stream Run_MetaG_CSR_2012 | ecosystem: Environmental > Aquatic > Freshwater > Creek >...
GTGATCTTGACCTTGTCGCCCTCCTCGAAGAAGCGCTTGATCGAGCGCATCTTGACCTCGTAGTCGTGGTCATCGATGCCGGGCCGCATCTTGATCTCCTTGACCTCGAAGGATTTCTGCTTCTTGCGCGCCTCGGCGGCCTTCTTCTGGGTCTGGTATTTGAACTTGCCGTAATCGAGGATTTTCACCACCGGGGTATCGTTGGCGCCGGCCGCGATCTGCACCAGGTCCAGTCCCGCGGCCTCGGCCCGTGCCAGCGCGTCGACGGTCGGCACCGCGCCGTGGTTGTGCCCGGTCTCGTCGATCAGCTGCACCTCGCGGGTGCGGATGTCGGCGTTCATGTTCGGGCCGTCTTTTTCACGCTCTTGCGTGCCTTTGTTCGGTCTGCGCGGGATGGGATCGTCTCCTGGGGATTGTTGCAACGGCAAGGGACGCGGCGCCGGGCGGTGCGGTCCCCCTTGGGGGGCGCAGCATTGGGAAAGCCGCGCGGCGTGTCAAGCGTTTCGCGGGGTTTGGGCCAACGCGGTGCCCAGCAGCCGGTCATAGACGGCGAGCGTCCGGGCCTGCATGACCGGAAGGCTGAAGTTTGCCGCCACATGGGCGCGGGCGGCGCCGGCAAGCCGGGCGCGGGCGGCGGGGGGAAGGGCAAGCGCCTCGGCGATGGCAGCGGCAAGGGCAGGCGCGTCGGCTGGCGACACCAGCCAGCCCAGCCTGACATCGGCCGGAGCGGCGGCCAATGTTTCGGGCGGGGCGCCGATATTGGTGGCGACAACCGACGTGCCCACGGCCAGGCTCTCGGCCGTGACGCGCCCGAAGGCCTCCGGCTCGGTCGAGGCGATGACCGAGACGGTGGCGGCCAGGAAGGCGGCAGGCATGTCCTCGCAATGGCCGGCCAGCACAATGCGGCCGCCGAGGTCCAGGTCGGCGATGCGGGCCTTCAGTTCCTCGGCATAGCCGTCCCGCCCTTGCGCATCGCCCGCCAGCACCACCACGGCCTCGCCAAGCCGCCCATCGCGCGCCAAAATCCCGGTCGCCTCGATCAGCACCCGTTGGCCCTTCCAGGCCGTCAGCCGCGCCGCGTTGAGAATGATGGGGCGTCCGGCGGCCACACCCCAGCGCGCGCGCAAGGCCGAGATGCGGTCTGGCGACACGGCGGCCGGGTCGAAGCGGATGAGGTCAACGCCGCGCGGCATCACCACCACCCGGCCGGCGGGCGGATGGTGACGCTCGGCGATCAGCCGGGCGGTGAATTCGGAATTGGCGATGACCGTATCGCCGCGCGCCATGACGCCGTTGTACCAGGTCTTGAGCGCCGATTTGCCCCCGTAAGCACCGTGATAAGTGGTGACGAACGGCAGCTTCAGCGAGCGGGCGGCCAGCAGCCCGCTCCAGGCCGGGGCACGGCTGCGGGCGTGGATGAGATCGACGCCCTCGCGTTGGCACAGCGCGGCGATGCGGCGGGCATTCCATAAGATGGCTGCCGGGCTCTTGCTGGCCACCGGCAATGACACAATCTCACCACCGCGCGTTTCGACCTCGCTTGCCAGCCGCCCGCCCTCGGTTGCGACCAGCGCGCGGGCCTTGGCCTTGACGAGCGCAGCCGTGATGTCGATGGTCGTCTGCTCGGCGCCGCCGGTTTCGAGGCGCGGAATGAGTTGCAGGATGGTGGTTCGAGAAGCGGACATGGACGCGAACACAACCGCACAAACGGACGAACGGCAACCGGAAATGCTGTCGGTCGCCGACGCCTGGGGCAAGCGGCGGCTGGCGGTGCTGCGCGATGCGGCCACCGGCGCGCGCAAGCCCGGCGTGCTGTGGCTGCCCGGCTTCAACTCGGTGATGACCAGCAGCAAGGCGACCGCGCTGGCCACCTGGGCGGGGCGCACCGGCCGAGCCTTGACCCGTTTCGACTATTCCGGCCACGGGTCCTCGGACGGCAAGTTCACCGACGGCACGATCGGCCAATGGCTCGCCGATACGCGCGCTGTCTTCGAGCAGATGACCCTGGGGCCGCAGATCGTGGTCGGTTCCAGCATGGGCGGCTATCTGGGTTTGCTCCTGGCACAGTCGGCGCCCGAACGCCTTGCCGGCCTCGTGCTGATCGCGCCGGCCTGGAACATGACCGAGCGCCTGATGTGGGCCGGGATGCCCGCAAGCACCCGCGCCGCGCTCGAACGCGACGGGGTCTGGCACCGGCCATCGGCTTATGGCGAGCCCTATCCGATCACCAAGGCCCTTATCGAGGACGGACGGCAGCACCTGATCGACATCCACAATCTTCGCATCCCCTGCCCACTGCGCATCCTGCACGGCGCCAAGGACGCCGACGTGCCGTTCGACGGCTCGGTCGCGCTGGTGCGCGCGCAGGCAGGCGACGCGCGGCTTGTCGTGGTGCCCGATGGCGACCATCGCCTCGCCCGCGAGCAGGACATCGGGCTGCTGATCGGGCTGATCGAGGAGCTTGAATGACGGGGACACACTGTTCATATTCGACGATGAGGCGGCCGATTGCGGTTGGCCAGCCGACTGTCGGATATGAACAGTGTGTCCCCGTTGGGTGTTGCAAGCGGTTGCGTCCGAGAGGGAGTGCTCCCATGTCCCTGCCCGTCATCATTGCCGCCCTGTTCGGCAAGGCAGCGGTGGCGGGCGGCAAGACCGCCGCGACCGGCATCAAGGCCGCGACCAGCCACCACGCGAATGGCGCCGTGGGGCGCGAGCTCGCCAGCAAGGTGAGGGACGAGGTTGTCTCGCAGCTCCAGGAGAAGGCAGCCGACAAGACCGAGGCGCGGGCCAAGAGCTGGTGGTCCCGTGGCAAGCGCGGAAAACCGTAGCTCGGGTCAAGCCCTCGCTGGGCCTCAGCGGCCCTGACCCTCATGCAGCCTCGGTCAGGGCTGATTCGGGCGAGGGAGGTCGGGCCACCGCGCGCGGCAGGCTGTGCATCGGGGTGGCCGTCAAGGCGTTCCGTCACGTGGAAACAAATCGGGCCGCCGCGCCCCGATAGCCCCGAGTATCGTGCGCAGGGGTTTGTCGAGCCCGTAGAGATTGACGATCAATTTGCGTTTTTTGCCGCTGACGTCGGTTCCAAAGACGTGCATCCAGGTGTTGCGATACTCAAGCCTGGCGATGTCCGGCCAGGCAATGCGGCCCCGGCCCCAGATCAGATTGGACGCAATCCCTTCGCTGTCGATCACCAGTTCGTTCGCCGGATTCCAGCGCCGCCACAGAACAAGAGCAAGGCAGAGCAACAGCAGAAGCCAAAACCCGGCAAAGGCGACGATTGGCAGCCACCAGTCGACTGCGCTTCCGGGATCGCTGTATTTGCGCCAGAATGAGTCGACGTGAAGTGAACTCCAGAACCCGGTCGCTGTCAGCGCCAACCCCGGAGCGATCCAGAGCAGGGGCCAGTAGCTTTGGTTCGAACGCCCGATGAGGGTCTCGCTCACAGGAGCCTCCCAAAAACGAGCAGCCGATCAGAACGATAGCATCGTGCGCCAGTTTGCCAAATGCCACCGACCAAACCGGTAGCTGTTTTACATCGTGCGCATGATCGGCTTTGATGCCAACCACACCGCAAACCAAGGACCGACCATGATCCGCACCGGCGACCAATACTGCGCCTCCATCCGCGACGACCGCGAGGTCTACATCGACGGCGCCCGCGTCAAGGACGTGACCGCCCATCCGATGCTGAAGCCGCTGATCGACATCCGCGCCCGCATCTACGACATGCAGCATGATGCCAAGACCCAAGTGCTCATGACCTACCAGGACGGTGGCGAGCGGTTCGCGCAGGGGCTTAAGCTGCCCTACACTCAAGACGATTGGCACGCCAAGCGCAAGGCCGTGGACGCGGTGATGCGGGACATCGGCGGCGTGGTCACGCGCGTCGGCGACGAGACGATTGGCGAGATGTGGAGCCTGTGGGACGGCAAGGATATCCTGGCCGAGATCGACCCGCGCTTTGCCGCCAACATCGAAAACCACATCAAGAAGGCCACCCGCGACGACCCGTTCCATGTCTCGGCCAACACCGACCCCAAGGGTGACCGCTCCAAGCGCCCGCAGGACCAGGACCCCGACTTTCTCGTGCATATGGTGAAGGAAACAGACGCGGGCATCGTCATTCGCGGCGCCAAATACGAGACTGCGTCGGCCTATGCCAACCAGGCGTTCCTCAAGCCGACCATCGCCAACTGGGGCGATGCCAAGCTCTCGGACTACGCGCTCGGCTGCATCGTCCACATGAACGCGCCGGGGGTAAAACACATCTGCCGCACCGGCTTCACCGGCCGGCGCGATGCGCGTGATTATCCGCTATCGAACAAATTTGATGAAGTCGATACGCTGATGATCCTCGACAATGTGCTGATCCCATGGGAGGACGTGCTGTTCTACCAGCACACCCGCGCCGCCTCGTTCATCCGCGCGACGCTGCACCGCTATTCGGCGTTTCCGTTCGTGCAACGCACCCTCACCTTCGCCGACATGCTGATTGGCGCGGCCTTGTGGAACGTGCGCCAGACCGGCCTCGACAAGCAGCAGGCGGTGCAGGAGAAGCTGGCCGAGCTCGCGGTCTGGCGCGAGGGCATCAACGCCCATCTGACGGCGGCGATCGCCACCGCGCAAAAGAGTCCGAATGGGTTGCTGATGCCCAACCAGTCGCTCCTGTTCACCGGCCGGGTCCACGCCATGACCAACTTGCCGCGCATGATCCACATCGCGCGCGAGCTGATGGGCGGGCAGATTTGCGTGACGCCGGATGTCGCCGCGTTCGAGGCCCCGGAAACCAAGCCGTGGCTGGAGAAATTCTACACCATCAGCGAGGACTGGAGCGCCGAGGACCGGCGCAAGCTGCTGGCCTTCGCCCGCGATCTCACCAATTCCGACTATGCCGGCCACCGGCTGACGTTCCAGCTGTTCGCCCAGTCGCCGCCCTTCGCGCATCTGGCCGCAGTGTACCGCGAGTTCGACTGGAAAGGTCCGCTGGGGTTCGCGCAAAAGAGCGCGGGGCTGTCGGACAAGGTGTGGGGCGGGGGCAAGGCGGGGTAGCGAGGAGCCATTTGCCGAAACGTCGCCTAATGATATGATCATCGGATGGCAAATCTGCTCGACCGTATCTAGATCAACCCGCACATATGCTTCGGCAAGCCTTGCATCAGAGACACGCGCATCTGGGTGTCGCCAATCCTGGATTTCCTGGCGAGCGGTGACAGCGAGGCGGAAATCCTTGCGCACTATCCGCAGTTGAAACCGGAAGACATTCGCGCCGCCATTGGCTATGGCGCTGAGGTGGCACGTGAGCGGATCATTCCGGTGCTCGCGGCACCCATGGAATGAAGTTCGAACTCGACGAGAACCTCGGTTCGCTTGGCAAATCGCTGCTGGCCGCGGACGGCCACGACGTCACGACGCCTTTGAGCAGAATCTGAACGGAACAAGCGACGAAAACATCTATCATGTGCGCTGCCAAGAGAAGCGTGTGCTGGTCACGCTCGACTTGGATTTCGCCGAAGTCCTGAGGTTCCCGCCGGAAGCAACAGCGGGTATTGCCGTTTTGCGATCGCCTGGGCGTCTTTGGCCAGGGGCCATCGTCGCCAGGATGCAGGAACTGGCGTCCGTTTTGCGCACCGAGCCAATTGATGGCAGGCTCTGGATCGTCGAGCCAGGACGAGTGCGAATTCATCAATCGAAACGGCCGGAAATCTAGCGCACGACCTCGTGAGTCGCCGCGACCGCGCGCCGGATGCTAGCCTGCCGGCACGTTGTCATGCGCAGCCAGGAGGCCTGTCATGCCGATCCCCCAGCCGATCATCGACCTCTACGACGCCTTCACCCACGGCCGCATGAACCGGCGCGAGTTCATGGAAAAGCTCACCGTGCAAGCCGGCGGCGCGGCGGCTGCGACGGGGCTGCTCGCCTCGCTCGCCAACAACTACGCGCAAGGCGCCATCATCGCCGAGGACGACGCGCGGCTCGAGTCCGGCCCGTCGCCGTTTCCTGGCCCCGACGGCGAGGTGAAGGCCTATAGCACCGCGCTCAAAGCTGGCGCTGACCACGCCCGCTCTTATGTCATCGTCATTCATGAGAACCGTGGCCTCAACGCGCATATCAAGGACGTGGCCCGCCGCATTGCGCTCGAAGGCTTCATCGCCATCGCGCCGGACCTGCTGAGCCCCGTCGGCGGCACGCCGGAGGACGAGGACAAGGCCCGGGATCTGATTGGCAAGCTCGATCGCGGCAAGACCGTCGCCGCGCTGGTGTCCGCTGTGGCCTTTGCAAAATCGCGGAAGAATTCGACAGGCAAAGTCGGCGCGGTCGGCTTCTGCTGGGGCGGCGGCATGACCAACCAGCTCGCAGTCGCTGCTCCCGACCTCAACGCCGCCGTCGCCTATTACGGCCCTCAACCGAACGCCGAGGACGCCGCCAAGATCAAAGCGCCGCTGTTGCTGCATTATGCGGGCAAGGACGATTTCGTCGGCAAGGGCATCAAGGCTTATGAGGATGCGTTGACCGCCGCGAAGGTGCCGTTCGAGGCCTTCGTCTACCCGGACGCGCAGCACGCCTTCAACAACGACACCAACGCCGCCCGCTACGACAAGGCCGCGGCCGACCTCGCCTGGGGCCGCACGGTCGGGTTTCTCAAGGCCAAGCTGACGGGTTAGCCGCCGCCAAGCGGCGTGGCCGTTGAACCGCCGTTTTTCGCGTTCATCGCTGAATGCGACGTATCAGGACCTGACCCTCGCGCCGTGCTCTCGGGGAGTGTAACGCATGATCGCCGATCCGGGAGATTCTGGCCCAGGCCGGCCCGACTCCGGTGGCCCCGCTCTTGAGCCGCGCTTGTCCAGCCTCATCGACGACCTCGTCGCGCGGCTTTCGCGGCTGGAGACCTTCCGTGCGCTGACGCGAATGGAAAGCCTGCCCCTGGACCAGCCGGCGGCCCGCGAGCGCCTCAGACATCTGGAGACAGAGCTTTCCGGCACACCGGATTTTCGCGCGCTGAGGCTGCTGCAAGCGGCGCGGCGGGAATTGCGCACGGCGCAGGCCGCGCTGCCGGCTGCGGCGCCACTGCCGGCGAACGGTCACGCTTATGCGGCGGCAAGCGCGGCGGTGGCGGCGATGTTCAGGGCCCCGCCTCGGTCAACCGACGCCAGCCGGCCGATCATCATTCCGCCCGTTCCGGCCTCGGCCATGACCGGACCGGCCTTCGACCGCGTGGATGCGGCCGAGGCGGCCGTGCTGGCGGCGCTGGCCAAGTTCCACCCAACAGCGGCCCCGGTGGTCGAACCGGCAAGCCCACCGCAAGCCGGTGCGGGATTGTTCTCGACCCCACCACCGCCGGCGCCGGCTCGCATCGTGCCAAAATGGCAGCCGCCGTCTCAGGATAGCGCGGCGGCTTCGCGCATGTTCGCGCGCGCGGCCACGTCCGGGTCCAACAGCGATGCCACCGAAGTCCGGTTCATGACCCGTCCCGCGAGCCCGGCGTCGGTAGCGGACCCACCGACCAATCTGCCCGCGCCCGAGTCAAAGCCGGCCTCGCCCGAGGCTCAGGCCGATGCCGCGTTCGAGGAGGCAAGCGTCGAAATCCGCCGTCCGGACGGCCAAGACCAGCTCGCACCACTGGCGATCGACCCCGATGATGCGCTAACGGAGTTCCACGCGCCGACGGTGCTGGGCCGCTTCGTCAAGGTGCTGCGGCGCGGCAAGACCTGAGCACGGCTAATTCTGGGGGACGTGGATGATTTTGAGCCGTGGCGCCTCGGGCATCGCGGCCGCCACCTTCACGGGTTCGCGCACCGTGGTCACCGTCTCGTTGGGAACCGCATCGTTGCCAGGCAATCCCAAGCCCCCCATGCCATCCTTGCCGCCCGGATAATCGTCGGCGACGGTGATGTAGGGCACCTCGCGGCCAGCCGAGGCATTGACCTCGGCGTTCCAGCCATCGGTCGGCACGCTCGCCGTGGGCACCTCGGTCCTGCCGCCAAACAGATCGAACAGCGAGGCACCCTCGGCGCTCGCCAAGGTCTGGTGCGAGGCGCTGCCCTTGGTGGCGTAGATTTTCTGCACCGTGGGTGACCAGCTGCCGAAGTCGATCCCGTGCGGAAAGAACGCCCCGTCATCGGCCACGGCCACGCCTCCGCCGTGCTGGCGCGACACCAGCAGGTTGTAGACCTGGCCGACGCTGCGCGGGCCGACGTCGCCATAGAAGATCGGGCGGTTGGCCTTGGCGGCGGCCGGGAACAGGTCGGGCGCACTCAGCGAGGGCGCGCTGTCGCGATAGCTGATCAGCCGCACCGCGTCGGCTGGCCCGAGAAAATGGGCGATGTAGAGTTCGTCCGAGGTCGGACGGCGGCCGATGGCGTTGCGCACGAACTCGGTGTTCTGCTTGGCGTAGGCACCGGCCATCATGGCCGAAATCTTGGGGTCGTGGCGCAGCTTGAGGATCGCGGTCCGGTGCTCGGGCGTGTCGACGACATAGCGGCCGGCGGCGGTCTTGGCGATCCAGCCGGCGTATTTGGCCAGGCCATAGCGTCCGCCCTCGTCCTTGACGGTGCGGATCCAGGTTTCCTCGATGAACTGGAACAGCCCTTGCGCGCTTGACGTCGGCGCCTTGGCCTCGACCTGGAAGCTGCTCTCGGTGCGGGCGGTATTGAGGAGGTAGTGGAAGTCGGCGCCGGTGTTGGAGCTGGCAAGCGACAAGGCGAGCGCGATCTGGGCGGGCAGATCGGCGAGCGACGCATCCGGCATGACGACAGTACCCCCACCTCGCGGCCGACCGGCCCCCGCGCCAACCCGATGAAACCCAGGGCGGCGCCGAGGAATGAAATTAACGTTTGCGGGTTAACGGGGGGTAAAGCGGCGGAGCGGATTGGGACGGGGTGACATCATCCGGTCGCAAACCGATGCGATTTGGGCGGCGGAACTTGCGGGTGGTGCCAAGTGATGCCGTCAACACCGGTCGAAAATTGGAGGGCGGAGCAGGCGCCATACCCAAAGGTTCGGCCGCGCGGCGCATCGTCGCTTCGCTTGCTCAAGCTTGGCGCATCGGCCGTGCTGATGGCGATCGCCCTCGTTGCCCTCCCCCTGCGCGCGGATCCCGCCTCGGACTCTCGCCAGCCGGTGCTTGTCGCGATGGTGTCGCCTTGTGCCGGCGTTCTCGCGGCCGCAGCGAGCATGGGCGACGAAAAATGGGTTCGCTACTGTGAGCGTCAAACCGTGGCAAGCGGAGGAACCATGACATTGGAAGGCCTCAAGCTCACCTGCCGCAAGTGGCTTGCCTACTGCAAGGCCAACCCCGATGGCACCCGGCGCCCGCGAGTGAAGTCTCTTTGAACTCGGATGAAGGCGACCCGCCACGCAATGTGCGGTTGCACTGATAAAGTTACACTCAACAACGCGATAATCAACAATATTCCCCGCCTTGGAACAACGGCAGGAGGCGGAACGTTGTCAATCGTTTGGCGACAAAATTTGGGATGGGGCTCTCATGGTCATCTGGCGCAACCGGCCGCTGATGCTGGGGCTGGCGTTTTCGTGTCTCGCCGCCGCCAGTGCGCAGGCCCAGCAGAGCCCGACATTCGAAGTTGGTACACGCTATTGGTACAGTCAGGGAACCGACAAATTCGATCTCAAGGATGTGGCGGGGACCAACATGGTTTCGCGCCTCACCTGGACCGGCATGACCGGCAATTCCGGCGAAATCTTCGCCAGGGGCACCCTCGGCAAGGGTTTGTTCCTAAAGGGTTATGTTGGCGGCGGACTGTTGTCGAACGGAAGTCTTCAGGATGAGGATTTCCCGCCGTTCGTGACCCCGTATTCGAGCACGCAAAGCGATGCCAAGGGCAGTCTGAAGTACTGGTCGGGGGACCTCGGCTACAACTTCGTGAACTCGGAGACCACCAGGCTCGGCGCCTTTGTCGGCTACCATCACTGGAGCGATACGGACGAAGCCTACGGCTGCGTCCAGACCGGCGGACATCCGGCAATCTGCGTGCCGTCAATCCCGAATTCCGTGCTTGGCATCACGGAGGACTACACCTGGGATGCGGTGCGCCTCGGTCTGTCGACGGACTATCGGTCCGGCGCTTGGAGCTTTCAGGGAGAGGCCGCGTATGCCCGCGCGAAGCTGGATATGGAAGATACCCATTGGCTGCGCTTGAACACCACTAACGGGTTCACCGGCGCCACGCCAACCGACGGCAACAGCAGTGGCGTGCAGCTCGAAGCAATCCTGCACTATCAATTGACAGAGCACTTCAGCCTGGGTGTCGGTGCGCGCTATTGGAAGTATCTTGAGGCAGATGGGCTCACTCATTTCGAGCAAACGGCTATCCCGGTGGGCACGTTCATGTCGCAACACAGCGTGGTTTCGTCGGAGCGGCGCGGCGTCCTGCTGGATGCAACTTACAAGTTCTGATGTCGGGGCTGGGCACCCCACGCCCGACCGCTTCACGCCCACCAGCCGGCGGCCTTGTGGCCGGCGCCCGCCGACTTCATCTGCGCGGCTTCAACAGCCGAGACCGGCTCGATATCCATCAGGAAACGGTGGGCCGCGTTCATGCGTTTGTACAGCCCCTCGGTCAGGTATTGGCGCTGCACCAGTTGCTGGGGCAGGTCGCGCCGCGTGTAGGTGAGATGCAGCACGCGCCGCTTCTTGCCGCTGACGTTCATGGTGCCGCCATGCCACATCGAGGAATTGATGATGACCACCGAACCCTTGGGCACCTCCACCTTGACCTCACCGGGATAGGCGCTGGCGAGGCTCTTGGGGACACGCGCGGCCTCTTCGGGCGTCAGCGAACCGGGCTCCCAGTCGCCACGGTTGACGGCGGGAACGTTGATCGGCTGCCATTTGTGCGAGCCCGGCACGACGCGGGTGGGGCCGTTGTCGGCGGTCATGTCGTCGAAGGTTATGATGGCGTTGCTGACCCACCAGTCGTCGTCGAACTTCTTGGGCACATCGACGTGCAGATCCTGGTGGCCCTTGCCTTTCTCGGGATTGCGCAGGTTGGCCCCGTGCAGCTTGAACTCGCCCAGCAGGTGCTGCGAGGCGGCCAGCAACGGCCGAATGGCGAGGCAGCGGTCATAGACGGTGGTCTTGTTGAAGATGTTGGAGACACGCGGCGCGCCGGGCTCGACATGCACCTCGTGGCCGCCCTTGTCCGGGCCCTCGGCCGCGTGCAGACGATCGAACTCCTCGGCCATCTCGGCGCATTCGGCGGCGTTGAACACCCCGGTGCGGACATAAAAGCCATTGTCGTCGAGCTGGCGGCGCTCGCCATCGGTGAAATCGGCGGCGGTGACGCCCAATTCGCGCAGGGCCTGCTTGGTGTACATCGGCGTGATCCTCCTTGGTTATTGCCTGCTGTCGGCGGTTTGGAAATATCGTATCACCGGCGCACCGGCCGTCAAATCCCGCACCAAACGCTGGCCGCGCTTACCTCGGCCGCCGCAGCTCGAACTTGCCCTCTACCACCGCGTAATCCATGTACCCCATCCGGGCGATCGGCCGCATCGCCACCGTGTCCAGCATCCCGTCGCGCAAAAACCGGTCGTCGATGAACACCCCCACCACCTCGCCGATCACCATCGAATGCGGCTCCTTGGCGTGGCTCGGCGGCGTCACGGTCCGCCAATACCGGCACTCAAGCGCCGTCGGTGAGGCAGCGACGCGCGGCGGCTTGACCAGCCGCGAGGGTGCCGCTTCCAACCCGGCCAGCGCGAACTCATCCTCCTCCGGCCCCACCGGCGCCGAGGTCGTGGACATCTCGGTCCGCAGATCATAGGTCGCCAGCGAGCACACGAATTCGCCCGTCTCCTCGGCGTTGCGCTGGCTGTCCTTGCGCCCGGCCGAGGCGAACATGACGTAGGGCGGATGTTCCGAGACCAGATTGAAAAAGCTGTAGGGCGCCAGGTTGAGCACCCCGTCGCGGCTGACGGTTGAGATCCAGCCGATCGGGCGGGGCGCGACGATCGCTTTCATCGGGTCGTGGCGCAGGCCGTGGGCGTTGGTGGCGGTGTCGTAGAACATCGGCTCAGCCCCACCGGCTGACGATGGCATCCAGCGCGGGCCGGTCGCGGTCGGGCTGGCGCTGTTTGGCCGTGCCGATATAGACAAAGCCCGCGATCCGCTCGTTGTCCGCCAGGCCCAGGCCCGCGCGAACCCCGGCGCTGTAGCCGTACCATTCGGTGATCCATTGGCTGGCGAAGCCGAGCGCGTTGGCCGCGTGGCAAAGGGTCATGCACGCCGCGCCGGCCGACAGGATCTGCTCCCATTCGGGCGCGGCCGGGTTGGGGGTTATTCGCGACACCACGGCCACGACCAGTGGCGCGCGCAGGAACCGGCCGGCCTCCGCCTCGATTCGCGCCGGGCTGGGCGGTTCCTTCTCCTCGCGTTGCACCACGTCGGCCAGCAGCTGGCCGAACTTGGCCCGCGCCTCGCCCTCGAACAGGATGAACCGCCAGGGTGCGAGCTTCTTGTGGTCAGGCACCCGGGTTGCGGCGGTCAGCATCTGGCGCAATGCGTCGGGCGACGGCCCCGGCTCGCCGAGCAGCCCGCCCGAGACCGAGGACGAGCGGCGCGTGAGCAGCAGATCGAGCGCGGCATTGGGCATCTTTTTGGCTTCCGGCGGTGGGACAAACGAGGCTGTTCGCTAGCGCAAACGGACCGGCTATACAATGAAGCGCTGAAACGGGGACGGCTCATGAGATTGCGGTCAGCACTGGCGATAGTGGGCTTGGGCTTAAACCTCGCCGCCGGTGCGACTCTGGCCATGGCCGCGCAGGATCCGCCGCGCGCCGTGATCGTGCTCGACAGCTCGGGAACTATGCTCAACCCACTGGAAACGTTCAAGAAATACTACCTGGTGCGCAAGACCCTGCAATCCCAGTTGGCGACACCACCCCAAGCCATGGCGACGGGGGTTCTGGCCTATGGCCACCGCCGCCGCGCCGATTGCGACGATGTCGAGTTGCTGCGGCCGATCGAGCCGTTCGATTCGGGTCGCGTCCTCAATGCCGCCTTCAGCGTGCGTCCGCGTGGCCAATCGCCGGTGTCCGAGGCCCTGAAAGCGGCGGCTGAAGCCTTGGGTTCCGGCGGCGGCAAGGTACTGCTCATCGCGGGCTCTGGCGACAGCTGCCAGCAAGATCCGTGCGCGACCGCCAAGGACCTTGCGGCGGCCGAACCGGGGCTGGCCATCGATGTCCTGAGCATGGGCGCGAGCGAGACCGATGTAGCGCAATTCCAGTGCATCGCCGACGCCGCCCGTGGGCGCGTGTTCGCGGCGACCACGATGGCCGACACGCCCGTCGCCTTCGCCGATGCCTTCGCCGCGCTGAGTGCGCCGCCGGCCGTGGTTCCGCCCCCAGCCCCGGCGGCGCCAACGGCCAGCGCCGGCCTTGTGCTTTCCGCGGTACTCGCACCCGGCGGGCCCGTGTACGGCCAGCCTTTGGCCTGGATCGTGCGCTCCATCGAGGGTGGCAAACCCGGCGCGGTGGTGTTTCGTGCCGCCAGCCCGACGGCTGTCGCGCCGTTGCCACCGGGGAGCTATGATGTCGAGGCCCTTGGCGGGCCAATCGATGTGCATCAGCCGGCAGTAGTCCAGAACGGTCAGCCGACAAACCTCGCGGTGCCGCTGAATGCGGCCAGCCTCCGCATCAAGGCCACCGGCGGCAAGCCAGACCAGCCGCCCTCCGGCGTCTACTACACCATCTACCAGACCGCCAGCAGCCCGGAGGACGACATGGCCGATGCCACCGTCGCCATGCTCCATGAACCGCTGCTCGCCCCCCTTCTTCTGCCACCGGGCAGCTATCGGATCGCCGCCAGCCGTGGCGAGATGCGGCTTGAGCGGACGCTGGACCTTGCCGCCGGGCAAGATCAGGTGGCCGAATTCGCGCTGTCCTCGGGTGTCTTGCAGATCGAGGCGGCGGACAGTGGCGGCGACCCAAAGGCGGCGGCGCCGATCTACTTTGTCAGCGAGGACGACCCCGACCAGCCACTGGGCCGCCGCGACGTCGCGCAATCGGCCATGCCCAATCCGTCGTTTGAATTGCCGCCCGGCATCTACCACGTCTCGACGCGCCAGGACGCCAGCAAAGTCCGGCTTGATGCGGTGGTCAAGGCGGGCGAGGTCACCCACATCAGTGTTCCGCCCTCCACCGGGCGGCTGAGGCTGGAGACCGAGGGTCTGCCCGGTGGACCGGGGCTCCCGGAAGACCTGATCTCCTACACGGTCGAGCGGCTCGATGAGTCTGGCCAGCCGGGTTCCATCGCCGCGCGCCGATCCAGCGGCCAGGCCACGATCGAGCTGGAGGCGGGCATGTACCGCGTCACAGGCCGGGTCGGGCTGGTGAACATCGCCGCCACGGCCGATGTCACCGTCAAACCTGGCGCCGAAACCCGCACCGTGCTGCAGCAGCGAGTCGGGCTGCTCGATCTGGGCTATGGCGATGAACCGGGTTCGGCTGTCGATGTCTTGTGGGAGATCCGAGATGCGGACGGCAAAGTTGTATGGTCGACCATGGTGCCCGCACCATTGGTACCACTGGCGCCCGGCGCCTACACCGTCCACGTCTCACGCCTGGGCAAGGACCAGTCCGCGACGGTCAGCCTGGCACCTGGCGAGCGCAAGACCGTCGCGATTAAGCCGGAATGACGGGGCAAGGTAGCGGCCCGTCACACAGTTCGAGACAACCGGAACGAGCACGAATTCCGCCCATGCTTCGCCTCCTTGCCAGCCTGTTTGTCTTCGTCGCGATTTGCGGTCCCGGCTACGCCGCCGAGGCACCACGTGCCCACATGCGCGTTGCGTTCGTGATCGACTCCACCGCCGACATGGCGGCGTTGTTTGGCGGCGGCAGCAAGCTTCTGGCGGTTGAGAATGCACTTGCCAGCGTCCTGCCGAACCACACCGACAAGCTCGATATCGGCCTTCTGGTCTACGGCCACCGGGTCAGTGGCCAGCAGGCGTGCACCGACACCGAGCGGCTGCGGCCGATTGGCCGGTTCGAGGCAAACGCGCTTGTCGATCTCCTCAGCGGCTTGAAAACCAAGGGTGATGCCCCGGTCTCGGCGGCGTTGACGGCGGCGCTGACGGGCCCGGACGTGATCGACGGCAGGACGGCCTTCGTGCTCATCGCCGGAGGGCCAGAAAGCTGTCAGGCGGACCCTTGCGAAACCGCCAGCAGGTTGGTGTCCGGCCACACACTCCCGGTCAACGTCATCGCCATCGACGCGGGCGGTGAGGCCGATCAGTTGCAACCGCTGAAATGCATCGCCGACTCCACCAAGGGAGGCTTCTGGCGTGTCGGCAGCACGATGGAGTTGGCAGCGGCACTTGATGATGCTCTCGCCAACATCGCCAAGCTGGGCGTGCCGCCCGCGCCGTCCACCGGCGCGGTTGCCAGTCTCGCAGGGGTCCCCCCGCAAGGGTCGCTCGAGGCCAACGCCTCTGCGGGCAAGCCCAATGACGCGGACCTCGCGCTCACGGCCTTGCTCACAGATACTGGGCCGCAATTGACCACCGGATTGGCCTGGCGGGTGTTCATCGAAACCGCAGGCTCCAAGGACCCGTTCAAGCTTGTCGCCACATCGAGCGACGCCAATCCAAATTTCAAGCTGCCCTCCGGCGACTATCTTGTGAACGTCGCGTTCGGTCGCGCCTATGTCACCCGATCCGTCAAAATCTCCGCCGGTTCGCAGGCAGCACAGCTCGTCATCAACGCCGGCGGCCTCAAGATCGCCGCGCAGCTGGCCGATGGCAGCCTTGCCGCGCCCCAGCTCGTAACCTGCGATGTGTTCTCGGATCAGCGCGATCAATTCGGCAATCGCACCAAGGTGCTGGCAGGGATCAAGCCGGGCGTTGTCGTGAGGCTGAACTCGGGCCTCTATCACGTCGCGGCAACCTATGGCGATGCCAACGCCACCGTCGGCACCGATGTCGGCGTTGAAGCGGGCAAGATCACTGATGCGGTATTCACGCTGACCGGCGCCAAGGTTACGTTCAAGCTGGCCCAGCAAGCGGGCGGTGAGGCGCTGGCGGGCACTTCCTGGACCATCTTTGGCGGTGGAGGCGAAACCGTCAAGCACAGTGTCGCGGCGCTGCCCACCCACATCCTGGCCGCCGGCAGCTATTCGGTGGCCGCCGAACGCGGGGGCAAGACCTACACCCAGGAATTCACCGTCAAGCCCAGCGAAGCGATGCAAGTCGAGGTGCTGGCCGCCGCCGAGCCATAAGTGCTTCTTGCTTGCGCCCGGCGACTCCAATGGAGCGCTTAAAGAAAGACTCTTCAACCTCGGATGGCAACAGCCGCTGGCGGCCGGCTCCCGGAACGGGAGTCACCAGCGGCACCCAAAAGAAACCCGCGTCGCCCGCATTCAAATCGGCGCGGTCGCGGCCTCCAGCCAGGCCCGGTCGGCGCCGCTCAGATGCGGGCCGATCTCGGCTCGGACGCGGGCGTGATAGGCGTTCAGCCAGCCGCGCTCCTCGGGGGCGAGCAGATCAGCCACGATCATGTTCCGATCGATCGGGGCCAGGGTCAGGGTCTCGAATCCCATCATGGGCCGCTCGCCTCCGGGCACCTCGGTTGCCTCCGTCACCACCAGCAGATTTTCGATCCGGATGCCGTAGCTACCGGCCTTGTAGAAGCCGGGCTCGTCGGACACCATCATTCCCGGCTCCAACTCGGCCGCGGCGGCCTTGGAAATGCCCTGCGGCCCCTCGTGGACCGAGAGATAGCTACCGATGCCATGCCCGGTGCCGTGATCGAAATCGAGGCCGGCCGCCCACAAGGCGCGCCGGGCCAAAGGATCGAGATCGCAGCCGCGCGTGCCCTTGGGAAAGCGGGCGAGGCTGACGGCGATCATGCCCTTGAGGACGAGCGTGAAGCGCCGGCACGCCTCCTCGGGCGCTGTGCCGACGGCGACCGTGCGCGTGACGTCGGTGGTGCCGTCCTGATACTGACCGCCGCTGTCGACCAGGAACACGGAATCGGGCTCGATGCGGATGTTGCTCGACCGGTTGACCCGGTAATGCGGCAGCGCGGCGTGCGGGCCAGCGGCCGAGATCGTATCGAAGCTGAGGTCCTTGAGCCGCCCAGTTCCGGCGCGCAACGTCTCCAGCTTCTGGGCGACCGCGATCTCGTCGAGCCCGCCACCCGGCGCTTCACGGGCAAGCCAGGCCAGCAGTTGGCACAATGCCACCGCGTCGCGCGCGTGGGCAGCGCGGGCACCGGCCAGTTCAACCGGGTTCTTTTTGGCCTTGGCGAGCTGGCAGGGGTCGGCCTCGCGCTTGATGACCGCGCCCGCCGCGATCAGCCGGTCGGCGAACCATGGGCTGGCGTTTCCCGGATCGAGCCGCACCTTGGCCTGGGCGCGACCGAGCGCCTCGAGCCGAGCCTCGAGCTGGCCGGGCTCGCGCATCTCAGCGGCGCCGGCAACGGCCTCGCGCGCGGCCTCGCCCAGCTTGCGCGGATCGATGAACCAGTCGAGCTTGCCGATGGCCGGAACCACCGCGAAAGAGAGCGCGAAGGGCGTGCGAGGAACATCGGCGCCGCGAATGTTGAGCAGCCAGGCGATTGAATCCGGGCGGGTCAGCAGCAACGCATCCTCACCGGCCTTGGCCAGCACCGCCTGGACGTCGGCGAGTTTCTCGGCGCTGGTCACTCCGGCGAATTCGAGCGGGTGCGGCGTCACCTGCCCCTGCGGCGGGGCCGGACGGTCCGGCCAAATGGCGTCGACCAGATTGTCGTCGAGGGGCGACAACACGATGCCGGCCTCGGTGAGCGCCTTGGCCAAGGCCTCGACAGTTGTGAGCGTGAACAGCCGCGTATCGTAGCCGATGCGCGCGTCCCGGCCGGCATTGGCCGCGATCCAGGCCGATAGCCGCGCGGCGGGCACTTGGGCGATGTCGAAGGTCGAGGGGTCGGTCTGCTCGCGCGCCTGCACCGTGTAGCGGCCGTCGACAAACAGCGCCGCCTTCTCGGCCAGGACCGCCGCCGTGCCCGCCGAGCCGGTGAAGCCGGTGAGCCAGGCAAGCCGCTCGGAGCCGGCGGGCACATATTCGCCCTGATACTCGTCGGCGCGCGGAACGATATAGCCAGCAAGGCCTCGGGCAACCAGCAGCCGGCGCAGCGCGGCGACGCGCGGCGGGCCAAGGCTGGGATCGGAGGTGTCGTCGAAGGATTGAAGCATGGCTGGGGTTCTAATGGAGTTCCGCCGCGATGGAAACCGGGAGAATGCTGGGGCGGATTCAGCGCCTCGCGTGAATGCCGGCCAAGCCGGAGTTGAAGCGGTCAACGCGATCAGCCAGCGATAACCGATTGGATAGTGTCCCGCGGCAAGGCGAGGCCACGCTGGACGCCTATTGGTAGTCGCCCATACGTGGCGAGATGGCGACGGCACCCAGGTACTCCAGATCATTTCGGCCCGAAAGGCCACAGGCAGGAAGCGCGGAGACTATGAGAACGGCTAAACAAAGAGCGACGGAGTTGAAGCGTCTTGCAGCAAAGCCGGACAGAGACATCGACACCTCGGATGTCCCCGAAGTCGCGGACTTGTCAGGCGCCGTGGTCGGAAAATTCTACCGGCCGGTGAAAAAGCAGGTCACCCTGCGCATCGACGCCGACGTGCTGGAGTGGTTCCGAACCCAGGCGACAAGTACCAGACGGCGGTGAACAAGGCGCTGCGCGAGCATATGATGCGGGGGCGAGGCAGATTGGGGTGATGGATGTAGCAAGTCAAGATCGAGCCCATGGAGTAGCTGACATGATGCCAAGAGTTGTCGAAGCTAAATACCTTGGCGGCTATCGCGTTTGGCTGCGGTTCAAGGATGGGCTCGAAGGTGAACTGGATTTGACGGCGGAACTTTGGGGTGAGGTGTTTGAACCGCTTAAGGAGGTGCGCGAGTTCGCCAAGGTCAAGGTCAACACCGATCTGCACACGATTGACAGGCCAAACGGGGCGGATTTGTCGCCGACGTGGCTGTGGGGGCAGGTTAGGGAGGCTCGCGAGGGCGTGCAGGCGGCGCAGCAGGGGGTTGGGAGCAACGTGCCAACAACTGCCCGATAACTATCTCAGTCGCACAGGCGTCATTTGGCGGGTTTGCTCGGTTTTGCACCCGATCCCTGATTGGGTGGGTTCTTAGGAGGCTGCTGTGAAACCGGCGGGATGTGACCCGCCTGCCCGCGTCCCGGCTGATAGCCATCAGTACGAGGGGCACCGGAAGACGATGGAACCACGTCGGAAGACCTAATCTTCTGCATCAATTTCAGCCTCCATATTGTCAGTCCAGAAGACAATGCTTCGCATCTCAGCGTAAGGTATCAAGATTGATTTTCGCCTGCCGGGGGAAGTATGCCCTTGACATAGGTGACGAACGGGCATATTCGACGCACGGACAGGCCGACGCGACCCATGGCGGCTCTCGCCATGGGTGAGTATAAACAGGATGAAATCGAAATCACGCCCGAGATGATCGAGGCTGGGGAGAGTATTATTTGGGAACAGATGACCGGGTCTGACCTGAACCAATAATTTTTTTCTTCTCAGAAGCTAGCAATCGAGGTTTATCGGGCAATGGCGGCAGTTCGTCCAAAGGCGCGCCGCGAATAAAAAACCGAAAGTGCTCCTCCACCTTATGGGCATAATCCTTGAGTGCACGGGCATCAGCCCGGTATAATGCAAACTCGTCTTTGAGTTTTTTGCCTTTTAATGTTTGTGCGCGTGGATGACCGTAGAAATGTTTGCTGACGGCCACTGGTGGATCGTCGAGCATCATACTCACTGGCGTATGTGCAGCATCATCTCTTTGCGAGCCCAACCTGTTACATTGGCCCACTATCCATTTTATCTCCGAAAGGTAGCGAGCCGCAAGTTTCGACCTTGGATCTTTTGGATCAGATTTTGGTTCCGGTTTAAAAAGCTGCTCGGCGGCGGCAACCAGCATGCCACGTTGTGCCCTATCACTTTGAATGGAGTACCAAATGGCTGCGGATACTGAGAATCGTACCGGCTCAAGAAGCGTACTGAATAGGTCAAGAAGTTTGTCCTGCAGCCAGTTCCACTCACGCACAAAATATCCGAGAGCCAGCGCATACTCGTCGGAGGCTGTTTCTGCCGGATATTTCGGCGGCTGCTCTGTCATGCTATGGTTCGCCAATGGGCAATAAAGAGGATCAGATTGGCAAGGACGCCGATCAGCGCCGCGACGACCTCATTCGTCGCGCGCTCCGCACGCCTCCGAAACCGCTCAAGGAAATGAAGAAGAAGTCCAAACCGTCTAGTGCCTCCGACCCTTCCTCGAAGCGCTGCGTTCCCTAGAGCCGCGCTTCGTTATCGGCGGTTTCGGCGCAGTCAGGCTGTTGATAGGTAAGGCGCTTGCCAGCGGCGCCCTTGAACGCGAGCGCCGCGCGTTCAGTGTCTTCGACCCCTAGCGATGAGCGCGTGTTCCAACGAAACGCGAATTCGTCCACATAGCGCTGCAAATGCTGTTCGCTCACGCTGTGGAACGAACCCATCACACCGCGCTTCATGATGGCAAAGAAGCTTTCGACGGTCTGGGTGTGCGTCTTGCCGCCGTCTTTTACGTATTCACCAGCCGCATGGTTGACCATGCCGTAATCGGCGAAGTCCTCGCCGGGTGCAACGTTGGCCGAAGCGGCATCCGTATTGAGAGTGGAACGAAAATCGGCCTTGGCCGCAGTGATCGTCTCGCGCAAGGTCTTGGCCGTCACATTGGCAATGTGCTTGGATCGAACTTCGCCGCCGCGCTCCACCAGAGCATGAACGGCATATTTCTGCGGGATGGGCTTGTTTTTGTGGGCGTTCTTTGCCTTGCCGCCGACGAACGTTTCGTCGCTTTCCAGCGTCTTGCCTTCGCCACCGATTGGGCTAGCATCGGCTGGCGTCATCGCCAGGCGAATGCGATGAGACATGAACCAAGCGGCCCGGTAGCCGATGCCCAAGATGCGCTGTAGCTGCTTGGCCGAAACGCCCTTCTTGCTCGCGGCCATGAGGTGGAAGCCGAGCGCCCATTTGGTCAGCGGGATGTGCGAGCGCTCCATGACGCTGCCAACCGTGATCGTAAAGGCCTGATCGCATGAGTTGCAATGGACCAAGCCGGGACGGTGGCTCTTGCCATGTAAACGATAGACCTTTTCGGTTTCGCCGCAGTGCGGGCAGAACGGACCGTTTGGCCAGCCCAGAGACTCAAAGTGCTCGCGGGCGGCGTCTTCATCGTGGAAAATGTGGTTTGTCAGATTGACTTCGGGCACGACACACCTCGTTGTTGAGGTGAATATGGGCTCGAATTCAACCTATGTCAAGGGCATACTTCCCCCTGCCGGGATGACTCCAGTTATTATCCGGGTCGAGATCGTAGACCTGTTCGATATATATATCTCTATCTTGATGCCCAGACGCAATAAATGATGCTGATCCAACGAACCCAGCGTGTTCGCTGCCGTCCTTCATCGTAACCAGAACCCACTCTCCGGCCCCCATCCGGCCAAATTTCCAATCCCAGGCCGTGGTTACATGGTGGACGGCGGTCAGTCCAACAAGGGGTGAAAATCGTTCGATCAATTCATGGGTAGTCACGTAACTCCAAACAAGACCCACGAAAATTGGAATGACAAGCAGCAACAGGATCAAACAGCCATACTGCGCCCATAAGGTCATTTGCGCATTGATCAGCAGATTCCACAGCGGGATGCCAAGCGCACCGCAAATAGCGCTGCCAAATATGTATGCAAGGATTTCCCGGTAACCCGAGCTATCGACGCGAACAACGAATAGATTTCTGACTGCCGCCACAATGTAGCCAGGCAACAGAAGAGCAACCAACAAAAGCAGCTGTTCCTTCGTTGCTATCGAGGGCATCCCAAATGATCCTTTGAACTCAGGCAATCAGTTTAACAGACCATTCGAACAGATCCTGCTCGAGCGCCATCAATTCTCATCAATCTTCAGCGCCGCGATGAACGCCTCTTGCGGGATGTCCACCTTCCCGAATTGCCGCATCTTCTTCTTGCCCGCTTTCTGCTTGTCCAGCAGCTTGCGCTTGCGGGTGATGTCGCCGCCGTAGCATTTGGCAAGCACGTCCTTTCGCAGCGCCTTGATGGTCTCGCGGGCGATGACCTTGGCACCCAAAGCTGCCTGGATGGGGATCTGGAACAGGTGCTGGGGGATCAGGTCTTTCAGCTTCTCGCACATGCCCCGGCCGCGATGCTCGGCCCGGGTGCGGTGGACGATGATCGACAGCGCGTCGACCGGCTCGGAGTTGACCAGGATCGACATCTTGACGAGGTCGCCCTCCTCATAGCCGGTGATCGTGTAGTCGAAGCTGGCATAGCCGCGCGAAACCGATTTCAGCCGGTCGTAGAAGTCGAACACCACCTCGTTCAGCGGCAGCTCGTAAATGACCATCGCGCGCGAACCGGCGTAGGTCAGTTCCTTCTGCCGCCCGCGCCGGTCCTGGCACAGCTTCAGCACCGCGCCGAGATACTCGTCGGGCACCAGGATGGTCGCCTTGATCCACGGCTCCTCGATGCGCTCGATGCGGCCCGAATCGGGCATGTCGGCCGGGTTGTGCATTTCCATCATCGTGCTGTCGGTCTTGTAGACGTGGTAGATGACCGAGGGCGCCGTGGTGATCAGGTCGAGGTTGAACTCGCGGCTGAGGCGCTCAATGATGATTTCGAGGTGGAGCAGCCCGAGAAAGCCGCAGCGGTAGCCAAAGCCAAGCGCGGCGGACGTTTCCATCTCATAGGTGAAGCTGGCGTCGTTGAGGCGCAATTTGGCCACCGCCTCGCGCAAGCTCTCGAAGTCGGCGGCATCGACCGGGAACAGCCCGCAGAACACGACGGGTTGGGCTGGCTTGAAGCCGGCCAAGGGCGCCAGAGTTGGCTTGGCGGCGTCGGTCACCGTGTCGCCGATCCGCGTGTCGGCGACTTCCTTGATGGCGGCGGTGAAGAACCCGACCTCACCCGGCCCGAGCACGCCAAGCATTTCCTGCTTTGGGCGAAAGATTCCGACGCGCTCGACCTGATGGATCGTGTCGGAGGCCATCAGCTTGACCTTCTGGCCCTTTTTCAGAAACCCATCGACCACCCGCACCAGCACGATGACGCCGAGATAGGCGTCGTACCAGCTGTCGATCAGCAGCGCCTTGAGGGAGGCATTGGCCACGCCCTTGGGCGGCGGCAGGCGGGTGACGATGGCCTCCAGCACCAGATCGATGCCGATGCCGGTCTTGGCCGAGATCGGCACGGCTTCGGAGGCGTCCAGCCCGATCACATCCTCGATCTGCTGCTTGATGCGGTCGGGCTCGGCGGCGGGCAGGTCGATCTTGTTGAGGATCGGCACGATCTCGTGCTTGTTGTCGAGCGCCTGGTAGACGTTGGCGAGCGTTTGCGCCTCAACGCCTTGCGAAGCGTCCACCACCAGCAAGGAGCCCTCGCAGGCGGCCAGCGAGCGCGAGACCTCGTAGGCGAAATCGACGTGGCCAGGGGTATCCATCAGGTTGAGCTGGTACCAAAGCCCGTCCTTGGCCTTGTAGTCCAGCCGGACGGTCTGCGCCTTGATGGTGATGCCGCGCTCGCGCTCGATGTCCATGGAATCGAGGATTTGCGCCTTCATGTCCCGGTCGGCCACCGCGCCACAGAACTGGATCAGCCGGTCGGCGAGTGTCGACTTGCCGTGGTCGATATGGGCGATGATGGAAAAATTGCGGATGCGCGCCAGCGGCATGGTTGCATCGCCAGCGGCGGCCTTTTGGGCAGAGGTGTCGGTCATAGGAAGGGTGTGCCGCAGGGGGGCCCAATCGTCAAGGAGGGCGTCAAGCCGGAGGTGGCGATCCGGTCAATGGCCCATGCCCGGACGGCCCCGCCAAGCGGCCAGAACGACCGCCACGCACCGGTTTCGCCGTCAGCGGCAATTGCGCGGAATTTCGGTTCAGCCCGCAGGAGAATATGGAGCGAAAACTCCGGCATAGGTTTTGGGCCGTGGCAGCGCATAAGCGCCGTGCTTTGACGTTTTCAGACCCAGGCTGACCAATCCTTCGGCGAGCTTCACCGCCGCCGCCGCGCCATCGACCACCGGCAAACCATGTTCGCGCGCCAGCGAATGGGCAAGGTCGGCCATGCCCGCGCAGCCGAGCACGATGGCCTCGGCGCGGTCGTCCCGGATCGCGTTGGCGATCTCGGCGGAAATCCTGGCCCTGGCGTCCGACCCGGGCTTTTCGAGGTCGAGCACGGGCACTTCGCTCGCCCTGACCCGCGCGCATCGGGAGGCGAGGCCATAGCGAACCAAGTTGTGCTCGATGGCTGGCACAGAACGCCACAAGGTCGTGACGACACTGAATTTTCCGGCGATGAGCGAGGCCATGTGGAATGCGGCCTCGCCGATGCCGATGACCGGGGCGTCCGTTGCGCAGCGCGCGGCATCGAGCCCGGTGTCATCGAAGCAGGCGATGACATAGGCGTCCCGGCCGGGCGCCTTGCCCATCTCGGCCAGCAACCCCGGAACAGCAAACGCCTCGTCGAAATAGCCCTCGATACTGGCAGGACCGAAGGCCGGGTTGACGGCTTCGATCACCGTGCCGGGAGCAGCGACCGCGCGCGCCGCCTCGCCCACCTTGGCGGTCATGGCCGCGGTGGTGTTCGGATTGATGACCAGTATGCGCATGGGTTCAGACCAGACCTTTGCCAGCATCGGAACCGCGCCGGCCCTGGCGCCATTGCAGCAGGAGAATGGCCGCGAGACAGGCCGCGATCACCAGGAACGACACGGCTGTCGTCAGAGTGCCGAGTGCGTAGATGTCGGGCTTGGTGACGGTCGTCGTCAAGCCCTGGAGTTCCAGCGGCAGCGTGTTGACGGCGCCAATGGTCTGGCTGGAGCGGGCAAGTTCGTCCCAGGACAGCGTGAAGCCGAACAGGCCGATGCCCACCACCGAGGGCAGGATGATCGGCAGCACGACATACCGGAAGGTCTGCCAGGGAGAGGCGCCAAGATCGCGCGCGGCCTCCTCCAACCTGCCATCGAACCGATTGAAGATCGCGAACATGATCAGCAGGCCAAAGGGCAATGTCCAGGTCAGGTGCGCGCCGAGGCCCGAGGTGAACAGCCCCATGCCGGTTTGCCAGGACTTGCTGAGGTATTTCTGGACCGCGCTGTCGATGATATGAAATTCCAGCGAAATGCCCAGGGACGTGACGATCGAAGGCACGATCAAACTGGCGATGGCCGTATAGAACAGGATCGAGGAGCCGGCGAACCGCTTGCGAAACGACATGCCGGCGGCAACCGACACCACGACCGTCAGCAGCATGACGGTCAGGCCGAGCCGGAGCGAGCGCAGAAACGCCGAGCCGATGTCGACGGTGCCATTGCCCGCGAACACACGCTCGAACCAGTGCAACGAGACGCCATTCATCGGGAAGGTGAGGCCGCCCGATGGTCCCTGGAAGGACAGGATGAAGATCGCGATCATCGGGCCGTAGAGAAACAGCACATAGGCGCCAAAGAACGCCGCGAGCGCGTAGAAGGATCTTGAGCGGCCCTCGTGCATTCTCAGAGTTCCTTGCGCACATCGACCAGCCGCGACAGCACCGCGATGATCAGCGCCGTGAAACCGAGCAGCAGGACCGCATTGGCCGCCGCCGGTGGGAATTGCAGCGCATTCAGCCGCGTTTCGATGAGTTTGCCGGCGGAGGCAATCTGCTGCCCGCCCATGACGCCGACGGTGATGAAGTCGCCCATGACAATGGTGACGACAAAGATCGAGCCGATGACGATGCCCGGCTTGCAGAGGGGGATGACGACGTTCCAGAGGGTCTGCCATCCGCTGGCGCCCGCGTCATAGGCCGCCTCGATCAACGAACGGTCGATGCGCACCATCGAGTTGAAGATCGGCACGATCATGAAGAACGTGAACAGATGGACAAGCGCCAGAACCACCGAGAATTGCGAGTACAGCAGCCATTCTTGCGGCTGTTGCGCCAGGCCAAGTCCGAGCAGGCCCTGGTTGACCAGCCCATTGCGCCCCAGCAGCGGAATCCACGCGATCATGCGGATGACGTTGGAGGTCCAGAAAGGGATGGTACAGAGCAACGAGAGTGCGATCTGCCACGTCCGCGAGCGAACGTGGAAGGCGAGGAAATAGGCGATGGTGAAGCCGATCAGCAATGTCAGGAGCCACACCAGGAAGCAGAGCTGCACGGTCTTCCAATAGGTCGCAAACAATGTGCACAGGTTGGGCAGCTTGGCGATGCAGCCTTGGAAACTGTCCGTGTAACCGCGCAGCGTGAAGGCCGGGATCATCTCGTAGTCGTTGTAGTTCCAGAAACTCACGATAAAGACGAACATCAGCGGCAGCAGGAAGAACAGCGCGAAGATGAGCATCATCGGCCCGGCTTGCAGCCAGGCGATGAGGTTGGGAGGGCGGCGGTTCTGCATGGAGTGCGGCAATCCAAATATAGGGCGCAACAGGCCACCGGCCGTATTGCGCCGCCACCGCTCGAGATCGGGAAAAAAGGCGCAATACGGCAAAAAGGCCTATTGCGCCCTACCAATTTGCATCAGGCCGCGATGAATTCGTTCCACTTGGTGACCATGTAGTCGTTCTCGTCCATCACCGCGTTCCAGCAGGCGACGTTGCCCATCCGGTCATCGTAGGAACCGCCGTCCCGCACGGCGCCGGCCTTTTCCAGCAGTGAGCCGTCGGGCGCCTTGATGTCCTTCTCGGCGGCCTTGCCTTCCATCCAATAGGCCCACTCGTAGGGTTCCATGTTGGCCTTTGCCGTGGGCAGCACGGCCGAATAATAGCCCTGGCGATTGAGATAGGCGCCGGCCCAGCCCGAAAGGTACCAGTTGACGAATTCGTAGACCCATTCCTTCTGCTTGTCCGTGACACCCTTGGACATGCAGAAGCCCGAGGCCCACGAGCGATAACCCTCCTTGAGCGGCTGGAACACGCAAGGAATGCCCTTGGAGCGGACCGCCGTGACCGCTGGCGACCACATGGACTGAATGACGGTTTCGCCCGAGGACATCAGATTGACGCTCTCGTTGAAATCCTTCCAGAAGGCGCGGAATTGGCCGGCCTTCTTGGCCTCGGTCAAGACCGCCGTCGTCATGTCGATCTCGGCCTTGGTCATGTTGCCCTTGTCCGGGTACTTGTATTTGCCGGTGGCCTCCACGACCATCGCGGCGTCCATGATGCCGATCGAGGGGATGTTGAGGATGGAGGCCTTTCCCTTGAATTCCGGGTTGAGCAGCTCTGCCCACGACGTGATCGGACGCTTGATGAGATCGGGGCGGATGCCAAGCGTGTCGGCATTGTAGACGGTGGGGATCAGCGTCACCCACTCGGTCGGCGTCGCCGAGAACTTGGTCGAATCCTGACCCTCAAGGAATATGACCTTCTTGGGCGCGGTGCCCTGGTCGCCGATGACCTTGCCGCTGGGCAGCGCCCCCTTGGTGAAGATCGGCGTGATATTGTCGAACTCCTTGATCTTCTTTGCATCCATCGGAAGGATGTTGCCCGAGGGAACCAGCTTCTTCAGGCTGAAATATTCGGTGTCGAGAATATCGAACGAGTTGGGCTGGGTGACCACCCGCTTGGTCACATCGTCGGTCGTGGCGACGATGTTCTCGATCTTGATGCCGGTATCTTCCAGCACCTTCTTGGTGATGTCGTCGGACTGGTTCACCGCGGTTCCAAGATAACGCAGCACCTTGGGCTCGGCCGAGCGGATGTATGGGAAGCCGGTGATCACGCCCGTGCCGGCCGCGGCACCGACGGCTCCAGCGGCACCCTTCATGAACGTGCGGCGCGACACGCCACCCCTTGATGTCTTCTTGCTGCTCATCACTGTCCTCATTTACGTTGCACTGATGCCTTCCCAGGCCTTGCGCCCCGGACATGCGACGGGCTCAGCCGAGCGCGTGCGCCGTGGCGGGATTCCAAGTTGTCTGGACGGTCGTTCCAACGGCCACCGGCATGGCGTCGAAGTCAGTCTCCGGCACCTCCAGCGTCAGATCCTCGCCCGTCGCCGTCGCGATGGTGAGGTGGACGCGGGCACCTTGATATTCCAGCTGCGAGACGGTGCCAGCGATCACGGGGCCATTGGTGGCCGCGCCGGGCTTGAGCAGCGTCAGCAGATCATTGCGCACGGCCACCGCCTTGCCATCGACGCGCACCACATTGTGGCCGCCGATGAATTTGGCGACGAACTCGGACTTCGGCCGGTTGAAGATGTCGCGCGGGCTCGCCGCCTGCTCAATGCGGCCGCCATTCATCAGCACGATGATGTCGGCAAGCGCCATCGCCTCGTCCTGGGCGTGGGTGACGTGAATGAAGGTGATGCCAAGTTCCGTCTGCAGGCGCTTGAGTTCGGCGCGCATCCGGATGCGCAGGAAGGGGTCGAGCGCCGACAAGGGCTCATCAAGCAGCAGGATTTGCGGTTCGGTGATAAGCGCCCGGGCAAGCGCCACCCGCTGCTGCTGGCCACCCGAGAGTTGTGACGGCAGCCGCTGCGCGTAGGGCGCCATGGCCACCAATTCAAGCAGCCGCGCCGCGCTGGCGTGCCGCTCGGCTTTTGGCACGCCCCGCATCTTCGGCGCGAAAGCCACGTTGTCGAGCACGGTAAGATGCGGAAACAAGGCATAGGACTGGAACATCATCGCCGTGCCGCGCTGCGCGGGGGCGAAATTGGTGACATTCTGGGGGCCGAGAATGATGTCGCCGGACGACACCGCCTCGTGCCCCGCGACCATCCGCAGGGTCGTCGTCTTGCCACAACCCGAAGGACCGAGGAGGCAGCAATAGCTGCCGGCCTGGACGGTCAAGTCGATCGCGTCGACGGCCAAACTCGTTCCGTAGCGCTTGGTCAATTTGACGAGTTCGAGCGAAGCGGCTGTCGGCATTTCCAGGCCATTCTCCGGTATTCGCCTGCCCCGTCAAAGGGCACCTGACACAAAACCGGAGCTACTCCAGCAAAGTTTGTGCCAATTTGGATCAGTTGTTGATCTTTTAGTAAATTGCTCTGTTTTCAGCACATTGCGGTCATTCAGCCGAATGCGCGAAACCCCGGTGGATGATCACCTGCACAAATTTTGTGCAGTGCCAAGAAAAGATTTCAATTGTTGAGCACGCACCACGGCTAGATCGCCAACCTGGCGCGCACGCTATCGTCGCCGATCTCCGATTTGGTGCCCGAGGCGACCACTTGGCCGCGCTCCAGGACGATGAAGCGATCCGCGAGCTCGCGCGCGAATTCGAAATACTGCTCCACCAGCACGATCGCCATGTCGCCGCGCTGGCGCAAAAAGGCGATGGCGCGGCCAATGTCCTTGATGATCGATGGCTGAATGCCCTCGGTGGGCTCGTCGAGCAGCAGCAGCTTCGGCCGCATGACCAAGGCGCGCGCAATGGCGAGCTGCTGCTGCTGGCCGCCCGAAAGATCGCCGCCGCGCCTGCCCAGCATCTCGGCGAGCACCGGGAAAAGCTCGAAGATCTCCTTCGGAAATCTTCGTTCGCGGCTGGCCAGCGCGGCAAAGCCCACTTCGAGATTCTCGCGCACTGTCAGCAGCGGAAAGATTTCGCGCCCTTGCGGCACGATGGCCAGACCGGACCGGGCGCGCTCATACTGCTCCAGCCTGCCGATGTCCCGGCCGTTCCAGGTGATTGCGCCGCCCGCGATCCGGTGCAGCCCCGAAATGGCCCGCAGCAGCGAGGTCTTGCCGACGCCGTTGCGGCCAAGAACGCAGCTGACTTCGCCCACCGGCGCCTCGAAGCTCACACTCCGCAAGGCCTGGGCGGCGCCGTAATAGAGATCGACCCCCGCAACGGTCAGCATGACGTTATCTCCCGAGATAGACCTCGATGACCTTGTCGTTGGCCGCGACCTCGTCGATCGGACCTTCGGCCAGTACATGGCCCTCGTGCAGGCAGGTGACTTTGACGCCCAGTGCGCGCACAAAGCTCATGTCGTGCTCGACCACGACCACCGAGCGGGTGGTGGCGATCTCCTTGAGCAGGCTGGCAGTTGCCTCGGTCTCCGCGTCGGTCATGCCCGCGACCGGCTCATCGACCAGCAGCAGCTTGGGGTTCTGGGACAGCAGCATCGCGATTTCCAGCCATTGCTTCTGGCCATGCGAGAGATCACCGGCGCGCTTGGCCCGCAGATCGAGCAGGTTCACGCGCGCCAGCACCTCATCGATCCGCCCGGCCGCGATGCGGTTGCGCGCGCCGAACATGGCCGCGAACGGGCCACGCGGGCCCTCCAGCGCGAGCAGCACGTTGTCGGCGACGCTGTGGCTCTCGAAAACCGTCGGACGCTGGAATTTGCGCCCGATGCCAAGCTCCGCGATGGCCGCCTCATCCAGGCGCGTGAGATCATGGCGGCCACCGTCGAACAGCACGTCGCCCTTGTCCGGCCGGGTCTTGCCGGTGACGATATCCATCATCGTCGTCTTGCCCGCGCCATTGGGACCGATGATCGCCCGCATTTCGCGCGGGGCGATGGTCAGCGACAGGTTTTTGATCGCCTGGAAGCCGTCGAACGCGACGCTGACGCCGTCGAGATAAAGCTGGGCCTCGGTCACCGCGGGATTGGACACAACGGCTGTTGGCGGGGCCATCACCTACTCCGCGATGCGGGTTGTGAGCGGAGCTTTGCGCTTCACCGCTTCGGGCTTGCCGCCGATCCGGGACTGGGCAAGGCCGAGCAGGCCATTGGGCAGGGCCAGCGTCACCGCTATCGCAATCGCGCCCAGCACGAACAGCCAGAACGGGGCCATCGGCCCGCTGGTCAGCAGCGTCTTGAGGAGATTGACCGCGACGGCGCCGAGGGCCGCCCCGATCAGCGTGCCACGCCCGCCGACAGCGACCCAGACCACCGCCTCGATGGAATTGGCGGGCGAGAACTCGGATGGGTTGATGATGCCCACTTGCGGCACATAGAGAGCGCCAGCAATTCCCGCCATGCAGGCCGAAAGAACAAACACGGCGAGCTTGTAGTGCTCAACCCTGTAGCCGAGGAAGCGCGTGCGGCTCTCGGCATCGCGGATCGAAACCAGGACCTTGCCGAAGGCCGACCCGACAAGATAGCGGCCAAGCACGTAACAGCCGGCAAGCACGAGCACCGAGAGGGCATAGAGCACGACCCGCGTGCCCTGTCCCTCGACACTGAAGCCCGCGATATCCTTGAAGTCCGTGAGACCGTTGTTGCCGCCAAAACCCATGTCGTTGCGGAAGAAGGCGAGCAGCAACGCATAGGTCATGGCTTGGGTGATGATCGAGAGATAGACCCCGGTCACCCGCGAACGGAACGCCAGCCAGCCGAACCCCAGCGCCAGCAGGCCCGGCACGATCAGCACCATTGGCAGCGCGAAACCGGCCCACTGAAACCCATGCCAGAACCAGGGAAGCTGCTTCCAGTTGAGGAACACCATGAAATCAGGCAGATCGGGATTGGCATAGACACCGCGCGCGCCGATCTGGCGCATCAGATACATGCCCATCGCGTAGCCGCCGAGGGCAAAGAACGCACCGTGGCCAAGGCTGAGAATGCCGCAATAGCCCCAGACAAGATCGAGCGACAGAGCCAGGATTGCGTAGCAGACATATTTGCCCAGAAGCTGCACGACATAGGTCGGAACGTGGACCGGCGAAGCATCCGGGGTCAGCAGGTTGAGCGCGGGCACCAGCGTGAGTGCCGCCGCCAGCACCAGCAGAAAGACAATTCCGCTGCGATCAATGCCGGCCAACAGCCGCTGAGCGATCATGCGTCCACCGCCCGTCCCTTGAGGGCGAACAATCCGCGCGGGCGCTTCTGGATGAAGAGAATCAACAATACAAGGATCAGGATCTTTGCCAGCACCGCGCCGGCGACCGGCTCAAGGAACTTGTTGGCGACGCCAAGCGTCATCGCCGAGGCAAAGGTACCCCACAGATTGCCCACGCCGCCAAACACCACCACCATGAAGCTGTCGATGATGTAGCTTTGGCCGAGGTTTGGCGACACGTTGTCGATCTGCGAAAGCGCCACCCCGGCGATGCCCGCGATTCCCGAACCGAGGCCAAAAGTCATGGCATCGATCATCGGCGTGCGGATGCCCATCGCGGCGGCCATCCGGCGGTTTTGCGTCACGGCGCGCATTCTGAGGCCTAGCGGCGTCAGTTTCAGCACGGCCAGCAATGCCAGGAACAGCAGAGTCGTGAAAACGACGATCCAAAGCCGCCCAT